>SDBU01002714.1_pt1 | contig 23182 bp, 22 predicted proteins | sample 2277071 | NCBI WGS metagenome assembly SDBU01 (sample SAMN10397929, study PRJNA504765) | marine sediment metagenome | isolation source: marine sediment core GS08_GC12, 126 cmbsf | place: Arctic Ocean: Gakkel Ridge, Loki's castle | collected 2008 | reverse complement strand
TTTTCAGAATTATTTTAGGATGTATGCTAAATTAGCGGGAATGACTGGAACAGCCAAAACCGAAGAAGAGGAATTTTATAAAATTTATGGATTGGAAGTGGTGGTGCTTCCAGCAAATGAACCAATGGTTCGAAAGGATTTGGCTGATCGGATTTACAAAACCGAAGAGGGGAAATTCAAAGCTGTAGTGGAGGAGATTGGAGAGAGGAATAAAAAAGGCCAACCGGTTTTAGTTGGGACAATTGCGATTGGAAAGTCTGAAGCATTGTCTGATATGTTGCGTCAGGAAGGAATTAAACATAATGTTTTAAATGCTAAGCAGCACGAAAAGGAAGCGAAAGTTATTGCCCAAGCGGGTCGGCTAGGCGCAGTGACAGTGGCAACAAATATGGCTGGTCGGGGAGTTGATATAATTTTAGGTGGAACACCGCCTTCTTCGGAAATCCGAAATTCGAAATCCGAAATCCGAAAATGGGAAAAAGAACACGACAAAGTTATTGAGGCGGGTGGTCTGCATGTTTTGGGCACTGAGAGGCATGAGGCGAGAAGAATTGATAACCAGTTGAGAGGCCGATCTGGACGGCAGGGCGATCCAGGCTCTTCACAATTTTATGTTTCTATGGAAGATGATTTGATGCGGATTTTTGGCGGCGAAAGAATCCAGAAAATTATGGAAGTTTTGCGGATGCCCGAATCTCAGCCAATTGAAAATAAATTAATTTCTAAGTCTTTGGAGTCTTCTCAGAAAAAAGTTGAGTCCTATAACTTTGATTTAAGAAAGCATTTAGTTGAATACGATGATGTAATGAATAAACATCGAGAAACGATCTATAAAAGGAGAAGAAAAATTTTGATTCACAAGGATTTAAAGCAGGAGATATTAGAGGCGATTTTCGCCAATTTAGAAAAAATTTGTCAGCTACATGCGGCGGGCGCAAAAGATGCCTGGAATGCAAAAGAAATAAAAGAAACTTTAAAAACTATTTTGGGTGAAAATTTGCCTGATGATTTTGAGGCCAAACTTGAAAAGATTAATATTCAAGAAGAATTAATCAAGTATTTAGAAAAATTAACAGAAAAGGTTTATCAAGAACGGGAAAAGAAAATTGGTTCAGAGACAATGCATTTGGCGGAAAAGACAATTTATTTAAGAACAATTGATAGCCTGTGGATAGATCATTTGACTCATATGGAAGCTTTAAGAGAAGGGATTGGTTTGCGGGGAATTGGCCAAAGAGATCCACTTGTCGAATACAAAAGAGAAGCTTATAATATGTTTGGGGAGTTGTTAGTAGAGATTGATGCCCAAGTGACTAATATGATTTTTAAAGTTGAGATATCTGCTAGACCGCCCGCGGCAATGGCAGCTGCGCCGCAACGTCAAATGTTAATGAGGGGTGGTTCAGGACAGGCAGCGGCGGGAACTTTTGCCGGACTGTCAGACGGATCAAAACAAGCAGTAGCCGGTGGTGAAACAGCGATGGAAAAAGAAACCGCTTCCCGAGGCCAAACTGTGAAAGAATTTCCCAAAGTGGGCAGAAATGATCCTTGCCCGTGTGGAAGCGGAAAAAAATATAAAAAATGCCACGGTAAATTCATATAAAAAGAGGGGCAGGTGATTGAATTCAAAAATGTAACTAAAATTTATAAAGATGAAATAAAAGTCTTAGATAAAGTGAGCTTTAAAGTTCCGAAAGGGGATTTTGTTTCTTTGGTTGGTCCGTCTGGAGCGGGCAAATCTACTTTGGTTAGGTTGCTGATTTGTGAAGAAAAACCGACTTCTGGCAGAATTTTAATCGGCGGTTATAACATCACCAAATTGGCGTCAAAAGAAATCCCCTATTTTAGAAGAAAGATTGGGGTGGTTTTTCAGGATTATAAATTGTTGCCGGAAAAAAATGTTTTTGAAAATGTTGCCTTTGCTTTAGAAGTTTGCGGAGCGCCAGACGCTGAGGTTAGAAGAAAAGTGCCTAAGGTTTTAAAGTTGGTTGGTTTAGAGAAAAAAGCTGAGAATTTTCCAGATGAACTCTCGGGTGGTGAAAAACAAAGAGTTTCAATTGCCCGGGCTTTAATCCATAGTCCCAAGTTGTTGATTGCTGATGAGCCAACCGGGAATTTAGATCCAGTAACTGCCTGGGAAATTATTGAATTGTTGATAAGAATTAATAAGAGACAGGGAACAATTATTTTATTAGCTACTCACGAAAAGACTGTTGTTGATCGGCTCAGAAAAAGGGTAGTGACGATTAGAGACGGTAAATTTGTTTCAGATCAAAAAGAGGGGAAATATTTAGTATGAGAAAAGCGACGCCATCGACAACAATTTCGCGGATTTTTAAATGGAGCTTGTTAAGTTTCTGGCGAAATAGATTATTGTCGATCGCAGCTACTTTAATAATGACCCTGACCTTGTTGACCATTTCTATTTTTATAATTTTGAATTTGATTATTGGCACGACTGTTTCCATGGTTCAGCAGAAAATTGATTTAGTGGTTTATTTTACCGAAAGCACAACTGAAGAAGAGATCACATCTTTACAAAAGCAGGTTGAAAAATTGCCTGAAATCGCCTCAGTCGATTATATTGACAAAGACGAGGCCTTAGAAAAGTGGCGCCAAAGACCGATTAAAGACGAATTAAAAGAAATTGCCACCGAAAAAGACAATCCTCTGCCGCGCAGCTTAGAAGTTAAAGTTAAAGATTTGGAGGATTTAGGAGAGGTAGCGACTCATTTTGAAACTGATGAGGTAAAACCTTTAGTTCGAAAAACATCTTTGCATGAGAATCAGGCAACAATTCAGAGATTGCTCAATATGACCAACTTTTTAAGGAAAATAGGTTTGATATTTTCCGGTTTTTTCATCTTAGTTTCGATTTTAGTGATTTTCAATACTATAAGATTGGCGATTTATAGCCGTCGTGATGAAATTGAAATTATGAAATTGGTGGGGGCGACTGATGCGGCGGTGCGCTGGCCTTTTATTATGGAAGGAATATTTTATGGATTTTTGGGTACGGTTTTGTCGACATTGTTTTTATTTTTAGGTTTTAAATTTTTGTCGCCCATGGTGAATAGATATTTAGGTGATGTGATGATAGAGTGGGGTGGTAGTTTGTTGTCTTATTTTGTCGCTCATCTATGGCAGGTAATATTGTTGCAATTGGCGGTTGGCTTTTTGATCGGGGCTGGCTGCAGTTTTATTGCGATTAGGAAGCATTTGCGAGTTTGATTTTTTCTGTTAAATTTGATACAATGTAATAAGACAAGGGTCAGCCTGCAAGCTGTGGATGATTTACCTTTTTTCTGTGGATAAGTTTTTATAAAATATCCATTAATAATAATGAGGGATGATGCAGGTTGGAAAAAGCAAAAACAAAATTGGGGCGAAAATTTTTCAAGCTATGAGAATAGGGCTAATAGCGGTGCTTCTCATAGTTTTTTTGTTTCCGCAGGTAGCGGCGGCTGATGCTTTACAAGATAAACAAGGAAAACTTTCTGAAATCCAAAAACAGCTAGAAGAACAAGAAAAGGCGCTCAAGCAAAAAAGAAAGGAAGTTGGTACTTTAAATGGTCAAGTTGGATTAATTAATGGCCAAATCAGGCAAACCCAACTTTCTATCCAAGCGACTCAGAATGAAATCGATTTAACCCAAGCTGAAATTGAAAAACTAAAAGCTGAAATTAAGCAGAAAGAAACAGAGCTGGCCTATCAAAAAGAAGTTTTAAATGAAACAGTGAGAGTGATTTATGAAGAGACTGATACAAATTTTTTGGAGGTATTGTTTTCTTCTGATAATATCTCGGAAGTTTTAGATAGAACGGAATATTTGGGGGCGATTGAGGGTAGGATTGCAACAACCATGGATCAGATTGATAAGACAAAAACTGCTTTAGCTAAAGATCAAAAGAATCAAGAGGGAAAGAAAGCAGAATTAGCCAATAAAAAAACTGATTTTGAAGCCCAAAACGTTGGCCTGGCACATCAGAGAGGAGCATTGGCTGATCTTTTGACTGAGACGAGAGGGCAGGAGGCGCTTTATAACGAAAGAGTCGAATTGGCAAAACAAGCTGAGCGGCGAGTTTCTAATGAAATCACCAGTTTAATTGCTGAACTTTCTAAAGGTGGGGATGATTTTGTTAGCCAGGGTCATGTAGATCAGGGAGATGTTGTTGGTTACCAGAATAATACTGGTTTTTCTACTGGTTCACATTTGCATTTTGAAGTAAGGACTAATGTTGGCCATGTTAGTCCGAGGATATATTTAGGCAGTGTTTTTATTTGGCCACTTGATAATTTCCGTATTACTCAAGAATATGGCTGCACCCCGTTCGCCAGATGTGATGATCCCTCAGGTCCTTATCGCGGTGGCCCTCATATGGGGATAGATTTGGCTTCTTATGATGGAGCGCCTGTTAAAGCAGCTGCGACAGGTGAAATAATTTTTAGTCGTTATTATGGGGGTTATGGAAAAGCAGTTTTAGTTTATCATGGCAATAATTTGTTTACCCTGTATGGCCATATGAGATAAATTTCCTAAAATTAGTTTTTGAGATATCTTAGGGGCTTGACATATTAAATTCAGTTTGATAATATCAAAGTGAGGGGAAAGAACTCCTCATTATTTATAAAACAATGCCTGTGGCATTGTTCAAAGGAGTGAAAAATTAATTAGAAGTTAATAATTCTAATGAGCAATGTCTATAGGTTTGTCGACATTGCTTTTTGTTAATAAATGAAAAATAAGGAGTAAAATGACTAATCCAGAGATTATGCTACAATCGTATCAATTAAAAAATAGAAAATGGATACCAAAAGTTGATTTAATATTTCATGAAGGTAAACAAACAGACGTAAAGCCGAGATTTTGGGATAAAAAGTTTGATACAAAACAAGAAGCAAATAAATATGCTTTATCTCAAGTAAAAATTTATATAAAGAATAATTACTAGAATAAGTTGAGTAGAAATTGAAAAAGAAAAATTTTATTGAATTAGAGAAGAAAATTAATGAATTTTTTTGTGATCCTGCTGTAAAAACTGATCAATATCGGAAGTTATCGATAAGAAATCTAATGAAGATTAACGCTACCAATGAACAAATACATAATGAGGAATTATATAAATTTGTGAGATTTTCCCCTTTATATAATATTTTACGAGAAACTTTCTTTTGTTTAGGTATAAATCCTGAAACAGGATACAAAAATTTTAACAAGAAAAGAGATTTTGGTCCCGCAAATTTAGCAGCAGTAGTATTGGAAGGCACAATATGTGAAATGCTCGCAGGCATTAAATATCAAAAATTATTTAATCCTTCGGTGGCGATGAGAGATGAATTCAATAAAAATTATCTAAAATTATCAAAATTTAATTCTATTGCAATTAGATTGATTAGAAATGCAGTTCTTCATGCAAATTATGGTTTAGTTGTGTTTAAGAATCCCCGCTATAACCCATTTAATAAAAAGGTATTTTTCTTATTATCAAGATCAAAAAATTTTGATTTCTCGATTAGAAAGATAAAAAATAGACGAAAATATCCAGCAATAAATTTTATAGTCAATCCTATTATTTTGTTTGAAAAAATTCTTGTAGCTTGCCAAAAACTTGAAAAAGAAATACTAAGCTTAAAAAATCCGATATTATCAGAATGGTTTCTTAAAAATATTAGAAGAAAACATTGGATTAATTATTAATATTAATTTGCTAAAGATTTAATTTCAATATATAATAGGTAGCGAGCCCTCCTTCGCCAAGGCTTCGGAGAGTAAAAGGATTTTAATGAAAAAAAGAAAAATTTGACAAAAAATCAAATCAATAATATGATTTAATTAAATCGATTTAAATGGAGGAGAGGAAAAATGACAAAAATCGTTTCTACAAAAGGTATTTTAGGCGGCAAGCCAAGAATTTCCGGAACAAGAATTTCCGTTGATTTAATTAGCAGCTATATAGCTTGTGGTTATAATGTCAAGGAAATTAAAAAAAGTTACCCTCATTTAACAAATGAGCAAATCAATTCAGCACTTAAATATATTGTAAGAAGAGCTTCTGATGAAAGGATGAAGGTTGAATCCCAGGCAACCTAAATTTCAATTTTACTGCGATGAAAACTTCCCCATCCAAACGGGGAAGTTTTTAAAATCTTTAGGTCATAACGTCGAACATTCTATTTCTAAACCAAAAACAAGAAGTTTAAGTGATTATGCTCAAATTAAAAAAGCCACCAAAGAAGAAAGAATTTTTATTTCTTTGGATAGAGACTTTAGAGCCAATAAGGGTTTAATTGAAATGGCTAAAAAAAGTTATGGAGTAATTATAATTCAGGGTAGTGATTTACATCCGAATAGAATAAATAGAACACTTAAAAAGCATTTAAAAAATATCTCTGAAAAGAAGATTAAAGGAAAAATCTGCAGGTTATCTATTGATAAGATTAATTGTAAATAAAAGACAACAACTTTAATTTGCCAAAAATCTAAATACTATATATAATAGGTAGCGAGCCCTCCTTCGCCAAGGCTTCGGAGGGTAAAAGGATTTTAATGAAGAAAAGAAAAATCTTGTTGCCTATTATTTTAATTTTGACCTTTGGCTTTTTTTATTTTGTTGGCTATTTGCATGGGCATCAGAATTTACAATTCTACAAAGGCTATATTCCTGAAATTCAAAATAAAGAATTGGGAAAGCCCAAGGATTTGGATTTTTCATTATTTTGGGAGGTTTGGAATAAAGTAGAAGCAGAATATCCGGGCCAAGTCGATCGAAAGAAATTATTTTATGGCGCGATTTCTGGAATTTTATCAGGTTTAGATGACCCCTATTCTGTTTTTATGGAACCGGGCGAAAGCGAAAGTTTCTTGCAAGATTTAGAGGGCGTTTTTGAAGGGATTGGGGTTGAAATTACGGTTAAAAATAATCAGCTGACAGTGGTGGCGCCTTTGCCAGATTCGCCAGCTCAAAAAGCCGGTTTAAGAGCGGCTGATATTATTGCTAAAGTAGATGGCGAAAGAACTGATAAAATGTCTTTGGATGAGGCGGTGGCTAAAATTCGGGGGCCTAAAGGGACTGATGTCGTTTTAACTATTTTAAGAGACTCTGATGTTTTTGATGTGACTGTCAACCGAAAAGAAATAAAAGTTGAAAGTGTCCAATACGAAATCAAAGATGATAACATTGCCTATATCAGAATTTATCAATTTGGCACTGACACAGAGGATTTGCTAAATAATGCTGTTTCAGATATTCAGACCAAAAAGCCTAAAGCTATCATTTTGGATTTGAGAGATAATCCCGGTGGTTTTTTGGAGACGGCGGTTAATGTCGCCAGCGTATTTATAAAAGATGGAGTGATTGTTCAAGAAGAATATAAGGGCGGGGAAAAGAATGAATTCACATCAACGGGAGATGGCAGGTTGGCAGATTTTAAATTAGTAGTTTTGATTAATCAAGGGTCAGCCTCGGGGGCAGAAATTGTCGCCGGCGCCATTCAGGATCGTCAAAGAGGAGTTTTAATCGGCGAGAAAACATTTGGCAAAGGTTCGGTTCAGGAATTTGAAGAATTAAAGGGCGGTTCGTATTTAAGATTAACAGTGGCCAAATGGTTGACGCCCGCGGGTCGCAATATTAATTCCGAGGGGATTGCGCCTGATATTGAAATAAAATTAACCCAAGAGGATATTGATACAGATAAAGATCCGCAATTAGAAAGGGCAATTCAGGAGATAAATAAATGAAAAAATCAAAGAAAAAATTAGAAGTAGTATTATTAGGTGATGTAGAAAATGTGGGCCAAAAAGGAGATAAACTTGAGGTCGCCAAAGGCTATGCGATAAATTATTTAATTCCCCAAGATCACGCTGCTTTAAGCGGCGATCCTAGGGCTGGGGCAATTTTGAGAAAGATGAAAGAAAAAAAGAAAGAAAAAACGGTTGTGATTGATAAAGCAAAAAAAATAGCGGAAAAATTGGAAGGTCTAAAAATAAAGATTGAGAAAAAAGCGGGCGCTAAAGGAAAATTATTCGGTTCTGTTACTCAGGGTGACATCTTGCAAGAATTGGCGAAAAAGTCTAAAATAAAAATAGGCAAAGTTGATGTGATTGGCGATTTGCCAATCAAGAGCCAAGGAGAATACAAAATTAAAGTGAAATTGGCTGCAGGGGTTGAACCGGAAATTAAGGTAAAAATTGTTGGGAAAGCGGTGGCCAAAAAATCTAAGAAAAAAATTAAAAAGACCAAAAAGCCCAAAAAGAAAAAAGCTAAAAAATAAATAAAATAATTCCAGGAGGGGCGTGGATAATATTCAGAGGCCTCTACAACAGCCGACCAGACAACCAGAGTTCGGAGAACAACCGGAGCCTGGAGGAAAACCAGAGCAACCAGCTGAAAATGTGCCAGTCAAAAAAAGTAAACTTTGGCTTTGGATTTTAATTATCATAATTGTGGGTATTGTCGGCGTAGCCGCCGCCTGTGAATTAGGTTATTTAAATTTAGGCATTGAAAAATACTGGGGCGCGCCGCCCGTAGACGTTAAAGAGGCTTTAGGAGATTCGCTGATCAGAATGGACAAGATTGAGTCGGGGGTCATTGAAATTGATGGTCAGATATCAATGGAGGCAACAAATCTTTCTCAACAATCCCTCTGGCAATCATTAGAAGAATTGGTTTTAAAAAAATTGCCGCTATCTCAAAAGATTGTCCTAACACCTAAAATTTTGGGCGAGGCGGATGATTTATTTGACCAGAACATTGATACTGACATATCATTCAAAATCAAAAATAATATTTCAGCACCTTATAAACAAGCGGCTTCGGCAGAAATTGGTTTTACTGGTAGTAATTTTTTGTTTTATGATTTAACCCCTTATTTAGGTCAAGAGTCTAAAATTACAGCCGATTTTGTCAATATTGATAAAGATCTTTATCTTAAGTCTAATTTGAAGGATCTTTTGAGAACAGAGAAATGGTTGCATGCTAGCATGGATGATTTAGGAGTAACGGAATTACCACAGCAGCAGGCTTTAGATGAAGACCAGCTCAAAGAGTATGATAAAATGATTAAATCTGGAAAAAGGCTAAAAAGTGAAATGATAGATGGTATATTCTGTTATCATTATGAAGTGATATTGGATTTGGCTCAATCAAATTATGATATACCCTCTACTGTTCCGTCTGATATGCCTACATTAGCTAAAGGAGAATTTTGGATTAGTCGATTTGATCATTATTTAAGAAAGTTTACTGTTCAGATGGATTTCCCGAGTGATTATTTTGGAGGCAGTGCCAGTTTTGAAATGAAGGGCTCTCAGTATAATGAGCCAATTACTATAACCGCCCCAGCTGAAGACGAGACGGTTGAGGCTAGTCAGGTTTTTCCAGAATTTTTCGTCTTGCTCGAGGCCTCAAAAGATGCTACCAGAAAATCAGATTTGGCTAAAATCCAAACCGCCTTAGAGCAATATTATCAAGACAACAATCAATACCCCAAAACTTCGGGAAGCGAAAAAATAAGTGATGAAAGTAGTAGTACTTACACAGCTTTATTCCCTGATTATCTGGAAGAATTGCCCAAAGATCCCAATGATCCCAAAAACTATTACGCTTATCAATCTGATGGGACAAATTATCAACTTTCCTGTATATTAGAAGATGAGCAAGATGAGGCCGGGCAAAAAGTCGACAATTTGTATTTATATATATTAAAAAATCAATAATTAAATTTTAAGGAGGTCGAATGATTACATTATATGTGATTTTAGGAATTCTACTTATCTTGATTGTTTGGGGAGTGGCGATTTATAATGGTTTGGTTTCTCTGAAAAATCGCGCCAAAGAGGCTTGGTCTGATATCGATGTTCAGCTAAAAAGACGCTACAATTTGATTCCCAATTTAGTCGAATCGGTTAAAGGTTATGCCAAGCATGAAAAAAAATTATTTGAAAATGTGACTAAAGCTAGATCTGAGGCAATGTCAGCTACAGGAGTAAAGGGGACTGAAGAAGCCGAGAATATGTTATCTTCAACTTTGAAAAGCTTGTTTGCCGTGGCTGAGAATTATCCAAAGTTGCGAGCGACTGAGAATTTCCAAAAACTTCAGGATGAATTGACTGACACTGAGAATAAAATTGAGGCATCGCGCCGATTTTACAATGCCAATGTTCGGGACCTCAACATAAAAATTGAGAGATTTCCAGACAAAATTATCGCTTCAATGTCAGGTTTTAAACAAATGGATCTTTTTGAGCTCAAAGAGCTGGCTGCTCGAGAACCTGTCAAAGTCGATTTTTCTGAAAAAAAATAAATTTGATTTAAAATGTACAAACAAATTGATTCTAATAAAAGAAAAACAGCTTTGTTGTTGGCCTTATTTTTGATTTTTATAATTGGGCTTGGTTGGATTTTTAGCTATACATTTAATGCGTTTTGGATTTTGCCGGCGGCAGTTGTCTTTGCTATTTTTCAAGCTTTAATATCCTATTATTATTCTGATCAAATTACATTAGCTATTTCTGGGGCTCGCGAGGTGCCGCGCCAAGAGTCCTATTTAAAATTACACCGGATAGTAGAAAATTTAGTCATCACTGCTGGTTTGCCTAAGCCAAAAGTGTGCGTTATTCCAGACTCGGCCCCAAATGCTTTTGCCACTGGTCGAGATCCAGAACATTCAGCCATCGCCGTGACCACGGGCTTGTTGGAAAAATTAAACAAAAGCGAGCTTGAAGGGGTGATTTCTCATGAAATGTCCCATATTGGCAATTATGATATTAGATTAATGACGATTGTGGTTGTTTTGGTGGGGGTGATAGCTTTGCTTTCTGATTGGTTTTTGAGATGGTCGTTTTGGGGATTTGGCGGTCGCAGACGAGGCCGAGATGGAGGGCAGATTGGTCTAATTTTGATTTTGGTGGGAATTGTTTTGGCTATATTAGCACCTATTGCAGCTTATTTAATCCAATTAGCTGTTTCGCGCAAAAGAGAATTTTTGGCTGATGCGACTGGCGCTTTGATGACTAGATACCCTGAAGGTTTGGCATCAGCTTTGGGGAAAATTTCTCAGGATCCTCATCGATTAAAAAGAACTACCAAAGCCACGGCCCATTTATATATTTCTGAACCCTTCAAAAAACGAGATCTTAAGGGGGGCGGCTCCATGTTTGCCACTCACCCACCAATTAGAGAGAGAATTAGATTATTAAGAGGAATGATCAGCAAATAACTAGTTATTATTTTATAACGAGGGACAATCTGGGTGTTTGCCCCTTTTATTTTTGGTCAAAATCGCTTAAAATATACTTGAATAGGATTTATTTATAAACAAAAAAGGAGATCAAGATGAATCAAGAGACAGACACATCCCAATCAATTCAATTATCGGTTCGAGGGATAGGTGATCTTTTTAGAGATGGCTGGAAGCTTTTTATTGATAACATAGCTACTTTAATAATTATTTATTTAATTGGTGGCTTGATAGCTTTGATAGTAGTGATTCCTATTTTCTCGGGAGTATTGTTTCTTGGAACTGGATTTTTTACTTTAGGAGAGACAATGATGTTTCTTCCATTAATAATTCTTTTTATACTGGGGTTGTTTGCTGTTTTGGCTATTTCTGTTTTGGTTTCCGTGGCTCTAATAGTGACTGTAGAAAAAGGGCATCAAGGAGAAAAAATCCAAATTGGAGAAGCTTTTCGAAAGGCTTATAATAGATTTTGGCCGGCCTTGGGGCTGTATATTGTTGCGGGAATGCTAGTTTTGTTGGCAATGTCGTTTTTTATTATTCCTGGGATTATAGTGGCTATTTATTTTTATTTCGCAATGTATGTTTTGGTTTGTGAAAATCTGGCTCCAATTGCAAGCTTAAAAAAAAGCGTTAGATTAGTTTCGGGTCATTTTTGGCAGGTGTTTTTGCTGGCATTAATCATTGGCTTGATCAAAGCGGTGGCTAGTCAAATTAGCTGGGGGTTGATTAGTATATTTTTAAGCCCATTTTTTATAGCGATGATTTTCCTTTTATATACTGATCTGAGAAAGCAAAAAAATTTGATAGAGGAAAAGCCTAATGAGCAAAAAACAAGCTAAAACAAGAATTGAAAAATTAAGAAAATTAATTGATAAATATAGGTATGCTTATCATGTTTTAGATAAGCCCTTAGTTTCTGATGCAGTTTCAGATTCTTTAAAACACGAACTGCAGGAGCTCGAAAATCAATTTCCAGATTTGGTCAGCCCAGACAGTCCGACGCAAAGAATCGGTGGCAAGCCTTTAGACAAATTCAAAAAAGTCAGACACACTGTGCCAATGTTGTCTTTGACTGATGCTTTCACAGCCCAAGAACTAAAAGATTGGCAAAAGAGAAACAAAAAATTAGTTAATGAAAAAGACTTTGATTTCTATGCAGAATTGAAAATGGACGGTTTGGCGGTTTCTTTGGTATACATAGATGGTGTGTTAAAAACCGCCGCCACGAGAGGCGGTGGTAGAATTGGTGAAAATGTCACTCAGAATTTGAAAACAATTGAGGCAATTCCACTTTCGTTAAATCCTAAATCCGAAATTCTAATTTCTAAACAAATTCAAAATCCAAAATTCAAATTGCCGAAACGAATTGAAGTGCGCGGCGAAGCTTTCTTGGATATTAAAACTTTTGAACAGCTAAACATTGAACAAGAAAAAAAAGGGGTGGCCAAATTTGCCAATCCTAGAAACGCGGCCGCAGGTTCTATTCGACAATTAAATTCCAAGATTACCGCTTCTCGCAAATTAAGTTTTTATGCTTATAATTTGGTCACAGATTTGGGTCAAAAAACCCATGAAGAATGTCATAAATTAGCTGGCCTATTAGGTTTCCCTACTAACCCAGAAAATAAATATTGTAAAAATGCTGATAAGGTGATCGAATATCACGCCAAGTGGCAAAAGGATCGAAAAAAATTAGATTATTGGACTGACGGGGTAGTAGTTAATATTAATGATTTGGCTGTCTTTAAAAAATTAGGGGTAGTTGGCAAAGCGCCTCGGGGCATGGTGGCTTTTAAATTTCCCGCTGAGCAAACAACTACCCAAGTTGAAGATATTATTGTTCAAGTGGGCAGAAGAGGAACTTTAACCCCAGTCGCTCAATTAAAACCAGTTTTGCTTGCCGGCTCAACAATTTCCCGCGCTACTTTGCACAATGAAGACGAGATCAAGCGGAAAGATGTTAGAATTGGCGATACAGTAACGATTCAAAAAGCCGGTGATGTCATTCCCGAAGTGGTCGAGCCAATTAAAGATATGCGGACCGGCAAAGAGAAAAAATTCAAAATGCCCTTAAAGTGTCCGATCTGCAAAAGCAAATTAGAAAAAGAGGGCGCTTTCTGGCGTTGCCTAAATCCAAAATGCGAAGCCAAGAATTTTAGAAAATATCAACATTTTATTTCCAAAGCCGCTTTTGATATTGAAGGCTTGGGGCCTAAGGTTTTGAAAAAGTTTTTAGATGAAGGTTTGATTTCTGATCCGGCTGATTTATTTGTTTTAAGGCAAGGCGATATTAAACCTTTGGAAAGGTTTGCCGAAAAATCAGCCGAGAATATTGTTGATTCTATTCAGGCGCACAAAAAAGTGCCTTTGAGCCGATTTTTATATGCTTTGGGAATTCCCAATGTTGGTGAGCAGACAGCGATTGATTTGGCTGAGCATTTTAGGAATTTGGATGGAGTGAAAAAGGCTAGTTTAGAGGAGCTGGCGAAAATTCCTGATGTGGGTGGTATTGTTGCCAAAAGCATTTACGATTATTTTAGAGACAAATATCATTTGCAGTTTATTGAAAAATTGAAAAAATCAGGGGTGCAGATTAGGCAACAGCAGGCTAAAAAAGGTCCCCTCAAAGGCGAGGTGTTTGTTTTTACTGGTAGCCTGGATGCGATGAGCCGGGATGAGGCTCGCAAGAAAGTTCGAAGTATGGGCGCAGAGGCGGCTGATGATGTGAGCCAAGAGGTGACGATTGTCGTTGTTGGCGATGAGCCTGGTTTAAAATATGATCGAGCGAAAAAATTAGGCAAAAAAATAATCTCAGAAAAAGAATTCTTAAAAATGGTAAAATAAGAATATGTAATTAATTTTGTGAGGTAGAGATGGCGAAAATTTCAAAACAACAAGTTGAACATATTGCCAATTTGGCCCGATTGGGAATTTCGGAAAAAGAAAAAACTCTATTTGCCGCACAATTGTCTGATGTTTTATCTTATGTTGAGCAATTAAATAAAGTGGAGACAAAAGGCGTAGAACCAACAGCCCAGGTGACAGGTTTGGAAAATGTAACCCGGGAAGATGAACCGGGAAAGCAAGTTGTAGATCGGGCGACCAAAGAGGAATTGCTGCAAAATGCTCCCCAGACAAAAGATGGTTATTTTAAAGTGCCGATTATATTAGAGGATAAATGAAATTGAATGAATTAAGTTTAAAAGAGGCTCAAGAAAAATTGAAAAAAGGCGAAGTTAGTTCGCAAGATTTAACTGAGAGTTGCCTAAAGCAAATCAAAAAATTAGAGCCTAAAATTAAAGCTTTTATCACTATCACGGAAGAGCAGGCTAAAAAACAGGCCAAAGAATCAGATGCCAGGCGGGCTAAGAACCAGACTAAAAGCGAAATTGATGGAATTCCCATTGCGGTCAAAGATATTTTCTGCACCAAGGGGGTGAAAACTACGGCTGGCTCGAAAATCTTAGAAGATTTTATTCCACCTTATGAATCAACTGTGACCCAAAAATTGAAAAATGCTGGGGCAGTGATTTTGGGCAAAACCAATATGGATGAATTTGCCATGGGTTCTTCAACTGAAAATTCCGCTTTTGGACCAACAAAGAATCCTTGGGATTTGGCCCGAGTGCCGGGTGGTTCTTCCGGGGGATCGGCTGCAGCAGTGGCGGCTGATATGTGCATTGCTGCTTTAGGGGCAGATACAGGGGGTTCTATAAGACAGCCAGCTTCTCTTTGTGGCGTTTTTGGAATCAAGCCAACTTATGGTAGAGTTTCTCGATATGGGATTTTAGCCTATGCCTCAAGTCTTGATCAGGCCGGGCCTATAACTAAAAGCGCAGAGGATTCAGCGATTCTTTTAAAAATAATAGCCGGGAAAGATAATTTGGATTCAACAACTGTGTGTGAAAAAGTGGCAAATTATCAAGAAGCGGCAAACGCTGAAAATATTAAAGGATTGAAGATCGGCGTACCGAAAGAATTTTTTGGCAAAGGTTTGGATGGAAAAGTGGAAAGTATGATTAAAAAAGCAATTGATGAAATTTCTAAAATGGGGGCTGAGGTTGTTGAAATTAGTTTGCCATATGTTAAATATGCCCTCCCTGCCTATTATATTGTTGCTTCGGCTGAGGCGTCATCAAATTTAGCTCGCTATGATGGAATAAAATATGGAAGCTCAAAGCTCAAAGCTCAAAGCTCTAAGCCCAAAACATTATTAGATTTATATTTGGAGACACGACAGGAGGGATTTGGGGAAGCAGTGAGGCGGCGAATTATGCTGGGAACTTATACCTTATCAGCGGGCTATTATGAAGCTTATTATAAAAAAGCGCAGCAGGTGAGGACTTTAGTGAAAAAAGATTTTGATCAGGCTTTCAAAAAAGTAGATTTAATTTTGGGGCCGGTTTCGCCTACCCCGGCTTTTAAAATAGGGGAAAAAGTTTCCGATCCCTTGACAATGTATTTGTCAGATATTTATACTGTGCCAGTCAATCCAGCTGGTTTGCCAGCAGCTTCAGTGCCTTGTGGGTTTGTTGATGGTTTGCCAATAGGTTTGCATATAATTGGACCACGCCTTGGAGAAGAGAAGATTTTTCAATTGAGTTCATTCTATGAAAAAGCAACTGGTTGGGGCAAGAAAAAAGCAAAAATTAGTTGAGGATAAAATGCCAGATTTAAAACCAAAAATTGGATTAGAAATTCATGTTGAGCTAAAAACGCGCTCGAAAATGTTTTGTGATTGCAAAAATGATCCTGATACCACTGAGCCTAATTCTAATATTTGTCCGATTTGTCTGGGTTTTCCCGGCACTCTGCCGAAGGCAAACAAAAGGGCGATTGAATGGACAATCAAAACTGCTTTAGCCTTGAATTGTAAAATCGCCTCCCAAACTAAATTTGATCGAAAAAATTATTTTTATCCCGATTTACCAAAGGGTTATCAGATTTCTCAATATGATCTGCCAATCTCCGATGATGGATTTTTAGAAATTGATGATAAGAAAATCGGTATCACCAGAGTTCATTTAGAAGAAGACACGGCGAAATTATTACATCCTGAAGCAGCTGACCTGCCTCATCAGCAGGCGGGTTATTCCTTGGTTGATTTTAATCGTTCGGGTGTTCCCTTGATGGAAATTGTCACCGAGCCAGATATTGAGTCGGCTGGGCAGGCTAAAGAATTTGCCCAAAAGTTGAGATTGATTTTGAGATATTTAGGCGTTTCCTCAGCTGATATGGAGAAGGGCCAGATGAGAGTGGAAGCGAATGTCTCGATTTCTAAAGATGGCAAAGAAGGCACAAAAGTTGAGGTCAAAAATTTGAATTCATTCCGTTCGGTTGAAAAAGCAATTGATTATGAAATTGATCGACAAAAAGATTTATTAAAATCAGATGAAAAAATAATTCAGGAAACTCGCGGCTGGCATGATACCAAGCAAATCACTTTTTCCCAGAGGACCAAAGAAACTGCTTCAGATTATCGATATTTTCCTGAGCCGGATTTGCCGCCTCAGGTTTTCAAATCAGCTGGTATTGAGAAAATAAAGCAGACTCTGCCAGAATTGCCTGATCAAAAAATCGATCGATTTGTTTCAGATTTGAAATTAAATCTAAACGATGCCAAAGTTCTAGTTTCGAATTTTCAATTGGCTAGTTTTTTTGAGGAAGTAGTAGCCGAAAAGACAAAGCCCCAAAAAGCGGCTAACTGGATTTTAACAGAACTCAAGGGCCGACTAAACAAAGCCGGCAAAACGATTTCTGAAAATAAAATTAAGCCCAAAGATTTGGCTAACTTGATTTTAAAAATAGAATCTGGTAAAATATCAACTAAAATCGCCAAAGATGTTTTAGACATTATGGTAAAATCAGGAAAGGCGCCAGACGAGATTGTTAAAAACGCTGAGCTTCAAGTTATTTCTGGAGAAAAAGAATTGGAAGAAATCTGCAATGAGATAATTTCTGAAAATTCAAAAGTAGTCAAAGATTTTCAAAAAGGAAAAACCCAAGCTTTACAGTTTTTAATCGGTCAAGCAATGCAAAAGACCAAGGGTCGCGCCAATCCCAAGATGGTCGTTCAAATTTTAAATAAAAAGTTGAAATAAAAACTTGAAATAAAAATGGTTAAGTATATAAAAAAATCAGTCAGAGAATTTCGGATTGAATTTTTAAAAACAGCAGCAAAGATGGTCTCAGCCGCTTTTGCCTTGGTGGCTGCTTTGGCTTGGAATACAGCCATTTCTGAGATTATCAAAAAATATTTAAAGCCAGATAGCAATGTCTTTTCTTGGTTGATTTATGCTTTAGTGGTGACATTTTTTGCCGTCATGGTGGGATTTTATTTAAGTCGAGTTTCTAGTAAAATAAAAAAGGAAGAAGAATTAGAGAAAGAATTAGAAAAGAGAAGGCAAAGACAGAAAAGATTAGAGGCTGAGAAAGCCAAAAATAGAAAGGGGCAGAGTGGTCGCAGGTAGATTATCTTTTGAAGACAAAGGGATTTCGGGCCGACCTCGAAAATTTAAAAAACCTTCTAAAGTGAGCTGTACAACAGTGATAATTATTTTGATATCTAGCCTTGTTTTTGGTTTTTTGGGCGGGGTGATTTCAATTTATGCTTTGTCTGGCAAGGCGGGCTTGGAAGAATCAAAATTATTAGATATTGGCAGCAAAACATATAAAGTGACTGAGGAGTCGGCAGTAATTGATGCGGTTAAAAAGGTAAGCCCCTCCGTGGTATCTATTACGGCTATTGCTAAAATTGAAGATATTTTTGGCTTTTCTCAGACTCAACAATCTTCTGGTTCCGGATTTATTATCACCTCTGATGGTTTGATTTTAACCAATAGGCATGTTGTTTCCAATACATCTGCTGAATATACGGTTTTTACTTCTGATGGAGAGGGACATAAAGCTCAGGTTAAAGCTGTTGATCCTTTTAATGATTTGGCGATAATTAAGATTTCAGCTTCGGGTTTGGCACCAGTTGAGTTGGGTGATTCGGATGACTTGCAAATTGGTCAAAGGGTAATTGCAATTGGTAATGCCTTAGGCTTTCAAAATACAGTTACCACGGGCGTGATATCAGCTAAAGAAAGAACAGTTCAGGCAGGTGACACATCGAGCGGTGACCAAGAAACATTGGAAGGTTTACTGCAGACTGACGCGGCCATTAATCAAGGAAATTCAGGCGGGCCTTTGGTCAATATTGATGGACAAGTAGTGGCCATTAATACGGCAGTGGCGGAAAAAAGTATGGCCGAAGGAATTGGTTTTGCCATTCCTATTAATGTAGCCAAATCTGCTATTGAGAGCTATAAAAAACATGGCCGGATTGTCAGGCCCTTAATTGGCATTAGATATATTTCTTTGACTAAAGAGATTGCTGAAGAATATGAGTTGCCTACTGAAGATGGAGCTTTGGTCTATTCTGGAGAGGCGGGCGAACCAGCGGTTTTATCAAGCAGTCCGGCCGCCAAAGCGGGCATTAAAGAAGGCGATATTATTACAGCCATTAATGATGAAAAAATAGACGAGAATCATTCTTTATCTCGTTTGATTCAGCAGTATCATCCTGGCGATGAAATAGAACTAACATATTTGCGAGATGGCTCTGAGAGTAAAGTTAAATTAAAGCTGACTGAGTATAAATAACAGCTACCCTATCTTGACCTGCTAAATCTTTTAAGATTTTGATCCTAGTTTTGGGGAGCTGTTTTTTGATTATTTGTTTAATTGATTTGGCTTGTTGGTCACCGATTTCAATGAAAATTTTAGAGTCTTTTTTAAGATATGGCTTGACCTGTTTAAAAAATTTTTCATAAATCTCAATACCAGTTTTCCCGCCCCTTAGAGCGATTTCGGGTTCATAAGGTAAATTTTTAAACTCATTATCTAAGTAGGGTAAATTTGCGCAAATAATATCGAACTTTATATTTTTAGGGAAATTGGTAAATAAGTCCGATTGGATAAATTTGATTTGCGATGCCACTTTATGTTTTTTGGCATTTTGTTTGGCGACCTTTAAAGCATTTTTGGAAATATCGCCGGCATAAATTTTAATTTTTGCATTTTGATTTTTAAGTTTAGTGGCGATAGCCACGCTAATATTTCCAGATCCCGCGCCGATGTCAGCGATTCGTAATTTCTGATTCCTGATTCTTGGTTCGGTTTCTTTCAAAACTGCTTCAACTAAAATTTCAGTTTCAGGCCGGGGGATGAGGACATTTTTGTTAACCTTAAATTCGAGGCCGTAGAATTCTTTTTTAACGATAATATAGGCGACAGGTTCATACTTTGTGCGTCGCAAAATTAATCTTTGATATTTTTGAAAATCTTTGGCGGCAATTTTATCATCAGAATGGGCAATCAGCCATTCTCGTTTTTTGTTCAATGTAAAAGCTAAAAGAATCTCAGCATCAAGTTGAGCTGAAGGGATTTTTCTTGCTTGCAATTTTCTTGCGCCTTTAAGCAGCGCTTTTTGTATACTCATATTGCTTTATCCTTAATTTTATAATATAATAATATCTATAATTCGTTGTTTTAACAACTCGGAAAAAACCAAAAGGAGGCAATAAAAAAAATGCGATTCTGGCAGCTGCTGAAAGAGGTCGGCAGTCACCCCATATACATAGTAACATTTTTTCTGTATTGGTCGATTCCTGCACTAGGTTATGTGGCTATTGTTCGGAGCCCTGAAACGATACCAGGAGAAAAAGGATCCTTGGCCAAGATTTGGTTGGTTGCTGTAGTCGTGTTTATTTTTTTGGTCGCAATGGCGGCAATGGATTATAGATCTTCACAGAGAAGAAAGATATAACCAGAAAGAGGTGATCAAAGATGATTATCCTGAAAATCCTTGGTTTGATTGTTTTGGGACTCGTGACACTTTCTGCGTTGTTGTTTTCGGGACTAAGTATCAAGGGCATTTACCACTTGTTGTTTCACTTCAAGAAAGATTTTGATAATATTAGTATGAGGCGTTTGGCATGGTCACAAACATTATCCCTTTTCACTTCTGGTGCAGTTGCAGGAGGATTAGGATTTTACGTTAGCGGTTGTCGCTTTTTGGTCTTATGGCAGGATATTTTTTGAACAACTATTGAGGTGGTCAAACCTCGTACAATACGATTTTCGAAATGGCCACCTCTTTTTTTATTACTTTTTTTCAGATTCTGAGATCAATTTATTGATGATTTTATCTAAATTGCCGTCTAAGATTCCCTCAATATTGCCAACAGAAAATTTACCTCGGTGATCGGTAATTCGGTCTTGGGGAAAATTATAAGTTCTGATTTTTTCAGCTCTCATGGCGCGGCCAATTTGGCCTTTTCGATCAGCGGCTTGCTTTTCCGCCTTTTTCTCTTCTTTGCTTTCCAGCAATTTTGCCCTTAAAATTTTCAGAGCCTTAGCTTTGTTTTTTACTTGAGAACGTTCATCTTGGCAAGAAATAACAATGCCCGAAGGCTGATGGGTAATCCTGACTGCAGAATCGGTGGTATTAACCCCTTGTCCGCCAGGACCTGAGGAGCGAAAAGTATCAATTTTCAAATCGGCTGAGTTAATTTCAATTTCCGCCGCACTTGCTTCAGGTAAAACAGCCACCGAAACCGTTGAGGTATGGATTCGGCCTGATTTTTCAGTTTTAGGTACTCTTTGAACTCGATGCACCCCAAATTCATATTTTAAAAACTTATAAACATCGGCCCCGCTAATCGCCACGCTGACTTGGCTAATGCCACCCAAAGAGGTTTTTTGGCTATTTAAAATTTCTGTTTTCCAGCCTTTGTTTTGGGCGTATCTTAAATACATCCTTAGCAAATCTGCGGCAAACAATCCTGCTTCTTTTCCACCGGCGCCAGCCCTAATTTCTACAATCACGTTTTTGCTGTTTGAGGCGGCTTCGGGCGAGGTGGCGAATTGCAAGAATTTTTCTAAAGTCTCTTTTTCGATTTTTAATTTGGTCAATTCCTGTTGGGCCATTTTTTCCAGTTCTGGTTCTTGAGTTTTTTCAACCAATTGTTGGTTATCTTTAATTTCCTTTTCTACTTTTTGTAATTTCTCATAATCTAAAACAATTCTCTCTAGTTCGGCTTTTTTACGAGAGAGTTTTTGGACTTTGGCAATATCCTTGGCAATTTCAGGCTTTGAGAGTTCTTTTAGAATTTGATTGTATTCTTTTTTTATTTGGTTTATTTTTTGTTTCATTCTTTTTTGTCTTTTTTTGCTTAGTTTGTTTTAGAGCCTCGGCTTTTTTAACTTTTGCTTGGAATTTATCTACCCTACGGGCGGTGTCAATAAATTTGTGTTTTCCAGTGTAAAGCGGGTGGCAGGCAGAACAGATTTCTGTGCTTATCTCAGGTTCTGTTGAGCCAATTTCAAAAGTATTGCCACAGGCGCAGGTGACTTTCGTTTTTGGATAATATTTTAGATGTTTGTCTTTTTTCCTTGATTTTTCCTTTTCTGTAGGTAATCGAGATTTAGTTTTGTTTGACATTTTTACTCCTATGTTTGAATTATAGCAGAAAATCAATAAACAGTAAACAATTAACAGTTAACAATTTTAAATTTCATTGTTATTTGTCGATTGCTGATTGTTGATTGAATAAAAAAAAGAGGCGATTTGGGGAAGGGGTTGAGTATTATCCAACTCCGATAGAAATCGGAGACGCCTCTGAATGGATAATACTTGGTATTGATAGGCTACAAAGAGTAGACTACGCACTTTTTTTGGGAACGCGCTATTCCACTCAAGTTAGCGAAAACGTCTGCATCCTGCTTTTGACCCATCATGCCGCCACCAATTAATACTATGGCGATAACTTCATCATTTGGGACTTCTATTGAATTCAAGCATTGTTCAATTATTTCAGGAGTCTGAATCCAACCATTTTTTCCAAGTGAATGGCAAACGAGAGCATGAAAAGTCTTAGTTTTTGTCCGATGTGAAAGAATTTCGCCTAGTTCCCTGGATCCAGTATCGAATAATTCTGGCCAGAAACGAGAAGAAACCATGCCAGCAAATCCTAAAGTATTGACACCTTGGATATTCACCGCAAAAGCAATGTGCGAATGTGGTGTTCGAAAAACATCACCGCGAATTACATCAACAATCATTTTGTTCCTCCTTATCTGATTTTCAGGCTTAACAGTTTCCTATATCCTATCATATCAATTTTTATTTGTCAAGGATTTTAAAGGCTTTTTGTGAGAACTTGCAAGATAGGCATTTTTTTGATATAGTATAGTCAATCCAAGAAAGCATTACAAATTACTAGAATGTGAGAGTTTTTAATGTCAGCAGATTTGCCAACCTTAGAACAACTTATGGAGGCGGGAGCCCATTTTGGTCATATTAGGGAAAAATGGCATCCAAAAATGGAACCCTATGTTTTTGGTATTCGCAACAATACCCATATTATTAATTTAGAAAAAACCCTTCAATGTCTAAAAAAAGCCCAAGATTATTTGCAAAAATTATTAGCTAATAACAAAACAATTCTTTTTGTCGGCACCAAAGGGCAAGCCAAAGAGGCGATAAAAAATACTGCCCAAGCTCTAAAAATGCCTTATGTTGATTCTCGCTGGTTGGGCGGCACTTTGACCAATTTTGAAACTGTCAGAAAAGCCCTTAGAAAATTTGAAGATTTAGAAAAACAAAAACAAGAAAAAGATAATTTCAAAAAATTAACCAAAAAAGAACAAAGAACTTTTAATCTCCAATTGGAGAAAATGGAAAAAACTTTAGGCGGAATTAGGGAGATGAAATCTCTACCTGACGCTTTATTTGTCGCAGATACCATAGATGAAAAAGTGGCGGTTTCAGAAGCTAACGGATTGGATATTCCAGTCGTTGCCATTGTTGATTCCGATTCTGATCCGACTAAAATTGATTATCCAATTCCTGCCAATGATAATTCTAAGTTGGCTATTCAATTAATATTAGGTTCGA
>SDBU01002713.1_pt1 | contig 23186 bp, 21 predicted proteins | sample 2277071 | NCBI WGS metagenome assembly SDBU01 (sample SAMN10397929, study PRJNA504765) | marine sediment metagenome | isolation source: marine sediment core GS08_GC12, 126 cmbsf | place: Arctic Ocean: Gakkel Ridge, Loki's castle | collected 2008 | reverse complement strand
CATACCCTTTGTCGCGCCTTGCACTAACTATCAAATCTGGGACTCCAAATAGTCAATTTTATTCTTTAGCACCTCCTTACTCTGTCAATTATATTGCAATTGTCTTCTCGCGTCAAGTCAACTTGATAAATAAATCCAACAAGGATATAATGTCAAAATTAAGAAAGGAGAACTATGGTTAAAAAAGTTAAGGATGTTGTCTGTAGAAAAAAGATTGCGGAGAAAGAAGCAAAAGAGAAAACGGAGCACAATAAAATTACATATTATTTTTGCAGTAAAAAATGTAAGGAGAAATTTCTCAAAGAGCCCGAGAAGTACATTAAGTTGGTAGGGTAGAATCGGTCAACCAAGGTTGACCACTACATAAAGAAAGGATAAAAATGAATAATAAAGAGGATTTTAGAGAAGGGGATACCTGGAGGGTTTTCAGAATTATGGCTGAATTTGTGGAAGGGTTTGAAGCCCTTTCCCGATTAGGTCCTGCTGTTGCTGTCTTTGGCTCTGCCCGCACCAAGAAGAATAATGAGTTTTACCAAAAGGCAGAAAGGTTAGGAGGTCTTCTGGTTAAAGAAAATTATGCGGTCGTTACAGGGGCTGGTCCCGGCATTATGGAGGCGGCAAACAAGGGGGCAACGGAGGCCGGAGGAAAGTCGGTTGGACTGAATATTGAACTTCCCCACGAGCAGAAACCAAATCCTTATGCTAAAACGTTAATTTCTTTTCATTATTTTTTCTGCCGCAAGGTGATGTTTGTAAAGTATGCTAAGGCATTCCTTATCTTTCCCGGGGGCTTTGGAACTCTGGATGAATTTTTTGAATCGACCGGGCTTATCCAGACCCGGAGAATTGGTAAATTTCCTGTGATTTTAATCGGAAAGAAATACTGGGGCAAATTGTTAAAATGGTTCCAGGGTTCATTGGTCTCCAATGGTTACATCAGCCCAAAGGATATGGACCTTTTCAATATTGTGGAGGAGCCGGAGGAAGCAATGAAGGTTCTCAAAAAGTTCTATAAATAAAGAGGCAAGGAAGTTATCCCTCAAACCATCCTCGTTCCTGTAATTCGTTGAGGTTGCCCGGGAAAGATTTTACAATTATTTCCAGAACGCATTTCATTAAAGAAACAGTCCACATCTCGGGAATACCCTTGATAATTGTAGCTCGTCCTTTTTCCTTCCTATCGATATCTTTGTTAATTTTATCAACGATTGAATTCAGGTGTCCCGAGATAAGATTAACCGTTCTCGTTTTGTTTTTATAGGTATATTCCAATGCGCGCAAACCATATTTTTGGAACAGCATCCGGAGATAATCAAACTGATTCTCGTCAAAACCATCAAATTGCTTTTTGGCAAAAGAAGAGAAAGGATTGATAACCAGAGGTTTTTCCACAATTACCTTTCCCTCCCTCACTTCGATGAGGGTATCCTTAATCAATTCGGTTGTGAGATAATAATCGACGTTCGTAGGAGAGAAGGTATACAGATTTTGTCTCACAGGCCTTAAGATTTCGGTCTTTTTTAATGCCTCTTCAAACTCTCGGTATTTATCCATTCAGGCTCCTTTCAACTCCTCTAAACAAGTGGTGTTTGTTGGAAAAAGTCAGAACTCATTTTGAACAAAATCCCGACTGATTACCGCGCTTCACGCGGCAGGAACGAAACTGAACGCTCGGGCGGGCAAAAAGGAAGGGGGTTGGGGGGAAGGAATTTCCGCCCGCCCTCGCTTTCGCTGCTTCTTTTTTCGCCGCCGAATTTCGTGCCAGCGAAACTGGCGCGCCGCCTAAAAAATTATTTAATCAAATTCCAATTATCGAGGAAATAGCCCATTTCATGATCCATATTTCCGAGATACACTTTGTTATCTCTAAATTTGATATTTACTCGATAGCGTTTGCCGTGTCCGACTTCCAAAATTGCTTTTTCGTGTACTTTCTTTTCAACTTCGTGAAATGGCAAAATCAAAAAATTGTTTTTCTTCTCGCCGTGCAAAATAAAAATATAGTAAATATTGCCGTTGCTGTGGCGTTCAAATGACACTTTGCGAATATCAAAAACATAAGTGTCAAAACTATTGAGATTTGAAGTTTTGACCTGTATTCCAAACAATTGATTTTCCTTGACCGCAACAATGTCCATTCCCACATCTACGCTCATTATGCTGGCGTTAAAACCACGAAAAAGCAATTCACTACAAACCAAGTGCTCGCCACCTTTGCCGGTAAATCCTCCAGCAATAACAATTTTTTCTTCTTCTTCTTTTTCCGCTTCAATAATCTTTGGCGTTTCTTTGATTTCTTTTTTATTTGGATTGATCGCAAAAGTTCCGGGAGCGGTTCTCATAAAATCCGATCCTTTGCCTTTGTTTTTAATATCAACCACAATCTGCGCGTTCATTGTCGCTTCCGGCGTAGCACCTTCCGTTTCCAAAATACCAGATTCCAAAGCCAACCGAGTGATTTCTGTATAATGCAAAGGCGTTCCCGCCTTTTTCAATATATTAATCGCTGATTGTTTAAATGTGTTCATATTGTTTTAACTGATAATGTTGTGTTTTTTAAATATTTCTAGAAAAGTAGGTGTTGCAAATCCGAAAGAATAGTTTGCATTTAAAGTTTCTATAAACGCTTTTTCTTTATAAACTTTTAACTGTTTAGCACCTTCTTCAGAAATTACATTTTCTCGTTCATTGATTCTTATTGATTTGAATCCTTTGACGATAGAAATGATTTTTCCAGTTTTTACATCAAAAATTGGACCACCGCTATTACCCGGGTTAAATGCGAGGGTAAATTCATATAAATAATTTGTTGCAGAAGTTTGATATCTACAATTAACCACGCCTTGATCTGTCCGAAGCAAAATATTTCCAATCAAGGGCTTATTTATATCTCTTTCTTGAAATTCAAGCTTACAAAGTGGGTATCCGAGCACGCCAACCTCTGAACCAATTGGTAAAAATTCTTTTGATATTCTTATAAAATCATTTCTATCGGCGAATATCCGATCACCAACTTGATAAAATTCATCATCTAAATAAATTACAGCGAGATCAATATTAGGATAGGTAAATATTTCTTTATCTAACTTTGGTTCAAAGATTCTATAGTGCCAATTATCATCATCATGCCTTAAAAGATAATATTTATCCCCGTCTTGATGTTGAGCTAACTCACCTTTTCCTGGATCATTGATAACGTGCGCAGCTGTAACATATCTGTTTGGAGCAGCAATAAAACCGGAACCCAAAGTAATCCAATTTATGCCTTCTTGTTCCCCGATTTTATTTTTTCTGCCACGAACAATAATATAAACGGATTTTTTTAACCATTTAACACATTCGGAAAACGAGTGGAAATTCTCCGGTCTTTTCGGTGGTTTAGGACCTTGATATTTTTTTTCTCTTTTCTTTTTCTTAGACATATTTTAAAAAATTATAGCTATAAATAACCTAATTTCTAACTTCTGTTTCCCTTTTTAATGTTACAGGGGCTACACAATAATTGGGCGTTTGAGAGTACAGTTCTGCCACCTTTGCTCCACGGGTCTTTATGATCCATGGTCAATTCGTCCTCGTAAAAATATTTTTTACAAATGGCACAGGGATATTTATTTTCTTTATTTGGCGTTTGTTTTCTTAAATATTCTTTTTTGTCATCACTTGAGAATAAACGCTTCTCATCAACACTAATGTCATTTACAATTGCTTGAATAATATCTTCTATCTCTTTCGATTTATTAGTCAATTTAGCGTCATCACTCTTTAAATATTTTTTAATACGAGAATTAATTTCATCCTTATTTTGTTTCCAAATAACTGAATCCTTAAAATATTTTCTCGCTAAATTAAAATAAATATCTAATTGACCGTATCCATCAAATATTTCACTAACAAATTTGATATATTTGCTAATCTCTTTTTGGTCATCAGTAAAAGAATTCTTCTGATATTTATTCACATAATCATTTATAGTATGAGTGTCTCTTGGCAAATTCTTCAATTCCATTAATAGCTGTAAAATCTTGTATTGATTTCTACCACGGCTATTCGATCCCAAAACTCTTAACGTGTCTCTATCTTGCCCAACATAAACAGTTAAACCCCTTAAATATTCACCATGGAAAAGACCATTTAATACTTCATAAGGAGAGAGTGGTACACCTAAAGTATTGATTCTTCTAAATATTTCTCTTTTTAATTGGTCTTGACCTTCACATATAATAATTGAAAGTTCAGTCTTATTGATTATGTCTTGAATTTCTTTGTCTGTCTGTTTCCATAATTTGTCTTGATATTGAATGTCATTTTCAATAAATTTTTTAATGGCTTCTATTCTTTGTTTTCCGTCTAAAACTTCTAAAATACCATCTTTATTTTTCCAAAAATAAAAAGCCGGCAACGGAATTCCGTTAACAATACTGTCTATAACCAATACTTGTTTCTCAGTGTCATAAACAATTTCTCTTTGAAGTTCTACATCGCTAATAATCTTTCCGTCTCTAAGTTGTTCATATAAATATTTGATATTCATATTATTTGCCATTTTTAATTACTTTTTTATTTTTTATTAATATCCTTTCAAAAGGAGCCTTGAAAGGCTTGCCGTCTTTTTCAATCCAAAGGGTTGCTTTATCGCCTTTGAATCTTACTGTTTTTTCAACTTGTACACCTTTGCCTATAATCTTAAACTGTTCTGGATTATACTTTGTTAAAAATGTGATTGGAACTCCCATCACACCGGCATAATCATATGGTATTTTATTAGTTTTCTCCACGTTTATGCCACTGTAATTATAATAATTTGGATATTTTTCAGGACTATAATTTTCAGTTAAAATCATCCTATCATGTCTATAAGCGACATCTAAATTAGTATACCATTTACAAGCCCTGGGTACTGAGCCTTCAGGATCTTTTGAAAGAACGAGTGTGCCATCTAATAATCGAAATCCGGATAATTGCTTCGCATAACCAAGCCACATCTTATTGTCTTTTATATGATTAAAAATATCTCTATAAGTTATAGCTGTGAGTGGTCCGATAACTAAAAACTTCATTTTATTTTTAAACATCGTATCAATAAATTCTCTAAACCGACTAAATGGCGGGTTTGTTATGACTAGATCATATTTTGAGTAATCAATATCTTGGAATTTCACGCCTTTACCGGTAGAAGGATTATACCCGCTCGCCGAAATTGAAGTTATCCCGTAAGTGTCAGCATGAGCCACTAAAAATTTTATAAAATTACACCTAATCAAAGCTAACTCTTTTTCTATTTTTTTCTTGGAAACTTTTATGTTTATTCGTTTGATTGTTCCCCCGGCATCTAATAAATTAGATGGACTAACGAACCCTTCTTCCTTGTATGCAATTTCTTCATTATAACTTTCATCCCAATCACAAGGACATATAATTTTTTTTCCTTTTAGCTGATCTTTATAAAGAGAAACTTCATTGGCAACATCCTCATAAAGAGTGAAAAATTCATCATCCTTAATCTTATGTGCATTATATAATGATTTTTTTGTTCCCATATTTTTTATTTAAATAATTCAGCCACCGGCACGCCGAGGGCTTTAGCAATTTTTTAACTGTTTCAATGGTGGAGCGGGAGGGAGTTGAACCCTCATCTCTGGAGTGCGATTCCAGTATTCTCCCATTGAACTACTGCCCCCTTTTATAGAACATCGCCTGATAAATCAGGCAACTACAATGAAGAATAATGCGCCTCATAAATGAGGCAACTACAGTAGGGGTTTGATTTATCAAACCCGCGGGCGTCATGAATGTCGCCCCTACAATTATGCAATGAATTATAACAGAATTAAGGGGGAAGGGCAAATTTGCAATTGTTACTTTCCTATGCTATAATTACCTTTCAAAAAAATTTATGAAAGCGGCAGTTTTAGAAGAAATAGAAAAATTACAAATAAAGGAAATTCCAAACCCAGTTCCGCAGGAAGGGGAAATTGTTATCGAGGTAAAATCCTGCGCTATCTGCGGGACGGACATCAAGGTTTTTCATCACGGACACAAACACATTCGTTTTCCCCGGGTAACCGGACATGAAGTAAGCGGCGTGATTGTTGCTATGAGTAAAAATGTAACCGGATATCAGGAAGGAGAAAGAGTAGCGGTTGCTCCGGCCATTCCCTGCGGGAAATGTTATTATTGTCGCCGCGGAATAGAGGCAATGTGTGACAACCTCACCGCAATTGGCTACCACTACGATGGTGGCTTCGCCCAATTGATGCGGGTTCCTGTTGATGCGGTCAATAATGGCTGCGTCAATGTTATTCCCGAAAACCTTTCCTTTGAAGAGGCATCTCTTGCCGAGCCCCTTGCCTGTGTGATTAATGGCCAGGAATTATCAAAAATAAAGTTTGGGGACGTAGTGGTAGTGATTGGAGCGGGACCAATTGGTTGTTTTCACGCCGAACTGGCAAGAATAAAAGGGGCAAGAAAGGTAATTTTAGTTGATATTTCTTCCGAACGTCTGGATAAAGCAAAATTTACCAATACCGACGTTTATCTCGATTCTGCCGAGGAGAATTTACAAAAAAGGGTCTTTGAGGAAACGGAAGGCAGGGGAGCGGACAAAGTAATTGTTGCTGTTGGCTCCGCTAAAGCGCAGGAAGATTCCTTGAAAATTATTGCAAAATGTGGAATAATAAATTTTTTTGGCGGATTACCTAAAGATAAACCTACCATCAATTTTGACAGTAACGTTCTTCATTACGGGGAAAGTTACGCTGTAGGAACGCATGGCTCTGCACCAAGACACAATCAACTCGCTCTTGAAATTTTGGCCAAGAAAAAGATTGACGCCAAAAATTACATCACCGAAAAATTTCCTTTGACAGAAATTAAGAAGGGTTTAAAAATGGCGGAAGAAAAAAAGGGCTTAAAAATAATCATTCAACCATAAGAGAAGCACAGGCAAAACAATGTAACCACGAATTAACACGAATGAACACCAAAGAAAGTAAATATTTTAAGAATATGTAGTAGTAGTCGAGCTTGCTCGACATCAACAAAGCAAGCTTTGCTACTACATTTTATAATCTTTATTATTCGTGTCTATTCGTGTGCATTCGTGGATAAATAAATTTGTGAAAATGGAAATGAAAAAGGGAGAAGCGATTTTTTTACTTAAAAAGATGATTCAAATCAGACAGTTCGAGGATAAAATATCGGAACTCCTCGGTAAGAATATTGCTCAAGGGGGCTCTCACCTTTACGCTGGCGAAGAAGCGGTAGCGGTGGGGGCAATCTCGGTCTTGAATCCCGACGATTATATTACCTCCACCCACCGGGGACACGGTCATGCGATTGCCAAGGGAGGAAAACTACCGGAACTGATGGCGGAAATTCTTGGAAAAGTAACCGGGGTTTGCAAAGGGAAGGGTGGCTCTCTTCATCTTGCCGACCTTTCCCAGGGTAATCTGGGCGCCAATGGCATTGTGGGAGGAAGTTTGGGGATAGCCACCGGCGCAGGACTTTCCATTAAGATGAGAAAAACAAAACAGGTTGTGGTATGTTTTTTTGGTGATGGTGCCTTGAACCAGGGCATTTTTCACGAATCCCTGAATATGGCTGCAAAATGGCAGTTACCGGTAATTTACCTTTGCGAGAACAATCTTTACGCAATGTCGGTTTCGGTAAAAAGAGCCACTTCCGTGGAGGACTTAACCAGGAGAGCGTTGGCCTATGACATCCCGGCAGAGAAGGTGGACGGAATGGATATCCTGGCAGTGAGGAAAGCGGTAAAAAAATGGACCGATTTTGCCCGTGAAGGGAAGGGTCCAAGTTTTCTTGTTTGCGACACCTATCGCTACTACGGTCACAGCCTGAGTGATGCCCGGGTCTACCGCACCAGGGAGGAGGAAAAATCCTGGAGAGAGAAGGACCCGATTATTCTTTTTAGTAAAAAACTGATTGAGGAAAATGTCTTAAAGGAAGAAGATGTAAAGAAATTAGAGAAAGAGGTCGCCGAAGAGATTGAATCGGCAACAAAATTCGCGATGGAGAGTCCTTTACCGGAACCATCTGCATTATACGAGGATTTATATGTCTAACAGAGAGATAACTTATCGGCAGGCGCTAAATGAAGCATTGTTTGAAGAGATGGAAAGGGATAAGAAGGTTTTTTTGATGGCTGAGGATATTGGTCCCTACGGCGGTGCCTATGGAGTTACCCTGGGCTTGCTGGAAAAATTTGGGGAGGAACGTGTGCGGGATACCGCCATTTCGGAAGCCGCAATTATTGGCGCCGGATTAGGTGCGGCAATGACCGGGATGCGACCAATAGTAGAGATTATGTACATTGATTTTATTGGGATTTGTATGGGCCAGATTAACAATCAAGTGGCTAAAATCAGATATATGTTTGGCGGAAAGGCAAAGGTTCCTCTGGTCATCAGGACCGAAGGAGGAGCGGGAAGAACCTTAGGTGCTCATCATTCCCAGAGTTTGGAATCCTGGTTCATTCACATCCCGGGAATCAAGGTGGTGATGCCGGCTACTCCTTATGATGCCAAAGGACTTCTTAAAACCTCTATTCGGGATGATAACCCCATTCTCTTTATCGAGCACAAGATGCTTTATAACACAAAGGGAGAAGTTCCTGAAGAAGAATACCTTATTCCTCTCGGGCAGGCAGAGGTAAAACGAAAAGGAAGCGATATTACCCTGATTACCTATTCCAGAATGCTTCTTTATTCTCTGGAGGCGGCAGACGAGATGGAAAAGGAAGGAATTAGTGTCGAGGTTATTGACTTGAGAAGTTTGTTTCCTCTGGACCTTAAAACAATTATTGCATCAATAAAAAAGACCAATCGGGTGGTAATTGTAGAAGAGGATTGCAAAACAGGGGGAGTGGGAGCAGAGATTGGAATGCAAATTATGGAAAATGCCTTTGATTACCTTGATGCTCCCATCGCAAGAGTTGCGGGAGCAGACGTTCCCATGCCCAAAAGCCCGATATTGGAGAAATTAGCCATTCCAGATAAAGAAAGAATTGTTAAAGCAGTAAAGGAAACCTTAAAGTGATAAAAGAGATCATTATGCCGAAACTCGGCGAGACGATGGAAGAAGGTACTCTTCTGAAGTGGTTCAAGAAAGAAGGAGACAAGATAGAGAAAGGAGAATCACTCTTTGAGGTGACGAGCGATAAAACAAGTTTTGAGGTGGAGGCAGAAACAGAAGGTGTTTTAAGAAAGATTCTTATTCAGCCAGGAGAAACACCAATCCCTGTGACCAAAGTAATTGGTTATCTTGCCGACAATATGGAAGAGAATTTACCTGAAATAAAGGGAGTAGGGGTCGGATTTATCCGACCCGAAACAACGGGCGTCATAAATGTCGCCACTACAATAGAAAATTCTGACGCAATAAACTTACCCAAAATAGAAGAAGAAAAAGAGCGAGTTTCTATTTCTCCCCTGGCAAAAAGGTTAGCTAAAGAGAAAGACATTGACATCGCTAAAATTAAAGGAAGCGGTCCGGCAGGGAGAATCGAGAAAAGCGATATCCTGAAAATCACCGGCGAAAGTAAAGCAGGGGAGTTTGAGTCGAAACCTTTAGCCGGAATAAGAAAGGCCATTGCCCAACGAATGACGAAAAGTAAAACAACCATTCCTCATTACTATCTTCAGGCAGAGATTGGGATGGAAGCAATAGCCAAATCAAGAGAAGAAAAAAAATTTTCCTATACCGATTTTATTCTTAAGGCAACGGCAACTGCTTTGAGCGAATTCCCCTTAATGAATGCATCTATTGTTGGTGAAGATACGAGGATTTACAAAAAAGTTAACATCGGTTTGGCAATTGCAACCGAAATAGGGCTTCTCGTTCCGGTAATTAAGGAAGTTAATAAGAAAAGTTTAGGCGAGATTAGCCAGGAAAGAATCGCCCTCAGAGAAAAAGCGGTTCAAAATAAATTGTCTCCTCACGACCTGGCGGAAGGAACATTTACCATCTCCAATCTGGGAACCTTTGGGGTTGATAACTTCACTGCAATTATTAATCCTCCTCAGGTTGGAATTTTAGCTCTGGGTATGATTAAGGAATCTCCGGTTGCGGTTGAAGGAAAAGTCACCGTAAAAAAGATAATGAAGGTAACTCTCTCGGCTGACCATCGGCTGATTGATGGTGTTTATGGAGCGCAATTTTTGCAACGGATAAAAGAGTTACTGGAAACTCCAGAAGAAATAACCACAGATGAACACGGATAAAATATTCACCACGGAGGACACAGAGGAAGAAATAATTTAAAGCAACGAAGTCATTCTGAAGCGCTAGCTGAAGAATCTCTCTTTTCAAAGAAGCGTGAGACCCTTCCCCCCACTTCTTGCTTCCGCAAGAAAGCAGTGGGGGTCAGCGTGACACTTTGTGTCAGTTCTCCGTGCTCTCTGTGTCTCTGTGGTAAGAGATGTTGTGGTTTTTCGTGCTTTCGTGTCTTCGTGGTAATCTTTATAAAATGTTTAGAAGAATAAAGGAAGATATTCAGACCGCTTTGACGCGTGACCCTGCAGCCAGGAATCCTCTGGAAGTAATTCTTTGCTATCCGGGAGTGCATGCCCTCTGGGGCTACCGGCTTGGACATTTTTTCTGGAAGCAGAGGTACTACGTTCTGGCACGTTTCATCTCTCACATTACCCGTTTTCTGACGGGAATCGAAATCCATCCCGGGGCAAAGATAGGAAAAAGGTTCTTCATTGACCACGGAATGGGGGTAGTTATTGGAGAAACCAGCGAGATTGGCGACAACGTTCTTCTCTATCAGGGAGTAGTTCTAGGTGGAACTTCCCTGAAGAAGAAGAAGAGGCATCCCACCATTAAAAATAATGTGGTCGTTGGTGCAGGAGCAACAATTTTGGGGGCAATAACAATTGGTGATGGAACCAGGGTTGGTTCCGGAGCGGTTGTGCTCAAATCAATATCTGCAAATAGTACCGTAGTAGGAGTCCCCGGAAGGACTGTGGAGGAGTTAAAAAAACGAAAAATTGATTTGGAGTGGGGAAAATTGCCTGACCCGGTTGCTGATGCATTGAAAAAAATTAGCAAAACTCAAGAAGAGTTGGAAGAAAGGATAAAAAAATTAGAATCGCTAAAAGAATGAAATTACAGATAAAACGTTCACCACAGAGTCACGGAGGACACGGAGAGAGGAATTAATGATTAAACTTTTAAAATTAAAAAACTTTATTAAAGATAAATTTTTTCTTTATTATTCTCCGTGCTCTCTGTGTCTCTGTGGTAAGAGAATTATTTGGAGTTTATTAATTGCATTTATGTTTATTTTTTCTGTTTTACCTCTTCACTCTGCTGTTTATTATAAGGTCAAGAAAGGGGATAATTTAACTAATATTGCCAAAAAATATAAGACATCCATATCACAGATTAAATCACTCAATAATCTTAAGAGCAATAAGATTATTATTGGCAGGAAACTTCTGGTGAGCAAAGGAAAATTTGTTAAAAAATATTATAAAGTTAAGAAAGGTGACTGCCTTTCCAAAATTAGTCATCGATACAATGTTTCTGTGAAGCAAATTAAGTCCATTAATAATCTTAAAAATAACAGAATTATTATCGGACAAAAACTGGTTTTACTGGTTAAGATGAAACCAGAGAAGAAAAAATTGATTAGAGTAAGCCCGATTACCGAGAAAAAATCTCGTTATTACACCGTGAAAAAGGGTGATACTTTATCTTCCCTGTCCAAACAGTTCAACATCTCTCCGGAAGAAATCAAAAAGGCAAATCTTTTAGCCGATGGAGCTCTTAAGCCGGGCCAGATTTTAGTTATTCCCGAGTCAGGGAATTTTTTTGGAAAACTATTTCAGGAAAAATCGTCCGATGATATAACGAATAAAGTTTCGGCACGAGTGGTTAACATTGCAATTCAGTATCTTAACATTCCTTACAGGTGGGGAGGAACCGACCGGAATGGCCTGGACTGTTCAGGTCTTATCAGGGAAGTTTACCAAAAGATAGGAATCATTTTGCCGCACAAAGCAGAGTACCAATATTATCAGGGAGAAAAGGTTCCTCTTGATGAGATTATACCTTCTGATACTATTTTCTTTGCCAAATATCCTTCTTCCTCCAGGGTTAATCATGTAGGACTTTATCTTGGTGAGGGCTTATTCATCCATGCCTGCCGAAAAGATAAGAAAGTAGTAATCAACGATTTAAACAATGATTCTTATTTCCAGAAGAGATTAATTGGAGCAAGAAGATACATCCATTTTTAAAAAATGAAGAAAAAAAGTTTCTGGTTGGTAATCTTAATCATTGGATTTTCTCTCTTAGGGGCTGACGTTGAAAAAAGCGCTGCCCGTAAAAAAGAAGAAGCCTTTTACAAAGAATTGGAACTCTTCACCAATGTAGTTAGTATCATCAAGAAGAATTATGTCTCTGAGGTGAAAGCAAAACCCCTTATTTACGGCGCTTTGAGTGGAATGCTCTCTTCCTTGGACCCTTATAGCCAGTTTATGGACCCTGATTTTCATAAGGAGATGCAGATTGAAACAGAGGGAAAATTCGGTGGCTTGGGGATAGTTATTACCATCAAAGACAGTTTCCTCACCATTGTTTCTCCTCTTGAGGATACCCCTGCCGATAAAGTCGGCATCAAGCCCGGGGATAGAATCGTCAAAATTGACGGTGAACCGACCAGGGGAATCACAATAATGGAAGCTGCGAAGAAATTGAGAGGAAAGAAGGGAACCTCGGTAGGATTAGAAATAATGCGGGAGAAATCCCCTGAACTTTTAAAATTTAGCATCGTTCGGGATATTATCAAGGTTAAATCGATTAGCAATGCACACCTTATTCCCGATACAAAAATTGGCTATGTCAGAATTGTGGAATTTCAAAAACGAACCGCCGATGACCTAAAAACATCTCTGCAAAAACTGGAGAAGGAAGGGCTAAAAGGTTTGATTCTTGACTTACGTAATAATCCCGGTGGTTTGCTTGACTCTGCCGTTGACGTAGCTGATGAGTTTATCAGAAAAGATAAATTAATTGTCTACACGGAAGGACGAAACCCAGAGGAAAGAAGAAATTACTACAGTAAAAGAGTGCCTGTTTTACCAGAGGAAGTCCCTCTAATAATTTTAATTAACAAAGGAAGTGCCAGCGCTTCTGAGATTGTAGTCGGGGCTGTTCAGGATTGGGAGAGAGGAACTATTTTAGGCACAACAAGTTTCGGGAAGGGCTCTGTCCAAAATGTCATTCCTCTTCCCGATGGTTCAGCATTAAAACTAACCATCGCTAAATATTATACTCCGAAAGGGGTCTGTATCGAAAAGAAAGGAATTAAGCCGGATATTATAGTAGAATTGCCTGAGGTTAAAGAAGGTGAAAAAATAAAGGATTTGCAATTAGAGCGCGCAATTGAATTTCTGAAAAAGAAAAAAATTAATGGTAAACCGGTACAGGAATAAAAAAAAATCTCCACATTTTCTTCTTGTCCTATTACTTTGCCTGCTTATTCTCTGGTGCAGTTTATTTTTGATTAAGACAATTCTTAAAAAAATTCCCCCTCCTAAAAAAATTCTTAAACCAAAACTTGCCATTATCATTGATGATTTTGGCCGCAATAAAAAAATCGCCGAGGAGATTTATAAGATTCATTCCCCCATCACCTTCTCCATTTTTCCCTATTTTCCCTATTCTTCTGAGATTGCTCGAACTGCGGCAGCAAAGGGATACGAGGTAATGCTTCATCTTCCGATGGAACCTTCAAGTCCCAGGGCAAATCCGGGGAAAGGAGCAATTTACGTTAGAATGAGTCCGGAGGAAATTGCCTTTCAAACAGCCGAAAACATCATTAACCTTCCCCCGGTAATCAAAGGAGTGAATAATCATATGGGTTCGCGCGCCACAAGCAATAGACGAGTGATGGAGGCAATGCTATCGGAATTGAAAAAATATAATTTTTACTACGTTGACAGTGTTACTTCCGGACATAGTATTGCTTTCGTAGTAGCCAAAGAATTAGGAATAAAAACGGCAAAGCGGGATATTTTCCTTGATAATAAAAATGATGCTGATTATATCAAAGGTCAATTAAGAAAATTGATGGCGAAGGCACTTAAGAATAAAAAAGCAATCGGTATCGGGCATACACGTCCTCTTACGATTAAGGTAATAGGAGAAATGATTCCCGAGATTGAGAAAAAAGGAATTCAAATTGTCTTCGCTTCAGAAATCGTAGAATAAAAGCAACCACCGATAAAGACAGATTGAAACAATATAGCCACGAATTAACACGAATGAAAGAATAAAAACAGTTTTTGACGGGATTAACAGGATTAAAAATATCTTTTGACTTTAAACTAATAACTTAATATTTTTATCTTAAAATCCAGTTAATCCTGTCAGATAATATTTATTTCGTGTCCATTCGTAAAAATTAGTGTTTATTCGTGTTATATCTTGTGGTTAAAAATATGTTAGTACTTGGGATAGAAACCTCCTGCGATGAAACCTCAATTGCGGTTGTCCAAGACGGAAAAAGGATTCTTTCCAATCTAATTGCCTCCCAGGAAATAATTCATCAGAGATTTGGCGGTATTGTCCCCGAACTTGCCTCCCGTATCCACACGGAAATTATTGACTCCCTCTTTTTGGAAGCATTAAGAAAATCCGGAGTGACCATAAAAGAGATTAACCTCATTGCAGTTACAAGTTCTCCCGGACTTAAGGGCTCTCTCCTCATCGGAAACGTTTTTGCCCGTTCTCTCGCCTTTGTTCATCAGATTCCTCTCATCGAAATAAATCATCTCCAGGCACATCTGGCGGCTAATTTCTTGAGTAGGGGTCGGATTTATCCGACCCGCGGGCTTGATAAATCAAGCCCCTACAATAGGAAATTCCTATGTAGTCAAATTCATTTTCCCGCCGTTGGTCTTATTGTCTCCGGTGGTCATACCAACCTTTTTTACCTGAAAAATAAAACAAAAATAAAGCTTCTGGGAGAGACGCTTGACGATGCCGCCGGGGAGGTATTCGATAAAGTAGCCCGAGTTCTTAATCTCGGCTATCCCGGAGGTCCCGCCTTGGAGAAAACCGCAGAAAAGGGCAATTCTATTGCCATTAAATTTCCCTGCGCTTACATGGGAAAAGAATCTCTAAATTTCAGTTTTAGCGGTGTAAAAACGTCAGTCATTTACTATATGAAGGAACACCTCCATCCAAACATTGCTGATGTTGCAGCAAGTTTCCAGCATGCGGTAATTAAGGTTTTAGTAGAGAAAATAAAAAGGGCAGTAAGGTTCAAAAAAGTAAAGACGGTTCTTCTCGGAGGCGGAGTAGTAAGTAATAAACTTTTACGCCGGGAAATGAAAAAAATCGCCTTTGCAGAAAAAATCAATTTTTTTATTCCTCCCCCAGTTCTTTGCACCGATAATGCGGCTATGGTTGCTTCCCTCGGTTACTACCTTTATCAAGAAGAATCCCCTTGGATTTGAGATGCTGGGCATAGGTTTCGGAGAAGGCATTGGTGCCATCCCCTTTAGAGACAAAGAAAAGGAAGTTCGTTTTTGCCGGAAAGAGAGCAGCTTTTAAGGATGCTTCTCCGGGATTGCAGATTGGACCCGGGGGAAGTCCATAATGGAGATAGGTATTGTAAGGGGACTCGATAAGGAGGTCTTTAGTCGTCAAACGTGCTTTATGCTCCCCCAGAGCATACTCCACAGTAGCGCAGGATGCCAAAGGCAACCCTTTTTTTATCCTATTGTAAAGAACAGAGGCAACGATGGGACGCTCCCAATCCATCTGCGCCTCTTTTTCAACAATCGAGGCGATAGTAACAATGTCCTTTAAGGAAAGTTCTTCTAACCCCTTTTGATAAGGACCCATTACTTCTTTAAATTTCCGCTCCATCATCGAAACAATTCCTTCGATACTGATTGAGGAGGGAATGGTATATCTTGCGGGAAAAAGGTAACCCTCCAGGTCATTTTCTTTTGCGACTTTAAGGAATTTTTCCGAAGAGCAGAGTTGCTTTTTCTCCAGAAGGTTCGCAATTTGAGTGGCGGTGTATCCTTCCGGGATAGTCAGGGTAATCACAGCTACTTCTCCTTTTACCAATTTCTTGATGAGGTCAAAAGGGCTTGTCCAACTCCTTAATTCATAGAGACCCGCCTGAAGTTTCCTCTCATTTCGGGTTAATTTCAACAAGAGCAGAAAGAAATTTTTGTTTCTGATGATTTTTTCCTTCTGGAGTAAAGTAGCAATCGCTCTTGAAGACGTCTGTGATTTGATTCGTATGATTCTTACTTCAGAAAATCTTTTATTTCCAATCAAATAAAAAATGGGAGGGGCTACAAACACAAAAAAAATAATAAGAGAAAGAGAGGTTTGGTATTTTTTCTTCATAAGAATATTCACCACGGAGACACAGAGAACACGGAGAATTGACACAAAGTGTCACCCTGAATGTTAACGAAGGGTCTCTATTATACTACGAGATTCTTCGTTTTACTCAGAATGACTATGTCAATCGATTATTTCTCTTTCCGTCCTCCGTGTCTCCGTGGTAAACGTTTTTATCTGTGTTAATCCGTGGTTAAAATTTAAGATTACGGCGAAGAAGGTTAAGGGCAGAGATAGCGGCTCTACGTTTGATATCCTCTCGTCTCCCCACAAAATGATGCTCCTCTACCACACTTACTCTTTTCCCGGGATAGGTCAGAGCAATAAAAACCAAACCAACCTGTTTTTCTTTTGTTCCTCCTGAGGGTCCGGCAATGCCGGTGAGGGCAAGCCCAATATCCGATTTCGTTGCTTTTCTTGCCCCTTTTGCCATACTTAAAGCAACCTGTTTACTTACTGAACCATATTTCTTGAGATAGGTCTTGGGAACCTTAAGAACCTTCTTTTTCACACTATTGCTATAGGCAACAATAGAACCCTGAAAATATTGGGAAGCCCCGGGAACATTGGTGATGAGATTGGATAGTAATCCTCCGCTGCAGGATTCGGCAAGACCCAATTTTAATTTTCTCTTCAACAGGAGATTGCCAATCGTCTCCTCTAACTTTCCTTCCTTTTCGCTAAAAAGATTTTTACCTAAAACCTCTCGTATCTCATTTCTAATAGTTAAGATTTGCTCCTTTATTTTCTTTTCATCTTTTCCTTTTACCTTTAGTTTAACTTCTATAACGGAGAGATGTGCTAAAATGGCAAATTCTATTTCCCCTTCTTTTTGGTATTCCTCGATAATCGGTTCAACCTTCTCGGCCACAGAGGACTCGGGAAGTCCGGCAACCCAAAAGGAAATGGCTTTGAATTGAACTTTAAAGTATTTTTTCAGATAAGGTAAAACTTTATTTTTAAACATCGGCTGCAGTTCTCGCGGCGGTCCGGGAAGAAGGATTAAAACCTTATTTTTCTCTTCAACAATCATCCCCGGGGCGGTGCCGACGTTGTTGGGGATTATAGTCGCTCCGTTAATAATATATGCCTGCTTCCGATTAATTCCCGGCATTGGAAGATGGCGCTTCCGGAAATGCTTTTCCATCTTTTTTAATATTGTTAGGTGAAAAATTAGCTTCTTCTTCAGAACTTCACTAACCACTTCCCGGGTGATGTCATCGAATGTCGGACCTAAACCCCCTGTGGTAATAATAATGTCGGCTCTTTTCAGGGATTCCTTCAAAAGAGAAACCATTTCCTTTCTGTCGTCGGCAATGGTGCTCTCCCGGGATAGTTCCAGACCAAGGTGGGCGAGACCTTCTCCAACAAAGGAACTATCCGAATTTAATTTTCCGGAAAGGAGTTCAGTGCCAATTGAAATCAATTCTATTTTCATTCTATTTATCCACGAATGCACACGAATAGACACGAATAATAAAAAGTATAAAATTAAGTTACTATAATCTTAGAATATTTAGTTTCTTTGGTGTTCATTCGTGTTAATTCGTGGCTACAATTTTCTCTGTACTTTATACTTTAGCATATCCGACTCATTTTGACAATCTTTATTTTTTGGGTTAAAATGGACTTAATGCAAGCTTTAATTTTGGCAGGGGGCTTGGGAAGTCGACTCAAACCGTTGACGTTTACTACCCCCAAACCACTTCTCCCTTTAGTAAATAGACCCATTTTGCTTTATCAGCTTGGATTATTCAGAAAATATGGGGTTAAAGATATTATTTTTTCTCTCTCTTATCTCCATCAGCAAATCTCCAATTACTTTAAGGAGGGAAGGAAATACGGGGTAAAAATTCTTTATGCTCTGGAAAAGAAACGATTGGGAACCGGGGGAGGAGTAAAGAATAGTCAGAAATTCATTAAAGAAAAAATTTTTATCTCCAATAGCGATATTATTGCGGACGTTGATTTGGAAGAGATGCTTAATTTTCACCAAAAGCATAATAGTGATCTCACGATGGTTCTTTTCTCAGTAGCTGACCCCAGTGCCTATGGTCTGGTAAAAACCGACAAGGATGGTAGAATCTTAAGCTTTCTGGAAAAACCAAAATTTTCGGAGATAACTACCAACACAATTAATGCCGGAATCTATCTTCTTGAACCGGAATTGCTAAAATTTATTCCTAAGGGAGTTGAGTATTCATTAGAAAGAGAATTATTTCCCAAACTTCTTAAAAAGGGGAAACGACTCTTTGGCTACCTTCATTCCAGATATTGGCAGGATTTGGGAACCCCGGAGAAATACCTGGATGTCACGTTTGATATCCTCCACGGTAGATTGGACTACCCCATTCCTGGCAAGAAAAAGGGGCATCTCACAGTGGGAAAGGATAGTAGAATTTCGAAAAATATTAAAATCAAGGGTAAGTTGGTCTGCGGCAAAAAAGTGATTGTCGAAGATGATGTCTGGATTAACGGGAGTGTAGTGCTTGGGGATAATTGCCATGTAGGAAAGGGGACAAAATTGAGCGATTCTATTATTTTTGCCAACACCAGAATCAAAGAGAAAGTAGAAATTGAGAATGCCATCATCGGTAAGGATTGTCTTATCGGCGACTACAATAAAATTGGAAAAGGGACGGTTCTAAATGATGGGAGTTTAGTAAGATGAATCCAGTTACTAAAGAAACGATTGCAGCGATTATTCTTTTAGCCGGAGTAGTTCTTTTTGCTTATATCGTCAAGTTAATCTGGCAATTAGTTTTTATCAGAATTGCCAGGAAAACGAGAACAAAACTCGATTTAATGATTCTCCAGAGCATCCAAAAGCCGGTTTATTTTACCATTATTATTTTTGGTTTCTTTCTTGTCTTTAAAAGAATAGCCAATAAGATTCCCCTATCAAAAGATTTACTGCTCGTTAAAGTTGGTGATGGAATTTTCTTTATCGCCCTGGTTTCAATAATCTCTTATCTTGCATATGCTTTTATAAAGGTATTCTGTGACTGGTATCTAAAGGAGATTGCCATAAAAACCAAGTCAAAATTTGATGACCAGTTTATTCCTCTTTTTTCCCGCATAATGAAAATAGTTATTACCTTTATCGTCCTCACCGTCATTCTTTCCCATTTTAAAATCAATATTACCGGATTTCTTGCTACGGCAGGGGTTGCATCCCTGGCGATCGCACTTGCGGCTCAAGACAGTTTAGCCAATATGTTTGCTAGTTTTACACTCCTTATCGATCGACCTTTCCGTGTAGGGGATAGGATTGAATTAAGTTCGGGGGAGATTGGGGATGTCTATGAAATAGGGCTGCGCAGCACTAAAATCCTTTCCTTTGACAATACCCTCCTGGTTATCCCCAACGCTGAAATTGCCAAGAGTAAAGTAATCAATTATAGTTACCCTGACCCAAAGTTAAAAATTCGCCAGAAAATCTCCGTTGCCTATGGGACCGACCTGAACAGAGTAAAAAGAATTTTAAAAGAAGTTTGCCTTCAGCATCCTGAGGTCAAAAAGGAACCTGAGCCAATAGTTTACTTTACCGAATTTGGGAACTCATCGCTTAATCTCCTATCGATTTGCTGGATTGATAGTTTTAAGGACAAGTTCAGAATTAATGACGAACTCAATATGGAGATAAAAAAACAATTTGAAAAGGAAAAGATTGAAATTCCTTTCCCGCAGCAGGACGTCCATATTAAGAAGTAAATACATTTATTTGACAATTTTAAGAAAATAGTTTAGAGTATAAGAGATTGTTGTCATTGTGAGGAGCGGTAGCAACGTGGCAATCCCTATATTGTAGTTGCAGATCTTGCTCTGCGCGAGACAAGTCTCGCTATTCCCTTGCAGTGTTGGAGTAGCAGAGCTTGCTCTGCCAAAAAGAAAGCAAAGTAAACTTTGCCACTACATAAAAGAGAGATTCTTCGACTACGCCTCAGAATGACATGTAATTAGTAGGTAAAAAAAGGAGGAGGAAAAATATGTGGGCATTGATTGGAGGGATAGTTGTGGTAGTTCTTGGGATTATAGGGATTCTGCCGTGCAACTGGGGTGGTTACTTTCTTAAGGGTTTGATGGCAGTTCTTCCTATCTTCGCTCTCATTGGTGGAGCAGTGGCAATTGCTTCCGGAGTAAGCGATATCAAAGATAAGATTGCCGAGAAGAAGGAAAAAACCAAGGAGCCGGAGAAGAAGGAAGAGGCAAAGGTTGAGCCGGAGAAGAAGGAAGAAGAGAGCAAATAAAACCGACGCAGTCGTTGCGAGGAGCACATTCACGGAGCCTGTCCTTGAGCGAAGCGAAGGGTTCAGTGTAAACTCCGCGATGTGGCAATCTCATAGATGTTATTTCGTAACGAAATTAATCAACCTATCAGGAAGAAAAAACGTCTTATCTATTTCTTTTTCCGAAAGAAATTTCTTAATCCGCGCATCGGCTAAAGCCCTCTGTGTCACATTTTCTTTAGTAAGACCAGAGGGTAAGTTTAACCTTGCCCTCAATTTTCCGTTTATTTGAACGATGAAAGTAACTTCCTCTTCTTGAATAAGTTTTTCATCATATTGAGGGTAGGATTGAGAAAAGATAGACGATGAATTGCCAATTTTCTCCCACAACTCTTCGGCGACGTGAGGAGCAAAAGGAGCCAGTAACAATAACATTCTTTCAAGGACGTCTCCCCCAATTCCCTTTTTATTCTTTAATGCAAAATTAACAAATTCCATAAAGGCGGCAATAGGAGTATTAAACTTCGCTTTTTCCAAATCCTCAGCGATTTTTTTGTTAAGTTTGTGAATTGCCCTGATGGCTTCTGATGAACTCTTTTCATTTTTGTTATAGTCCAATACCAATTCCCAGACCCGTTGTAAAAATCGATAAACCCCTTTTACTCCTTGAGTACTCCATGCAATCGCCTGGTCAAAAGGTCCCATAAACATTTCATAAAGACGCAGGGTATCCGCCCCATAACTTTCTATAATCTCATCCGGATTGATTACGTTCCCAAAGGACTTTGACATTTTTCGTCCGTCTTCCGCCAAAACCATACCGTGCGAAGTCCTCTTTTGATAGGGCTCTGAAGACGGAGCAATCCCGAGGTCATAAAGGAATTTATAGCAAAAACGAGAATACAAAAGATGCAGGGTTGTATGTTCCATACCTCCGTTATACCAATCAACCGGCAGCCAGTATTTTAGTTTCCTTTTATCAGCCAACACCTTTTCATTATGAGGGTCGGTATAACGGATAAAATACCAGTTAGAGCCGGCCCAATTGGGCATCGTATCCGTTTCCCTTTTTGCCTGTCCTCCACATTTCGGACAGTTCACATTAACCCATTCCTTAATGTTTGCCAGGGGGGATTCGCCGGTCTCAGTCGGTTGATATTTTTTAACATAAGGGAGTTTAACCGGTAAGTCATCTTCCGGTATAGGGACAATCATCTGTTCCTTTCCGTCAATAATTGTGTAATCATAGTTTAACCTCAATTTTGAATTTTCCTTCTCCCAGCATTTCCTGCAGTAAACAACGGGTATGGGCTCTCCCCAGTAATGCTGGCGAGAGAAGACCCAATCCCGGAGTTTGTATTGAGTCCTTTTTCTGCCGGTGCCGCTTTTCTCCAAGTAATTGGTAATCTTTTTTATTGCCTCATCAGAAGATAATCCGTTAAACTGTTCCGAGTTGATTAAAGTTCCGTAGTCAATAAATGCCTTTTTTAAAACATCTCCGCCGGCAACAACTTCACGAATTTTTAAACCGTACTTTTTGGCAAAATCATAATCCCTTTCATCATGCGCCGGGACAACCATTACCGCCCCTCCACCATAGGTTGCTATAACATAGTCCCCTACCCAGACCGGAATTTTTTCGGAATTTACCGGATTTATAGCCGTAATGCCTTTTAGTTCGATACCTGTTTTCTCTTTAATTAGTTGTGTTCTTTCAAATTCACTTTTTTCTTTTGCTTGTTTAATATAATTTTTAACCTGGATGTCATTGCGAGAAGCGTCAGCGACAATTGGATGCTCGGGAGCCAATACAAGTGCAGTCACTCCAAAAATAGTGTCTGCTCTGGTGGTAAAAACTTTGACTAATTTTTCTAAACTCTCTATTTTGAAATCAATTTCTGTGCCACAACTTTTGCCAATCCAGTTGATTTGCTGGGCTTTTATTTTTTCCAAATAATCAAGCCCCTCCAAATCTTCGATTAAGCGGTCGGCATATTCTGTAATTTTTAACATCCATTGTTTACGTTCCTTTCTCTCCACTTCCCTCCCACATCTTTCGCACTTGCCTTCGACTACTTCTTCATTGGCAAGTCCAATCCTGCAGGAAGGACACCAGTTAATAGGAATTTTTGCTCTGTAAGCCAGTCCTTTCTTGAAAAACTGTAAAAAAATCCATTGTGTCCACTTATAATATTCCGGGTCGGTAGTATTAATTTCTCTTTTCCAATCGAAAGAAATGCCAAGACGTTTAAGTCCCTTCTTAAAATTAGCAATATTTTCTTTAGTAGCAATCTCAGGATGAACACCGGTTTTTATGGCATAATTTTCGGTGGGCAGCCCAAAAGCGTCCCAACCGATGGGATACAAAACGTTGAATCCCTCCATTCTTTTTTTGCGCGCTACCGCATCCAGAGCGGCATAACTCCGACAATGACCCACATGGAGTCCTGCTCCCGAAGGATAGGGAAATTCAATCAAGATGTACATTTTCGGTTTCTTCTCGTTATCCTCTGCCGAGAAAAGATTTTCCTTTTCCCAATATTCCTGCCACTTCTTTTCTAT
>SDBU01002712.1_pt1 | contig 23209 bp, 27 predicted proteins | sample 2277071 | NCBI WGS metagenome assembly SDBU01 (sample SAMN10397929, study PRJNA504765) | marine sediment metagenome | isolation source: marine sediment core GS08_GC12, 126 cmbsf | place: Arctic Ocean: Gakkel Ridge, Loki's castle | collected 2008 | reverse complement strand
GACTGCACGATCTGAAAGAAATGAGAGTCCCTTTTTCCTCACCAGAGATGAAAAGAAGCTGGTTCGTTTATGTAGTGGTACTCGCAGACGGATATTCAGCGGAAAATCGGGACAGAATCCTGAAAGAATTGAAAGAACACGGAATAGGCTGCAGTAACTACTTCACCCCCATTCACCTGCAGCCTTTTTATAGAAAAATGTTCGGTTTTAAAGATGGTGATTTTCCCATAACCGAACATATCTCCGAAAGAACAATCGCCCTGCCTTTCTACAGCAATCTCAGTGAGCAGGAAATTGATTTCGTAGTGCAGAGTTTGAAAGAGATAATTGCCGGATTATGAATATAAATCGTTACAGCGTTCCGGAAATCATTGCTGACATATTTTTAATAGCTGGCGCGTTTGCGCTGGCTTTCTTTATACGATTTGATTTCAGCATTCCCCCCGCGCAAATAGAAATATTCAAGACTTTTGTTATACCACTGGTGATAACCAAACTAATCATATTCTATTTCGCAGGATTCTACCGCAAGTTATGGCGCTATGCCGGTATGAGAGATTTTCTAAGTATTATCTGGGCCAGTTTACTTGGCACGCTGGTAGCAATAGTCATCATCTTCTTTATTTATCGATTCGCTTTTCCACGTTCGGTACTAGCTCTGGACGGATTTTTCACGGTGGCACTGGTCGGGGGAATAAAATTTGCATACAGGGGTATGCGTGATTTAAAACTGAAAAGCCTGCTGACGCCAACGAAGAGAAGGCCAATTCTGATTATTGGAGCAGGTGACAGTGGCGAGGCTATACTCAATGAGATGATAAGGAGTCCTGAGCTTGCTTATCGCCCCATTGGAATAGTGGACGATGACCCCGGTAAACAAGGATTGATTATCCACGGTGTGAAGGTGCTGGGCACACGGCAGCAACTGAAGAAGCTCATTAGCAAACACCAAATAGAAGAAGTCATTATCAGTATACCCAGCGCATCCCGCGAGGTGATTCGAGATATTTTCTTTCAATGCCGGGAGCTGGGAGTGAGATGCAAAACACTGCCGGGTATTTATCAAATCATTGACGGGACAGTCAGTGTCTCGCAGATTAGAGAGATAGGGGTAGAGGACATACTGGGAAGAGAGCCGGTGAAGGTGGAGCTTAAGGAGGCGGCTGGCTATATTGCAGACAGGGCAATTATGATAACCGGCGCTGGTGGGTCTATCGGGTCGGAACTCTGCAGGCAGATAAGCCGATTGCAGCCTTCGAGTCTCATTATGGTTGACCAGGGTGAAAGCAGCCTTTTTGATATTGAGCAGGAAATTCGGAACTCTGATTACCACATCAACACCATCCCGGTGATTGCCGATATCACGGACAGGGACAGCATAGCCAGGGTCTTTGACAGCTATAAACCTGCTGTAGTCTTCCATACGGCTGCCTATAAGCATGTCCCCATGATGGAGCTGAATCCCGTTGAAGCGGTGAAAAACAACCTGTTTGGAACAAAGACGGTGGCAGAGATAGCCATACAATTTAAAGTGGATAGGTTCGTTTCCGTCTCCACTGATAAAGCAGTCGAACCAGTAAGTATAATGGGTAGCTCGAAGGCACTGGTGGAAAAGCTTGTTCAGTTTTTATCCGGGGGGAGTTCAACCAGGTTCATGATAGTAAGGTTTGGCAATGTTCTCGACTCGAGTGGTAGTGTCGTACCTATATTTAAAAAACAGATTGCTCAGGGTGGGCCGGTAACTGTTACTCATCCGGAAATGACCCGCTATTTCATGACTATTCCTGAGGCAATGCAACTGGTAATCCAGGCTGGAGCTATGGGCAAGGGTGGTGAGGTCTTTGTTCTCGATATGGGTGAGCAAATTTCTATACTGGAGCTGGCTCGTAATTTGATAAAGCTCTCGGGACTTGAACCGGAAAAGGATATCCCTATCGAGTTCAGTGGTATTCGCCCGGGAGAGAGATTGCACGAAAAGCTGCTCTGGGATTACGAAGAGTCGTCGCCCACAGAACATAAAAAAATAACCGTTATCATGGAAAACAAGATGGATACCAGCAGATTCAAAGAGGATATTCTGGAATTGGAGGGTATTGTAGCCGAAGGTGATGCTCAAAAAACAAAAGAAAAAATGACGCAGTTGTGTAATTCATACCTGTGGCGCAATCCAGCTTAAGGGGAATTTATAGATGGGAATAAAAAAATTAATCCAGGCGTTTCCTTACTGGGTGCCGACTGTGTTGTGGATGGGCGTAATTTACTATCTCTCTTCGTTGCCTGATGACATAACGCCCGGACGCCACGTCATGCCAGATAAAATCCTCCATGCTGCTGAATATTTTATACTGGCATATTTGATACTTTTTGCCCTACAAAGGACGACCAGTCTAAGGTTTTTTAACAGTTTCCGGATAGTACTTATATTTGGAGCGCTATACGCGCTGAGCGACGAAATTCACCAGCTGTATGTAGCTACCAGAAATTGTGACTATGGTGATTTAATTGCAGATATATGTGGTATTGTAATTCTCTTTTTCTTACTATGGCTGCTCCGCAGAGCGGGAAATTGGGGCAATATCGCCTTCAATCTGCTTACCGGTAAGGGGAGTGATTATTAATAATACTTTTCTATCTGCCATTTTGAGTGCAGCGAGAAATGCCGGGAATTGCATATACTTGACAAGGACAGTATAGTTAGCCTTATAATACATCGCACTGCGATGTATTGTATCTAGCAGTATACCGTGGGAAGGAGACCCTTAATGAGAAGAGTGGCTATTGTTGCCGATAGTCCGGCAACCCTGACAGCGGAGTTTATTGCTGAGAATAAAATCGCTATTGTACCTTTTCATGTCATCACTGAGGATAGAGATTATCTGGATACAGAAGTTGATATGGATTGGCTTTACGGCAGGCTTCAGGACAAAGGTAATCTGCCGACAACCTCATGTCCCTCACCGGGGCAGTTCCTTCAAGCGTTTCGAGAATGTGCGCAGAAGGAGCAGGACATTATTTGTATAACCATGACTGCTGCATTTAGCGATGGGTATGAAGCAGCCGTGGATGCCATGAAATTGGCTCGAAAGGAATTTCTGGAAACTAAAATTGAAGTCATTGACTCCCGTACAGCCGAGGCTGGTGAGATGATACTCGTCATTGGATTAGCCGATGCGGTAAAAGAGGGGAAAAGTTTTGAGGATATAGTCGAGTTGGCAAATGAACTTAAGCTGAAAATGAATACTCTGCAGACCTTTGACACGCTATTCTACCGTGAAAAAGGAGGGAGAATTTTAAACGCTAAGTCCTGGGCTAAAGCTGAGGCAGCGACAAGCTTCAAGGCAATCATTGAGGTCGATGCTTCTGCCGGTAAATTGACAAAACCCATAGCAAGGGCGAAAACCAAGAATGAAATACTGGCGAAGATGGTCGATATCGCCACTGAAAGAATAGGGGACAAAAAGCTACATGCCGCAATAGTGCATGGTGATGTCTCCGAACAAGCAATTAAGTTAAAAGAGATGCTCCTCACTAAATTTAATTGCGAGGAGATTTTTATCAATCAGGCACTGGCGGTAACAGCCGTTCATGCAGGAAAAGGATTTATCTCATTTGGCTTCTATGGTGGTAGTTAGTTACCGTAGCCATATGAAGAAAACCGAATGCTGAAAGCTCTAGTTTCTGAGTAGCCAAATTTATTATTAGCAACCAGAACAGATTATTATCCAATAACATAATGAGGAGGATAACAATGACAAAGAAGATAATTTTACTATCCATAGTGGCAATTCTTATTCTAAGTACGCTTGTGTCCTGTACAGGCGCCCCGAAGGTGGAATCCTATAAGATTGGAGTTATTGCTGCGCAAACGGGCCCCTATAGCGCGTTAGGTCTCCCTGCGTTGGAAGGCTGGGAGTTAATAGCGGAAGAGATAAATAATGCCGGGGGGATAAATGGTATTCCACTGGAGCTCATTATTTATGACGATAAAAGCAGCTCCACGGAGACGGTACTTGCAGCAAAAAAGTTGATTGAAGTCGATGAAGTCCTTGCTTTCGGTTGCAGTTCTGCAACCGGTCTTTCACATGGCATAGTACCGGTAGCAAATGAAATGGAAACTCCGGGAGTACCCATGTCAGGAACCGGTCTTATTAATGACCAACTAGGAAAATGGGCCTTCAAACCAATTGCAAGCGAAGCTGATTATATCCCGTTACCGCTCGGCTACCTAAGTGCTGACCATGGAGTTACCAAGTTAGCTTGCTTGATGGAGAACAGCGGTTATGGTGAGGGCGGTGATTTCTTTCTGAGTCAGGTTGCTCCTGGTATGGGTATTTCGATAGTGGAAACTCAGTACTTCGATCCTACAGCTACGGACATGACGCCACAGCTTACGAATATTAAGAACTCTGGTGCAGAAGCGATATTCATCTGGGGCAGTGGCCCTGCTGGCGCAATTGCTATTAAGCAAGCACGGGAGATGGGTATCACGCTTCATATAGTGACAACGCCTGCCCAGGCTTCACCGAGCTATGTCGAGGAGTTTCGAGAATACTATGAAATGGAACCTTCAGTCGTTTGCCTGGATTCTAAGCTGACGATGTGGAGACAATTGCCGGATAGCGATCCTGACAGGAAAATGTGCAGTGACTTTGACCAGGTATTTACCGAGAAATATGGTTACTCACCATCCATGTGGGCTGCGATAGGAGCCCAGATGATGCAGTTTATTGCTGATGGCCTGGAGAGGGCAGAACCTGACCTTTCAAATCTAACAGAGGCGAGAAGCGCCCTTAGAGACGCATTCGAGAGTACCAATAACCTGAGTTTATTCATGGGTACTTACACACTTTCATCTACAGATCACTACGGCAGGGCCATACCGAAAGAAGTGCTGGTTACCTTTAAAAACGGTGAAAAAGTACTACAGAAGACATATGAACAATTATAAGGAAGTGTAGTCCTTATTATCGTGGATTCTATTTCAACGATAAGGCTATACTTTTTACAGGTATATTATTGAATCCTTCGGCGTTATTACAGTTCCTGATTAGCGGGATAAACCTGGGTTGCATCTATGCTGCAATTGGGCTGGGACTATTTGTAGTCTATAGTGTAACCCGGGTTCTAAACCTGGCTCAGGGAGAATTTGTAATGCTGGGGGGGATGCTGACGGTAAGTTTATTAGATATAGGAATGCCGCTCCTATCTGCTCTCTTGATTGCAGTGATAATCAGTGCAGCAATTGGAGCGTTCCTATATCAATTCATCATATACCCGGCCAGGAATTCATCCGTGGCGACCTTCGTTTTCCTGACAGCAGGTTTTGCTTTTGCCCTTGAGGGAATAGCGCTCCTGGTATGGGGTTGGGAATACCGCGGAATACCAAATTTTCTGAGTACCCCGAATATTAATCTTTGGGGAGCAACAATCTTCGGGCAAACTCCCTGGATCGTGGGCACAACGTTGGCTATGGTATTGGGGTTATTTTTCTTTTTTGGTCATACAATCCATGGCAAAGCACTACGAGCTTGTGCTGATCAACCACTCGGAGCCAGGCTAGTAGGTATTAACCCGGAAAAAATGGCACTCTTTGCCTTTGTTCTGGCTGCAGGACTGGGAGCTGTAGCTGGTGCTGTGATAACGCCACTAGCGATGACCAGCTATGGCATAGGTCTTCCACTGACGGTAAAGGGCATGCTGGCTGCATTTGTAGGAGGATTAAACAGGGCAGAGGGCGTGATACTGGGAGGAATGGTACTGGGGCTTGCTGAGGCGTTTTCAGCAGGATTGATGCCAAGTGCTTATCACAATGTAATTGCACTGGGAGTCCTGATAGTGGTATTTCTGTGCCGTCCTCGTGGGCTGGTAACTGTATCAAGCGGAGCATAAGATTATGGGCAGATGAGAACTATACCGATATCAAGCGTAGTTAGTACCTTTAACAAACCACAGCACAGAATAATGGCACTGGTTCTTGCCGCCTTGTTCATCTTGCCACTTATGGGAAATCATTACCTGGTTATTGTCTTTACCACCATAGGATTTTACTCTCTGGTTACTATGGGACTCATATTGCTAATGGGTTTTGCGGGCCAGATATCCCTGGGACAGGCAATATTTTTCGGACTCGGTGCGTATACATCAGGTATTCTCACCACCAGATACAGTCTTTCGCCATGGCTGGTAATTATCGTTGCTGCCATTGCTACAGGGTGTATTGCTGTAATAATCGGTAGGGCAATGTTCAGATTGCGTGGGCTCATTGTGGGAGGCATAACTATCGCTATAAACCTGCTGTTCTGTTATCTGGCGGTAAGTGTAGCAGATCTGACTGGTGGAGCTACGGGAATGATGGGCATCCCCAAGCTTCCATCAGGTGGATTTATTTCTTATTCGTTTTTTATTTATTACCTTATTTGGGCAATTACTCTCCTGGCACTCGTCTTTTCTCTAAATCTGGTTAATTCCAGGACCGGCAGGGCACTAAGGGCTATGAACTTATTTGATGGTGGAAGCGACGAAACTGCCCAGGTGCTGGGAATAAATATAATGAAATACAAAGTAGCGATATTTGTAGTTAGCGCTATGTATGCTAGTGTAGCTGGTAGTATCTATGCCCACTACGTAAGCTGTATTGAACCAGGCACTTTTGGCGTTTCCTTCTCCGTAATGATAGCGTTAATGGCAATACTAGGAGGACTATCAAGCCCGTGGGGGGCGCTTCTGGGAACGGGTTTGCTGGTTGGTATAATTGAGCTGTTGCGGGAATTTGCGCCATTGCTAATGGGTGGGTCTACGGGAGCCTATGAACTTATTGCTTATGGTGTTATCCTGATAGCCACCTTGCGGTTCTTGCCACGAGGTCTGATTTCAGTCTGCCGAGAATTAGGACAGGGAGGGGGAAATGGCGGATGGAAAGCAGTCTTCCGGCGCTCCCGAGTATCGTAGCTAATGAGAATTACATGTTAGAGAATTCAAAAGAGCAACCTATTCTTGAGATAAAAAACCTGTCGATGGCTTTTAGTGGATTGATGGCTTTAAATGAGGTAAGCTTCTCGGTCTATAAAGGTGTCATAACAGCAATAATCGGGCCAAATGGTGCTGGTAAAACCACGCTAAGTAAGCTCACGGTAGGTCTACTGAAACCTTTACATGGAGAAATATGGTTCAAACAACATAGTTTAGGAAATCTTTCTCCTCATACTATCGCGTCACTGGGAATCGCTCAGGTATTTCAGGATATTAAACTATTTGCCAATATGTCGGTGGTAGAGAATGTTATGGTAGGATGTCATGTATGGACGAGAGCAAGCTTCCTGGATACGGGGCTAAAACGAAGTCGTGCCAAAAAAGAAGAGAACGAAATTCGAGAGATGGCGATGAATAAATTATGCATGGTGGGACTCGAGGATAAGGCCGATGCGACCCCTGCAAGTTTATCATGGGGACAACAGAGGCTTGTTGGACTGGCTCGTGCATTAGCGTCTAATCCGGAATTGTTGTTTCTTGATGAACCCTATGGGGGCCTCAGGTCTAACGAGATAGAAAAATTAAGCCAACTGGTATTTAGCCTGCAGAGACAAGGATTGACAATTCTGATTGTGGATCATTTGATGGATTGCGTAATGAATATCGCTGATCGAGTGGTTTTTCTGGTTGATGGACGTAAAATCGCTGAGGGTAGTCCCTCCGAGATACAACAAAATGAACAGGTAAGGTATGCTTATATAGGCGGTTCGGCGACCTGAAAATGGAATAAACAGGTGACAAAAAATATCACAACTCTGCTGAAAGTAAATAATGTGCACGCCAGTTATGGGTCTGTACAGGCACTTGAAGGAGTATCATTAAACGTGATGCCAGGTGAAATCGTGATACTTATAGGGCCCCATGGCACAGGTAAAACAACGATACTAAAGGTTATTTGTGGGCTTCTACCGCTGACCAGTGGTGAAATCCATTTAAATGGACATTGTTTAAATGGATTATCAACTGAGAAGCTGATATCACTGGGTATAGCTTATGTCGACGAAAGAAAACTACTTTTCCCCTCAATGAGCGTGATAGACAACTTAATCTTAGGGGCTTACCATCGACATAAGACAGAACGTCAGGCCGATGTGGAGAGGGATATTCAAGCTGTTTTTCAGCTCTTCCCTGTTATTAAAGAAAGAACCGAGCAAACTGCCGGCACTCTCTCTGGAGGGGAGCAACAAATGCTGGCAATTGGACGTGCATTGATGGCAAAGCCCAAGTTGCTTATGCTGGATTGCCCATCGTTAGGACTCGCTCCATTGCTGGTAACCAAGATGGCAAAGGCTATAACCGAGTTGAAAGATCAGGGAATTGCAGTACTTATTGTTGAACAGAACATTCCTGTTGCTCTTAGTATTGCTGACAGGGGATATATTATGGGGAAAGGAAAAATCTTCGCAGAAGGTTTGCCTGAAGAGTTACTGGCTATGCAGGGAATGTCATCTATAAGAGATGCTATGACAATTAATCCAACTAAGTAGTTGTATAGCTAATTGCCCTGCTTATATGCCTCCATCTATGCCAATCACCTGACCTGTGATATAGCTGGCGCGGTCACTAGCCAGAAAAGCTACCAGTTCAGCCACTTCTTCAGGCTCACCGAAACGACGCAGTGACGTCATTGCTAGAATGGACTGTTTAACCTCTTCAGGTAATGCCTCTGTCATCTGCGTATTAATAAAACCTGGGGCGATAGCGTTTGCAGTAATATTCTTAGAGCCGACTTCACGAGCTACACTCTTGGTGAAAGCAATCAAGCCGCCCTTAGAGGCAGAATAGTTAGCTTGACCAGCATTGCCAATTACTCCAGCGATAGAAGCCATATTAATAATCCGCCCACTACCTTGTTTTATCATAGATCGCAGAGCAAACTTAGTGCATAAAAATGCTCCCCGTAAGTTAATGTTAAGAACGTCATCCCATTTATCTTCAGACATTCTCAGCAGCAAGGTATCTTTAGTAATGCCGGCATTATTTACCAATATATCAATCTTGCCCCAAGTATCAATTACCTGTTGCAACATGGTTTTTACCGCTTCACCGTCCCGAATATCTGCTTCTATTGCAATGGCCTCTCCCCCCTGGCTGGTGATAGTTTCCACCACATCCTTCGCATTGTCAGCCTCGACTGGAACATAATTGACAGCTATCTTGCATCCCGTGCTAGAAAGTTTCAGGGCAATAGCTCTGCCCATACCACGAGAGGCACCTGTTACCAATGATACTCTATCTGCTAATTCCATTTTCCCTCCGAATAAAATGTTTGCTTGTTAATAGTCACTATCTTATTAGTATTATTTGTTAAGCTTCTTGAGCACCAGGCAACAATTTTCTCCACCGAGTCCAAAACTGTTTGTTAAACAGGTATTCACCTGAGCTTGGCGCGCTACATTTGGGACATAATCCAGGTCGCATTCAGGGTCAGGTGTCTCGTAGTTTATCGTGGGGTGAATTATTCCCTTGGTCATAATTAGTATACAGACAATGGCTTCTATAGCGCCAGCAGCAGTTACTATGTGGCCAATCATGGACTTAGTAGAGCTTATAGGAATTTTATAGGCCCAATCGCCAAAGGCCATTTTGATAGCTTTGGTCTCATTAGGGTCATTCAATTTGGTACTGGTGCCATGGGCATTAATGTAATCAATATCTTTTGGTTTCACACCTGCGTAGTTCATAGCCACTTTCATTGCATAAGCTTCAGCATCTGGTGCAGGGGCGGTCTGATCGTAAGCATCAAATGACCAGCCGGCACCACCTATCTCTGCCAGGATAGGGGCATTTCTTTTCTTTGCGTGTTTTTCGCTTTCCAGAATAACTATTCCGGCTCCTTCACCAAAAATAAAGCCACTGCGATTCAGGTCAAAGGGACGACAAGCCTTAGCAGGCTCAGGTTCACGCGAAAGCGCTCCCAGAATATCCAGGCCAGCGAGGCCAACAGGAGATAAGGCTGAATCAGCACCACCGGCTATCATCACATCGGCATAGCCTAAACGAATAAAGTTGGCGGCAGTTCCTATGGAATCAGCACCTGTAGCACAAAGGCTGTTTACGCTTGTATTTGGCCCCTTAGCTCCCAGGAACATGCCTAATTGCATTGATACTGCACTGGGGCTGGATTTGGCAACAAACAAGGGCTCTACCCTTCTTGGGCCTCGTTTTAGCAACATTTCATTCTGTTTGACAATATAGTCGCTCTCTACCATGCATCCAACACAAGCCCCTACCCGTTCAGGTATCTCTTGAGACATGTTAAGACTGGCGCATTTTATTGCTTCCTTAGCCGCAGCTATAGCAAAATGTACCGCTCTGGGGTTACGGTCAACCATCTTAAGATCCATGTGTTCTGCCGGGTCAAAACCTTTTACCTCTGCGTCGACTTTTACATAGAATTTACTGGCATCAAAACGTGTAATATGACCTATACCTGATTTGCCGGCAACCAGACCTTGCCAAAACTCTTCTATATTCAATCCCAACGGATTAATCGTTCCTATACCAGTAACTACAACTCGCGGAATTCTCAATTCACATAATCTCCTTCAGAGCTCAACTTAATAGAAGTCTAACAGGTGACTTACTTCAATGAAGTAAACGGTGATATAGAAGTACCACCATCCACAATAATGGTTTGCCCCCTTATCATCAGGGCATCGTCGCTACAAAGAAAGGAAACAACCTTGGCAACATCTTCGGGAAGCACCATTCTACCCATTGGGGTAGTCTGGCGGTTGTCCTCTATCATCCCTTCTTTTATATAGAATTTCAATGCTTCTGTTTCCACTGCGGAGGCAGCGACTGCATTAACACAAATACCGGCTGGTGCCAGTTCTATGGCTAAATACCGGGTTAAGGCTTCCAGGGCAGCCTTGGATATACCGACGATGGCGTAGGATGGCAATACAAATGTTGAGCCCAGACTGGATATATTAACGATTTTGGCATCTCTGCCTTCCATCAATGGGGCTGCTTTTTGGGTGCAAAGTAAGGCTGCCTTAGCATTGATATTCATAGTCCAATCCCAGGCTTTACTATCAAGTTCCAGTACAGAACGTCCAACACCAGAGGCGGCATTATTTATAAGGATATCCAGGTACCCGTACTTCTCAGAGATCATGTCAAATACTGACGTTATCTTGTCTGGGTCGACTATATTAGCTCTGATGATTTCAGCTTTTACCCCCAGAGCTACAATATCTTTAGCTGTCTGCTCTGCAGCTTCACGTCGGCGGAAAAAATTGACAACGATGTTACAACCCTGCGATGCAAGTTTAAGTGCAGTAGCTCTACCTATTCCTCGCCCGCTACCAGTAACTAACGCCAGCTTTCCTTCAAGAGACATAATCAGGCATTTCCCTTCTCAGCGATTCGTTTGTCCACAAAATCAACAAAATCACCGAAATTCTGGAACTTTTGGGCCTCTTCATCGGGTATCTCAATATCATATTTGTCTTCTATCGCTACCATGGCCTGTACAATATCCAGGGAATCTGCTTTCATCTCCTTGAAAGTTCCGGTACGCGCAAACGTACTCATATCCACATGGACAATATTCGCAATTATCTCCTTCATTTCTTCTTCGACTGACACTTTTACCTCCTCTATAGTTTGCCTTCTGCTTTGAATTTTGCTAACTCCAAACCTAAAGATCCAACAATATCAGCTCTAACTGCGTTTCTTGCACTCATGATAGCATGATTAATATGTGAGGCATAACTGGCTCCATGTGCTATTTTAACAATACCATTAGTACCCCATAGTATACCGCTTACTTCATCTTCACTCTCATAAGATTTCCTGGCCATGGGGAAGAATTTATGAAATACTGGATCGACGGTTCTATTCAAAAGCGGGTATTTACTAAACTTGTTTTTTATCCAGGCTCGGGCATAACCAGCTATGCTTTCATAAAATTTTAATATTATATTCCCTGTTAAACCGTCGCAGATGATTACGTTAGCGCGTCCGCTTAATATATCATTACCTTCAATATTGCCTATGAAATTTAATCCACTATTCTGGAACATTGCATATGCTTCCCTGACTACCTCACCGCCTTTAGTCGATTCAGATCCAGTGCTCAATAAACCCACTGTAGGGTTAGTCATACCAAATAAATTCTTGGCACAAATAGAACCTACAACACCAAATGACAATAATTGATGCGGCTTGCAATCCACATTGGCACCGGCATCCAGCAACAGAGTGTTTTTAGCAAAACTGCTGAGTGGGGCGATAATTGCAGGTCGCTCTATCCCTTCCAGCATGCCGATATACTGTATGGCGCTTACTGCCACAGCCCCAGAATAGCCAGCCCCAACTGCAGCATCTGCCTCCCCTTCTCGAACCAATTTTACAGCTACAGCAATAGAACTGTTGGATTTATTACGGAGCACCGATACAGCAGAATCCTCTTCTGTGAGAAAATCCTTTGCATTTACAAAGCGAACAGCTAGATTATTTGAAGGGTTGTATTCGTCCCATTTCTTCTTAAGTACATCAATGGGGCCAACCAGGATGACTTCGATGTCTTCCCCTCTTTGAGTAGCCAGAATGGCTCCTTTAATTATTTCATCAGGAGCATAGTCTCCGCCCATGGCGTCAACTGCTATACGGATTATGCTATCAGTCATGGACATGATAGTCCTTTCTAAGAATGAAGTTTTATCGTTGCCCCACCAGTTACTATTGCCTCGTCTTTCTGATTACTACAGTTAAGGGTACAACTGATATTAGTACAATCGTTTTCATGCGTGACAGTATCGACTTTACCACTGACAGTCACTGTGTCACCAGGCCTCGCCGGCGCTTTAAAACGAATAGAAAGGTTGCCTCCTGAAATCCAGTTAATACCAAACGCCTGCGTCATCAGTTCAGATATATAAGCCAGAATGAGCATACCATGAGCAATAGTTCCCCCTAGTGGAGTTTGAGCGGCGAAAGATTCATCTATATGTATGGGGATGAAATCTCCCGAGGCCTCTGCATATAAATTGATTTTTTCCTGGGTTATATTCTTCACTAGAGACGGAAGAGTTTGACCCTCACAAATATCCCTATTCATTTGCCTCCGTAACAGGTAATACTATAGTAGTTTTTCCCGATTGCACTTTCTCTTTCTTATGATTCAAGACGTCCATTTCTAATACTAACATATTCATTTGGCTTCGAGTTATCTTGCGAGCTACTCTAGCATTGCATGTAATTGTAGTTCCAATTGATACTGGCAGAAGGAATTCAAATTCCTGGGAAGCATGTATAGAGCCTGGTGGTAAAGCAACAGATTCTATCATCGATTTCATCGCATATGCTGCAATAGCTAGAGGAGGTATAAACTCCTGTACCGGGCTCTCTACTGCCTTTAAATATTTGCCAATAATCGCATCATCTAATTCGTAGATAGATGGGGGGAATTCATATCCAGGGACTAGTTCCGCAAAACTTAAACTTGCCATATTTCTTCCTCATATATTGTTTATTTTGAAGTGACTCTAATTATTATTGAGAATTACTGTATTATTAGAATAATAATTTAGAAAGATATAATTACATCAACGCTAATACTTGTCAATATCCATTAAGGTTGAAAAAACATTTGATAGGAACGATTACTGTTATTGCAGACAAGAAAGGCGATGGAAAAAGTAATATAATATGCAATTAATTGAGAGTGCCTGTTGTGAAGAAAACAATCCAGATTTACTATAATACTAATGAGGAACCAGCATGAGCGTTTTTAGTCAAATAATTGCGAATAGACCGTTGGTAATTCCTATTGTTGCCTGGATTATTGCACAGACATTGAAGACAATAATTCAGTCACTAAGGGATAGACATTTTAATATACGTTACATGGTTAGCGCTGGTGGTATGCCAAGTGCACATACAGCTTTAGTTAGTTCCTTGGCTACGACTATTGGTATAATCCTTGGTGTAGGCTCGGGATTATTCGCCATCAGTGTCGTATTGGCATTTGTAGTTATGTATGACGCTACCGGTGTACGGCAGGCTGTGGACAAACAGTCTGCTGTTCTAAATCATCTAATGGACAATTTTCCAAAAACAAAACATGAATTTGAGTATATATTGAGACAATTAGTTGGACATACAAGGCTCCAAGTCACCATGGGCGCTATTCTTGGAGTTCTTCTTGCTGTATGGTTGGCTTAACTAAATATAATGGATAGTGACGAGAGTATTCATTATTTATTGAATCACTGACAAGCCTTACTCTATAATGAGTTATATGAGAAATAATAATCTTTTCACTTTAAATTCACTCTGGTTTCTTATCACAATTAATTTTTTAATCTTCTTAGTCACCCTGGTAGGTATCAGGACAGGAAATGACCTGGTTTCCTTATTTGGATTAGCTCCAGTACATTTTATCAATCGACCATGGACTATCATAACCAGCCTCTTTGTGCATGGAGGACTATGGCACATCGCTTTCAATATGATAAGCCTGTTTTTTGTAGGTAATATAGTAATCAAGTTATTGGGAGAGGGGAATTTTTTAAAGGTATACTTCGCTGGTGGAATATTAGGAAATATCTTCTATCTCTTTCTTGGTAACCCTACTACGTTTGGATTCGGAGCTTCTGGAGCGATATTTGCCCTTGTGGGTGTACTGGTGGTAATAATGCCAAAACTTCCTGTTTATATATTTTTTATACCTAAGGCATTTCCTCTCTGGGCCGCTGTTATAGTTTTTGTTCTCTTCTCTTTTATACCGGGTATTTCATGGCAAGCTCATATTGGAGGACTTACCCTTGGTCTTTTAGCAGGACTATGGTTCAAGAAAAAAAGACGGGCTTTCTATTATTAAGCAATCGTAATTAAGCTACGATGTGGTTCTGAACTATGTGGAAGTGGGCATCAGAGTAAATATATAAACAGCGAAGAATATAAAGGTTTTATTAGCAGTAAAAAAATCGCCGACAGGACAGTGCAATAGTCAAATAGAAGATGACTCAAGAAATAAATTTGGGCTCACAAGTTGAACGATATTTGCCCCCGTATATTCACGTATTGCTCGGTGTCATAAGCAAGGAGGCCAATCTATTAGGGCAAAGGCTATATCTGGTTGGTGGTATTGTACGTGATTTGCTTCTTAACCATCCCAATTTTGATTTCGACTTGGTAACCGAAGGCGATGCCATAGTATTGGCTAGGCGGATAGCATCTCTAACAAAAGCAAAACTGCTTGTCCATCCGCATTTTGGCACTGCAAAGATTAGCTATGATAACTTCAGTATGGATATAGCCACTACACGCAATGAGACTTATGCTAAACCTGGTGTCTTACCTGCTGTAACTCCAGCCGATATCTCTGTTGACCTCTTCAGGCGTGATTTCTCTATTAATGCTATGGCCATATCATTGAACTATGATGATTATGGAATATTGAAAGACCCCTGTGGCGGTAAAAGTGATTTGGAGAACCGCCTGATTCGCATCCTACACCCAAACAGTTTTCATGACGACGCTACCAGGATATTAAGAGCTTTTCGATACCAGCAACGCCTGGGTTTCGAATTTGAGTCGCAAACAGGGCAGTTGATTAAAAGAGACATTGCCATGCTGGACACTATCAGCGGTGATCGATTAAGAGATGAATTAGAGCTTGTATTCAAGGAAGAGTATCCTGAATATATACTGGAAAAACTGGGGGAGGTTGGAGTACTCCAGGTGATAAATTCATCGCTAAAATATCAAGGGAATATCTGTGAGGAATATAGAAAAGCACGTTCTTTTAATAATATCGCAAGTCAGTTACCCTCTCTTTATCTATGCCTTCTTATCTATCCTCTTGATGAGCAAGAGCTTTATCAGTTTATTTACCGTCTTAATATTCAATTGAAGTTGGCTAGAGCATTTAAAGATACTATTAAATTAAAGGGTGAGCTTTGCTTATTGGCAGATTCCTCAGTAAAATGCAGTTCTATATATTATCTGCTCTATAAATATGACCAGCTGGCTATTATAACTAATGCTATAGTTTCGACATCAACTGTAATACAGTCAAATATTGAGTTATTTGAAAGCAAATTGCGCTATGTAAAGACCAGTATCAGTGGAGACGATCTTAGAGACATGGATATTCATACCGGACCAGCTATAGGCAACATTCTGCATATTGTGCATAAGGCAAAACTGGATGGGGAAGTTGGCAGTAAATCCGAGGAACTGCAATTGGCTCAATCGTTAAAGACGAAGGAGTAGTCGATACATCTAATAATGCGTCGTATTGTAGGGATTGTTCTAATGGGAGTTAATGATTCTTACGGGCAAAGAAGTCATCACGTAACTTTCCAGCCCTTCTTTTATTAAATCAGAGCATAGTTTTTTGGCTTGTCCCTCATCAGCTATAATAGTGAACAATCCAGGACCTGAACCAGCAAGATGCACACTTCCAGCTCCAGTCCTCTGAAAAGCTTGTTTGTATTCGGCCAGTCGGGGAAAGAAATCAAAGGCAATATTTTCAAAAACATTGAACATTTGAGGAGGATCAATCTTTCGTTTATGCGATAAATATGATAAAGCAGCAGACACAAATTCACCTTCAGTAAAATATTTATCATACAATTTACTATAAAGGCGCCTTGTCTTATTCTGTATTTTGGGCAGTGAGGGCATTAACAACACAAACCAGGTTGGGGATAATGGTAACAAAGATGTCACTTTTTCTCCTGAACCTTCCACCAATGCCGTGCCACCATACAGGAAAAATGGGACATCTGAACCCAGTTGAAACGCCAAATGTATTAAATTATCAATTGGTAGATTTAGCGACCAGAGTTGATTCAAAGCTAACAAAGTATTGGCGGCGTCACTGCTGCCTCCTCCAAACCCTGCTCCCCAGGGGATGTTTTTATACAGTTCTATTTTCGCTCCCTTAGTACAACCTGTTGCATTTTTCAAGAGACCTGCAGTTTTCTCCACTATATTGTTGTGTTGCAGGCTCGATTCATTACACTTGAATGAGATATCTTTAGCCAATCGAAATTCAATGACGTCACAGAGATTGATTGTCTGCAGAATGCTAACAACTTGATGCAGGTCAGCAGATTTTCCCAGTACCTCCAGAACAATATTTACTTTAGCCGGTGCATAAACTGTCAACATGTCAATTACTTATTAGAGGGAGAAAAACTTTGTATAGTTGCTTCCACTCCTGCAAACTTAGGGTTTCAGGGCGTCGTTTAGGTTCTATGCTTGCTTCTTTCAATAGTATTTGAATTTGGCTTGATGGTATTTCTAAAGCAAGTGCCAGTGAATTATGGATCTGTTTTCGGGGAGCCCTGAAACCACAATGGACTATATGGAAAAAGTCCTCGACATTGCAGCTATCAATAAGAGGAGTTCGATAGACATCGAGACGAAGCACAACAGAATCCACTTTGGGTACAGGGTAGAAATCCTCAGCCAGAACATGCCTTATTATCTGAGGTTTACTATAGAGTTGTGTGCTAACACTCAGGAAACTCATTTTACCAGGCATGGCAACCATCGCTTCTCCGACTTCCTTCTGTACCATCAGTACCATTAATAAAGGTTTTTGAGGTGATGCTAAAAAATGATAGAGAATGGGGTTAGTTATATAATATGGGAGATTAGCTACAACTTTATAACCGCTAAAGAATTTAGTGGGATTTAATCGATATTCTAAAAGTTGGGGGGGCTTGAATTTAAGTATATCTCCGTGTACAACTCTGATATTGGGAAAGTCGGTTTTGTATTTTAGTAATGCCTTAACCAGTTTAGAATCCAATTCTACAGCGATAACATTTGATGCTATCTTGGCTATTCTCGTGGTTAATATGCCCATGCCTGGACCAACTTCAATCACAGTATCATCCTTACTGAGTTCAGCAGCAGCTAAGATACACTCCACCACGTCTTCATTTGTCAGGAAGTGTTGCCCCAATCTTTTTTTGGCTCTAAAGTTGAGTTGATACAGCGGGGACTTGGATGAAACTGACATATTTCTACTCATTCAGTCACTCTTTATATTTCGAGAAGCCATTTTCGGGTTATAATAACTATGAACATAATAATAATTGTCTTGAGATTATAAATCTATACGTTGTGATAAGAAAGTATAGTTTTATCAAGAACTTTTATCTATAGCCAAACAACAGCAAATCTTCAATAGTATTGACTTGTTAATTTGACACTTAGCTATATACGTTGATAAAATTTGACTTCGCATTGTGCTATCAGAAGTGCATTGCAGTTTTATCTCTAAAGATATATTTTGTTCATATCATTTTGAGATTGGAGGCAAAATATCTACGCTATAATACAGACAGGTGGCAAACAATACAAAGTTAGCCCAGATAAGACTCTCGAAGTAGAGTTGTTGGGTGTACCAGAAGGCGGCAAAATAGAGTTGGACAAGGTGCTTTTTATCAGTGATGAGGAAAACACACTTGTTGGTGATCCTATTATTAAGGGCGCTAAAGTTACAGCTACGTCCTTGGGTCAGTTCAGGGGCGAAAAACTTATAATATTCAAATACAAAGCTAAAGTACGCTACCGTAGAAAAAGAGGGCATCGACAAACATTCACCAGATTAATAGTGAATGAAATAATCAAACCAGAGGAATAATAATGGCACATAAAAAAGGTGGGGGCAGCACTAGGAGCGGTCGCGATAGTAAATCGAAGCGTTTGGGAGTAAAGAAATACGCGGGGGAAAAAGTTAACGCTGGATCTATCCTGGTTCGACAGCGTGGAACTCGAATCGCGGCTGGGGTAAACGTAGGTATGGGCAGGGATCATACTCTGTTCGCTTTGATAAATGGACTGGTCAAGTATGAACCAGTAAGAAGAACCAAGAAAAGGGTGTGTGTTTACAATGAAAGCCAAGATCCATCCTAATTACCATAATGATACAAAAGTGACTTGCCTTTGTGGCAATGTTTTCAGCATCGGCTCTGTCAAATCGGAAATCAAAGTAGATGTGTGTAGCAAATGTCATCCCTTCTACACAGGAAAACAGAGGATACTAGACACAAGAGGTAGAGTTGAACGTTTCAGGAAACGCTTAGAATTAAAAGATTAATTAGTAAAGAGCCAAAACAAAATAAGGAAGCAGGGATGGTTCAGATTATAGGCCATCCCTTTTACATGTAGGTAAGTTAATTATGGCAAAACCATTTTATTATGGTGGGCAGGCAGTTATTGAAGGTGTGATGATGCGAGGGAAAAAGCACACAGCCATTTCTGTGTTTCGCCCAGATGGCACATTGGATGTCCATAGTCAGCCATTGCCCAGAATTTATCAGGGGATTGGAAGGAAGATCCCACTTATAAGAGGAATATTAGTTTTAGCCGAAGCTCTAACTTTGGGCACACGAAGTTTATTTCATTCGGCTAGGGTGGCTGCAATGGAGGAAGAGGAGAATCTCCCACCCGTTTTAATATTTGGCGTTGTGGCTGTTAGCCTAGCTTTTGCTGTTGCTCTGTTTTTTGTCACCCCTCTTTTGCTTACCCGATTTCTTGATAGCTTTATTACCTCAAATTTGATCAGCCATGTTATTGAAGGTTTTATACGCATGAGTATTTTTATCATCTATCTATCAGTTATTGGGTTATTTCCGGATGTAAAAAGAGTATTTGGTTATCATGGGGCAGAACATAAAGTTATCAATGCTTATGAAGCCGGATGTCCTCTGATAGGGGAGGAGATTGAAAAGTTCTCTACTGCCCATATACGCTGTGGGACCAGTTTTATGTTTACAGTGATGATTATTGCCATTTTAGTCTTTGCTCTGTCAGGGCGACCTTCGCTGTGGATAAGCATTTTATCGCGCGTTACCCTACTGCCTGTAATAGCAGCTATTGCATATGAGTTTACCAGGTTAGGCGCCAGATTTAACCAGAATCCTGTTGTAAAAGCGCTGCTGGTCCCAGGATTACTTCTGCAGTCATTAACTACCAGAAAACCTGACAGCAATCAATTGAAAGCTGCTATATCGGCGTTAAACACAGTCATTGAAGCTGATGACAAATCCGATACATAGAATCCTTATACAGAGTCATCAGTCTCCAGAAGCCTATAATCGTTCTCGTTTTTCAAAAAACAGGTTCGAGTCTCCAAATGACATACCGGCCCGATAGGATTTACTTTAATTAGAAGCGTATCGTTGTCACAATCCTTATAGATTGAGTGCACTCTGAGGAAGTTACCTGAGGTAGCACCTTTATGCCACAGTTCTTGCCGACTTCGACTATAGAACCAGACGTCACCACTGGATAGAGTGCTCCTCAAGGACTCTTTATTCATATAACCAAGCATGAGGATTTCATCATCCTTAACATCCTGAATAATAGCTGGAATCAATCCTTGTATATCAAGTTTTAGCATGGATTTACTTGTCCTCCACTTTCAATAATAGCTTCCTGTAAATTGATATCTCCTGTGTAGAGTGCCTTACCAATGATAACAGCATCAGCTCCCAAATTTCTTAGTCTTCGGACATGGTCCAGGTTGGAAATGCCACCAGAGGCAATGATAGGTATTTTAAGCTCCGTAATTAATTTATCTAAAGACTCAAAGTTTGGTTCCGTAAGAGTACCGTCTCTCTGTATGTCGGTGTAGATAAAACGACTTACGCCTAGCTTCATTGCTTGCTTGGCAAAAAATAAAACGTCAACCAAAGTGTTTTTTTTCCAGCCGTGTATAGATATCATCCCCTCTCGGGCGTCAAGTGCAACCACAATTGCATCACCGAAACTATGGCATAGGTTTTTTACCAAGGTAGGGTTTTCAATAGCTATGGTACCCAGGATTACTCTTTTTACTCCTTTGTGTAACATGTTAGATATTATCTTCTCTTGCCTGAGGCCGCCGCCTAATTCTATTAGCAAGTCCCCAGTCTTTATTATATTCTCAACTGTTGTGATATTTTTCGGCTCGCCGGTGGCTGCTCCGTCCAGATCGATTACGTGTAGCCATGATGCACCCTGAGATCTCCACCGTAAGGCTACCTTCATGGGGTCCTCATCGAAAATAGTTTGCTGATTATAATCGCCCTGATATAGCCTCACGCATTTACCATCTTTAATATCTATGGCTGGAATTATTTCCATAATTTTCTTCCTTATGTAGAATCAGGTATGAATGTCAATTACCTGCTCAATTATAACTGAATGGGTTAGCTGTGTCAGGCTGCTATAATTCCTCCAAGCTTATTTGTAGCTACTATATCTTTGGACAATGAATACATCTGAATTGTATGCTAAGGGCAATTGGTAAAATGACTTTGCTTCAATATTTGTCGCGCCTTTAGAACAGCCTTAGAACGGTGACTTATTTCGTTTTTTCTTTCTTGGGAAAGCTCTGACATTGTTTTATTGAATTCTGGGAGATAAAATATTGGGTCATAGCCAAAGCCATTATTCCCGACAGGTTCAAAAGTGATTATGCCATAGCAGCTACCATTACATAACTCCACTTTGCCTCTGTAATTAGCAATAGCAATCACACAGGTAAAACGAGCTGTTCGTTTATCCCAGGGGACGTCCTTGAGTTTGGAGAGAAGCAGCCTTACGTTATCTGCATCCGTGGCTAGTTCACCAGCAAAGCGGGCTGAGAGAACTCCAGGCATTCCATTCAAAGCATCAACCTCAAGCCCTGAATCATCAGCAATGGTGGTAAGGCAGCTATATTGGGCATAGGCTAGAGCTTTTAGCTTTGCATTTTGCCTATAGCTACTTGATGTTTCATTTACAACTAAAGATATTTCTTCTTCAACTGGAGTGGTCAACTGATAGTTTAGTTGAGAAAGGAGGAGACGATATTCCGTAATTTTACCGGCATTTGTCGTTGCGATAAGTAACTTGTTTCTATTAACCATCAAACACTCTTGAGCCTGGTTTCAAAGTTTTTTATTTCAGGCTTGGTAGTATACATCAAATACCAAATATTAATATGTGGTTTCATGCCTTAATAATTGTGCCGGTACTGTCTTTAGTGAAGCAGCTTGAGGAGTTTAACAAAAGAGTATTAGAAGGTCAATCAGCATCAATGGATATACTTTATGTTTAGTTGGTATAACAAGCTTCATGTTTTAATGTATTTTGAATGACTGATGCTTAAATTACATTTCTGTCATATTGATGTGGCTAAAATATATTGGTACCATATAGATGAGGTCATGCTAAGCGGGGAGCTAGCGGTGCCCTGTACCCGAAATCCGCTATAGCGGGGCCGAATTCCTTTTTGAGGTTTTGACTTACAGGATTGTCTTTGCCAAGTGGTGTTGAAGACTGGGTCCTGCACGACAGTGGACTATGAACCCCGTGAGGTCTGGAAAGAAGCAGCGGTAAATAGTATCCCCTGGGTGATGTAGAGTCGCCTGGTTAGAGCTGGCTAGCAACGACAACCTATAGGATACGGATCGAGAATGGGTGCATGACCTCAGTTACATATCTAAATCTTGACATAGCTAAGGCAAAATAGATAGAATTAGCTTAAATTGGGAGGTATTAACTTGGTAAATTATGGCTAATGTACGGCTAGGAACAGGAGAAAGTTTTGAAAGCTTATTACGCAGGTTTAATAGACAGGTACAGGAGAGCCGAGTCCTAGCTGAAGTGCGACATAGAAGATACTACATAAAACCTAGCGTGGAACGCAACAGAAAAGAAGCAGCAAAGAAAAGAAAAAGTGTCAAGCCAGTAAGATGACTGTCCCTGAAAAGATAAGAGCAGATCTCAGAGAAGCGATACGGCGGCGGGAGGGTAATAGAACTACTATATTGCGCCTGTTATTATCAGAGATAAAGAATGCCGAAATTTCTTACCGAGAATCTCTCAGCGACGATAAAGTTATCGAAGTTATTAGTACTGAGGTAAAGCGTCATAGGGAAAGTATCGAAGCGTATAAAAAAGGTAATCGTGACGATCTTGTTGCTTTAGAAGAAAACGAATTATCTATATTGTTAAGTTACCTACCTGAGCAGCTAGGACGTGATGAGATTACTAGAATGGCTCAGCAAACGATTTCAGAAATTGAAGCCAAAGGAATGAATGACCGAGGCAAAGTCATGTCCCAGCTCATGCCTAAGTTAAGAGGAAGAGCAAATGGCAAAGAAGCTAGCGATATAGTCAATGAGTTGCTGCTGGAATTTCAGGCGCTAGAAAACGGATAAAACCTTCCGGA
>SDBU01002711.1_pt1 | contig 23218 bp, 29 predicted proteins | sample 2277071 | NCBI WGS metagenome assembly SDBU01 (sample SAMN10397929, study PRJNA504765) | marine sediment metagenome | isolation source: marine sediment core GS08_GC12, 126 cmbsf | place: Arctic Ocean: Gakkel Ridge, Loki's castle | collected 2008 | reverse complement strand
CCGAATCACAGTTTCCGTTAAGGGGAAAAGTTCATTCGCTTGCAGGTAGACGGTTGTCAGCACCTGTCGGCAACCAACCACCTCCTCAACGCTTCGTTCTCTATCTTTTGACAACTTGTCCAGAATATAAGCTCTCTTCTCCTCAAACGCGGTTACTTTGCCGTTTTTGTTCAAGGCCGTATCGATCCATTCTATCTCCTGGTCTGTTAGAACTGCGTTTTCTATTCTGGTGGAGGCTCCGATATTGCTGATTAAGGCAAAACGATGAAGATATCTCGCCTCGTCAGGAGGTAAGGCCTCCAGCTCTTTATATGTTTCAACAAATAACCCCTGGAGCCTTTTCAGTTCATTTTCTATTTTATTGCTGGGGGTAAAAGAGAGCATATGGCCTCCTGATTAAGACAGGTTTTATGGCGGAACATACCATATTGCGCAATAATGCGCAACTATTATTTTGCCTTATTTGCGCATTGTTGCGCATTTTTTAAATGGTGTGTGATTTGCCTGAGAAACTCCCGAGAGAGGGTCGGAACACGCTAAGGAATTAATATCACAGAGGATAGCGATGAAGGATGGTAATGGGGGACATTGGTACAGGATTGCAAATATGGGAACCATATCAAAACATTCTGAGGATTGGTGGATTGAAGGTGCCTGCAGCACGACTTCGGCGAGATTGGTCAATTTTCCCTTATTCGAGACACAGACAAAAAGAAATAACCGCCGGTCATTGCGAGGCATCAAAATCGTATTGTCCCTCCCATAAAATACGTGTTTCCCCTGACGAGAATAGAGTCTTCCCCCGATAGAACTAATTCCCATTTTTACTATACTTATCACGGACACCGGAGATCAAATCACTCAAACACCGGAAGGTCGTAATGTATGAACAACTGTCAAGAGGCCAGAAGGCACAACTTCATGCCACAGCCCTGTACCTCGTTCGGTCTATTGTTGATAAACACGGCGGAACTGTAGAGATGGACTTGGCAACAGATACAATAAGAATAATTGTGCCAGAAAAGGAACAGGTTGCATGTGCTGAAAAGATAAAGGAACAGGTCGGCGCAACCACGAGAATTCTTGGAAGGATCAGTTCATAATCCGGGACGTTGCTTTGCCAAATGGTCACACATAGAGCTTGGCATCTGATAAAAAGAGTCCATGACTATTGTTTAGATCCATATATGAAGAAATCTCCCCTTCCAAAGTGACGTCCTGTTCGGATTTCGCACTTCTTATCTCATGATATTCAGAGAACGAAACCTCTGCACTTACGAAGCCCGCCACACTGTGGAGGATTATGGATAAGACCACTGAATCATTAGTCAGTTTCTTAACCCTGCCCAAGCTTCCGGTAGCCTTGACTCTAAACCCAAGGTAGCGCCTTGAGACGTCCCCACGCTGGAAGGGTGACGTTCCATTCAGTTGCTCAAATACGTCTTCAGCATTCAAGGAAACCTTCTCCTCGGATTGTGGTTGACGACGATTGCCTCGTCTATAGGCAAAACAGTAGATTCCCACCGACGCCAAGATTCCTTGTGAGAAGTACAGCAAGTCTGTATTCTCGACGAGCCAGCTGATCATCTTCCTATCCTTTCAATGGTCCCTTGCTTTGATTACACACCGCATAACTCTATCTCCCACATCAATTGTGCCAATTCCTTTTCTGTCACACTCTCTTGGGGGATAGGTATCTAAGGAGGTGAGACCAAATGTCGCCAGCGACCTCAGACTTCCTTTTTGGGATACAACCTCACCTGAACAAGCCATTAAGGGAGCTAATGCTATAAGTTACTTCTCCAATTCCTTAGCGATGTAGATGCGAGCGGGACATGTACAGTAATAGGCATGAGCATAAGACACCGAAAACGGGCACCTGCATGAATCTTTCTCCAGACACTCAACATACGAGTCGAGCCCAACATCTTTTGCTTTACAGATAAACCCGAATCCCGGCTTGTATGCTTTACAATCTTGGAGCAGTTTTAGCCCAGGCATGGCTTCTTCTATTTGCCGGATAAATGCTTGTTCCATCTATAACCCCTTTTGGCATTGTGTACGTGCATTGAGATCATTTCCAACTGCCGACTCCAATATTAATCAGGGACCTGACCGCACACTATCCGGGACAATACCGGTTTCTTATGGGAACAATACCGGTTTCTTATAGGTAAAATACCAAGGGGAACTTAGACCAAAAGGAAGGATGGGGTCACATCTTCATATGGTGTTCCAAATCAGGTACTTATGCCTCTGAATTGACTGGCCCCACCAGAGTCACCTGGGTGCCTTGACCAGGTTTGGAGGTCACCTTCATCTGTCCGCCTAGAGGCTCCAAACGTTCCCGGATGCTGAACAAGCCGAACGCGCCATGTTCGTCCATGGCGGGGCCGACTTCATCGGGGTCGAATCCGATTCCATCATCGCGTACGGTGACTCGAATTTGATCCTCCATTGTCTCAATAGTGACCTTTGCCTTTTTCGCCCGGGAATGTTTGATAACGTTGGCCAGCAGTTCCCGCACAGCCTGAAATAAAAGGACAAGAACATCATCGCTGAGCAGCTTGGGCTGGCCGTCGTCTTCAAAGCCTACTGTGATGCCGTGCCGTCTGCTGGTCAGTTGCGTAAGCCACTGCACGGCCGGCACAAATCCCAGCTCGTAGAGAACGGGGGAACCGAGTTCAGATATCAGGGCCCGTGTGTCTTGGATGGTCTCATCAACAAGCTTGCTGAGTTCATCTACGGCTGCTCTGTGATCGGGGGAAGTGAGCGATTTCAGGAGGTTCCCCAGTTTGATCTTGGTAAAAGCCAAATTCTGACCGAGATTGTCATGAACTTCTGTTGCAATTCGACGCCGTTCCCGCTCCTCGGCCAAGGACAATTCGGACGCGAGAGACCGGAGTCTCTTGTGATAGATTATAAGCTTTTCTTCTGCCCGCTTACTTTCGGTTATATCTACGACGTTACCTAATATGGCCGGTTTTCCCTCATATTGTATGCGGGCGTTCCTCCTTGCGATCCATATATTTTCACCGTCTTTTGTCAGGCCCCTTGCTTCGTATTCCGACGGGGCATCTTTCCCCCCTAACCTCTTCGCCCTGATGGCATCGGTCAAGGCCCTGTCCTCAGGATGAACCAGCTTCCACGTATCCATGCCAGGCAACTCCTCGTCTGAATATCCATAAATCTCGGCAAACTTTTTGTTGGCAAATACGATTTTTTCGTTCTGGTCGATATAGATGCCGGTCAAGGAGTTTTCAACCAGGCTACTGTATTTTTCTTCAGATGCTCGTAAGGCTTCCTCCGCCCGCTTGCGTTTGGTTATATCTACACATGTTATGATAGCTCCGTCGCTAAACGGAGATATGTTTATGTGCAAGAATCTGTTATCATATTGCAGTTCGGGAAAATCCTTTAATTTGCCTGATATCAAGCAGTCCATCAATTCCTTACGCATATTGAGTTTATGCTTCCCTGCGTAGTCCTTAGTGTACATTCTGTCTCCAAACTGAGGCAGTCTATCGGTTTGTTTTTCTTTTGCTCCCTTCTCTTTTGCTTTGTTGAAGTCGATCACTTTTCCTTCAAGGTCTACTACGATCGTTTCGATAGGGTTATTCACGAATAACGCTCGGTAGCGTTCCTCGCTCAGCCGAAGGGCTTCCTCTTTGCGCTTGCGGTCCCTGATCTCCTGCTGAAGCAGTTCATTGGCCCTCGTCAGTTCGGCGGTGCGCTCTTTCACCAGTTCCTCGAGTTGATCACGATATTGCCTCAGGGCCTCCTCCGCCCGCTTGCGTTCGGTCATCTCTTCAGACACATTCTCAATGGTCTCGTTTGTCACTTTCTTGAGGTATTCCAAAAGTTCCACTTGAGAAATCCCCGACACCCTGGCAGCGAGGTCGCCTTTCGAAACCCTGTGTAATACATCGAAGTGCTCAGCAAGGCCTATGGCAAACTCATGAGACAGATTAACGATCCCTGCCAAGTTTATGGCGGTCAGGTTGACCATATGCTTTAACTTAATAATCAACTCAAGCTCAGACGTCTCGGGCATCCTGACTTCGGGGTCTCCCAAAGAGATCTGTCTTAACGCTTCGAAGACTTCGGATAAGCCCAAGGCTAACTCCATGCTGATGTGTTCCAACTCCCTATCTCGTTCCTCCACTATCCGCCCGAATTCTAAGAACTGTTTATGCACCACCTCGAGCGTTTGTTCCAACGAAGCAAGATCAACGTTCGCTTTAAACGGCTCACAGCCAAGGCATATCTCTATTTTTTCCAAGAACTTCCCCTGGATCTCATCCCGACAATGGGTCCCTGAAACGAGCCAACACCTCAGTTCCTTTGACTTGTAAACTGGGCATTCCGTCTCTTTACATTTGAAAAGCTCCCAGCATTTCACCCTTTGTTTCATTCCTCAAACTCCTTTTCAACAAGAGGGCCCTTGGATAAGCGGTGCAGCATGCCCCCTGAAGGACCTTAGCTGTTACATAGCCAACGAAATCGTGAAGTCATCACGGCAAAAACAACCTCAGCCTCACGCTCTCGGTAGCCCTTCATGGACTACGTATTCCCCATCCGAACTTTGAGATAGGGTCAGGCCACGGTAAGTAATTAACTCAAGTTTCGCACCCCCTAATCAGAGCAGTATATTGTATGATTTCAACTTGATAGGCAATTGCTAGGCCAAAATCGGTACAGGAGCAATATTCGCAAATCGTTAATCGGCGCGGGGTGCGTTTTTCATTTTGAAAAAATTTTCATCAAAAATATTGACCCCGTTTCTCGTAAAAGGCCTTGATATCTCTACATTTTTATGGGTGCGAAACTTGAGTAATTAATATCAAAAAGGTTGGCAATACAATAGGCGCCGATATGGGCTGTGAATTCACAGGCCTTAAAGCGGCATTTTCAGGGGCAAAAAGGGCGGTTTGAGAATAGAGAAAGGGGTCAGCTTCGAGATCTTTCCAAGAGCCACTTCCGGCACCAAAAGGCTGTGTCCTGCTAAGGCGTATCCTCTGTCCGGTGTCTGAATAACGCAATATACCTGTTCAGTCTGGATTCCTGCGCATGTTTGGCTCCATTCTGCGGCTGAGAGTTGCGAGCTATCACCTTATGGGCCTTGAACGCCAGTATTAGGATACCTCCCGGAACCAGGGCCGCCACGAGAACAAAACAAATCGTCAATAAGCGTCTAATATAATTGCCTCCTTGAGTCCCGTTCGTTTTGGTGCTGCTCTTCTCCGTTTGACCCCCACTCGATAGACAACATGCCGTGAGGGTTGTGAAGAAGAATGGCAATGGAGACTATTTAGTACACAATTTAGCAGTCTTATTGATATCAGATCAAAATGAGAGTTCAATTGGGCAAACAACCAATTTTTGCCAAAAAGACTACCTAATATAGTTGGGAAAATGGCCGTAGTTGACCTCTACGCATACAACATGGATGAAGAATCAGAAGGGGTGATCGGGGACGTTGGTGCAGAGAGTGCGTAGCTTTCAGGAGTTGAGGGGGGTCATGCATTGTGGCTTTTGTGTTCTCGCTCTATAAGCTCCAAGACTCTACAAAGTTCACGACCAGCCTTTCTTATTCCTGTTCTGCTGTCACGACTTATCTGTCGTCGTCCGCCTCTCTGCTGAGCGGCGCTGACAAGGTCACCCGAGTTCCATGACCGCGTCTTGAGGCCACCTTCATTGCTCCCCCTAGAGACTCCAATCGCTCTCGGATGCTGAACAGGCCAAACTTCTTATCTTGATCCATAGCAGGGCCAATTTCTGCGGGTTCAAATCCAATGCCGTCATCTTTCACGTCAACTAGAATTTGATCACCCTTTTTGGCAACGGACACCTCTGCCGTCTTCGCTTGAGCGTGCCTGACGACATTTGCCAGCAGCTCTCGCACCGCTTGAAACAAAAGGACGCGAACATCATCGCTTAACGGCTTAGGCTGGCCATCGTCTTCAAATTCTATCGCAATGCCATGCTGCTTCTGGCTTTGTTGTGTGAGAGACTCAACTGCCGCCACAAATCCCAGCTGGTAAAGAATGGGCGAACTGACTTGGTAAACAAGGGACCTTGTATCTTCGATTGTCTCGTCAATCACCTTAATGACTTCGTCTACGGCATCTCTGAGACCGTCGGAAGAGGCCAATTCCCAGACTTTTCCCAACTTGATCTTTGCGAAAGCTAAGTTCTGGCCGATATTCTCATGCACTTCAGTTGCAATGCGACGCCGTTCCTGTTCCTCGGCCAAGGATAATGCGGACGCGAGAGACCGGAGTCTATTGTGATAGGTGAGAAGCCTTTCTTCTGCCTGCTTGCGAGCTGTTCGGTCAGCGTTCCTTCTAACTGCCTGGAGAAGAACGACAGGCAATAAATCTAAATAACTCTCAGAAGGGTCTTTAACAACGTAATCATCAACACCGGCCTTGAGCGCGTCAACAGCAAGTTGTTCCGATCCTTTCCCGGTCAGAAGAACTAAGGGTAACGGAATCTTTTCAACGAGAAGAGTCTTGCATAACTCGAAACCGGGCATCCCGGGGAGCTTCTGGTCAATGACCACAAGGTCGAAAGATGACGTGCCAGCTCGGAGTCTTTCTAAAGCTTCCTCAGCCCGAATGCATTCGGTGATCTCACAGTCAACTTGACTTTTTCGGAAAGCCCGTCGGAAGGCAATTCTGTCGTGTTCGTCGTCTTCAACCAGCAGAACGCGAAGCCGCGTTGATATGTTCGTTGGGTCCATAGTCCAATTCTGGGGGTTCGACGAATTCCCACAAATGGTTGATCGATCTCACTGCGTCGGAAAGCCGTATAGTAAAATGGGGAAGTCCATTTGTAAACAAGTAACTTATTCCAGCCCCGTTCATATTTCCCTGCCAACGACAACGCATAAATACATAACCTTCCGCCTTTTTAAGAAGACAGCCCTTTGCCTTGCGGTTACGCCCATTACATCAACCCCCTTTCTGGCTGTGCGAGGTGTTCTTGCACAGGAAATACATTATTTCTTGTCACAAAATACAGTATTCACCCCATTGTGCTGTGCTGCAATAAGCGATAAGTATCATCGGAAATGGAATGCGACCTAAAACCTCGAATCAACGCCCGTCACACCTCCCATGGATGACTGGGGCCGGTTGCTCTTCGGGGCTTTTCTATGTTGGCACCTTAACACTTCTCAGTATTCTGTTGTTCTTAAACATGGCATAACGTGACCCCTTTTCCTGTTATGCCTCCTTGAAAGGTTACCGATGACTCAAGAACATATGACGAAAATAGAAGCAATCATTGGTCGGTTGAAATGCCCCAAAGATTTCAAGTGCTACGAGTCGGGATTTGAGGCCCTTTGCAAAGCAAAAGATGTTGGGCTGAAATTATACTTAGAATGCCTCGAACAGAATCCCCTCGAGTGCCCATTCTCAGTCTCTTTTGGTCGTTCGCATTATTGTAAATGCCCCCTACGTGTTTATCTTGCCAAGGAATTGAAGAAGTAACCCATAGCATCAGCTGCCGCCTAATGCCCACCAGAGATTTCCCTTGACCTGTTTCAATCCAGCATGAGATAAATCATTTTGACAGATTAGCCGGCGTAGCTCAGGGGTAGAGCAACTGATTCGTAATCAGTAGGTCGCGGGTTCAATTCCCATCGCCGGCTCCAGGAATATCAAGCACTTAGCTGACAGCCGAAATGCGGGAATCGCTATTTGTGACACTTTTGTGACACTCGCTGTTGGCGGGGTTGTTGGAAGCGGTCAGTCCGTTCAGGAGATTGACCGCTTTCTTTTTGTGTTCCTGGCTCAGGTGTGCATACCTCAGGGTCATAGTCATGGTCTTGTGTCCCAGGATCTCCTGAACCTCTTTCAGGCTCCCTCCCTTCATAATCATGTGGCTTGCAAAGGTGTGCCTCAAGTCGTGGAACCTGAAGTCTTCAATTCCAGCCCGTTTTAAAGCTGCGTTGAAAGCCGTTTTCACGCTACCGATACTCCGGCCCAAAGGAACCACCTCTGTTCGTTTTCTGTATCGCTCGTGGTTCTTTATCTTTTCTTCGTTCTTCCGGTAAGTGAACACGTGTGCCGAAATCAAATGCTTTTCTCGTCTAATTTCCTTAAACAGCTTCTCAAGATCGTCATTGATCGGGATTTGCCTGGCCTCGTTTGTCTTGGTCTTTTGCAGATAGATAAACCCGTTTCTGATCTGTGACCATTTCAGACTTAGAATCTCACCCCTTCGCATACCAGTCAGAATGGCACACTCCACAATGCGCTTCAGGTGCACGGTACATTCAGGAAGTAGCCTGTCAATCTCGTCCTTTGACAAAAACCTGAGCCGCGTATTGTTTTCCTTTAGCAGAAGCGTCTTTCCCCGGTCAAAGGGGCTTCTCTCCATCATTTCCCACTCAACAGCCTTGCTGAAGATGTGATGCAAACACGACATCTCTCGGTTCACGCTGGCATCTGACCTAACCGTGCCATGCTTGGTGGGTTTTTTCCGCAGATGGTTTCGATAAGTCTCAAGATTGACATACCTGATGTTGGCAAGCAGTGTGTCTTTTCCAAAGTACGTCTTGAAGTTTTCGAGACAGATCTCTTTCCAACTCTTGAAACTGGCCTGGTGCTGATAGTTCTCGGTGTACTTCTCAAGCAACTCACTCAATGTGGTTTTGTAATCCTTCTTCACGTCCAAGTAGCGGCCCTCTCCGATAAGAGAGACTCTCTTACCTAGCTCCTCCACAGCGTCTTTCTTCTTCTTGAAGGATTGCCTGACCCGCTTGCCGTTCGGATCAAAGTAGTCGATCTGCCATGAAACGCCTTTCTTGCCTTCACGTCTTCTGATGGTTGCCATTCAAACCGCCTCCTTTACGGCTATTTGTCGCTAATCCGCGCTATTTTGGACGATCCCACCTTTCTAAGGGCAAACCCCTTAAGGTTAATGAGATCGTCGTTCCTGCCGCTGATTCTGCGCTGGATTCGGTGCCAAGAACAAAAGACCCCCACGCCGGAAAAAAGCGCCAACGCACTGGGGGTGGTATGACGCAAAAACCGACGTGAGGGCCGTTTGCAAAAAGACACAAGCGCCTGAGATGTACTCTCGGTCATAGGCATAACCGCCCGTAACGTCGCCGCTACGGGTATCTCAAGCGCTGTATGTCGTTGTTGGTTTTTCATAGCCTATGGTTTAGAGAATGGGGTTAATACCTTCATACCTTATAACGGGTATAATGTCAACACATTTCTTTGAGTTTTTGTCCGAAATGTGTTATTCGAAGCCCATGCCAACCGATAAACCGAAAATTATTTTTGTTGCTGATAACAAGCTCTTAGAACGCCTTGAGGACTTCCGCTTCGAAAACCGCATCAACACCCGTTCTGAGGCCATCCGTCGCCTTTTGGAAGAAGCTTTGAAAAAGTACGAAAAGAAGAAGCCAAAGAAATAACCTCCGATCGTGTTGTGTGATCTGTGCCCCATAATTGATGGCATTGGTACAGGGTTTGCACATAAAATCGTATAGTTTGGCCTCAGGGTTGACAAACAGCCAATTATTTCCGATACTCTATAGAGAGGAGAACCGCTATGGCTCACCAACTTGTTGCCTTGGTGTTATGTGATGCAGTGGCTACCTCGCCTGAGGGTAAGTTCACCCTTTACGGGCTTTTTGACGTTATTCATTCAAAAGAGCTGCCTGCAAGACATCCCCAGTTCTCAGTTTTCTGGAAACTTATTTCAGATGAGCTTGGCAAAGTTACTATACGGATTGAGAAACCAGACGGTTCTTCTTTGTTCGACAGCCCTGCCTACGACTTGACGAAGAATCCACTTGGGAAGCACCAAGGGATTCTTGCGTTGGGCGGCGTTGAGTTTCCAGTGGCAGGAAATTATAGAGTCATAGTCCTGTTTAACGACACTGAGGAGCTAGGGTCAGCCATGTTGACAATTGAAAAGGTTCAAACTACACATTAGGTGAAATTATGCCCACACAAACCGCAATATTGAGTGAACCGCTCATTGATTCTGATTCTGCTCCCCCAATTCGCCTGTCAAGAGAGATAGAATGGTACTCCATGACAGACAGCGAGGCACAGATTCAACAGCAAGATGATGAACCCGTGTCGACACTTAGGCTGTGGCTCCGGTATTGTCAGTCTCCGTTTCTAGCTGCCGAAAAAACCCCAGAAAATGCAGTTTGCGACTTTTCGGACAGCGTCTCAGCCATACCTGAGGTAATGGCCATCACCTACCAGATGGAAGACGATGCGATCTTAGTGTGGACCTTCATCTCCAGAAGAGACAAAGCTGTTCGAGCATTAGTCTATGAAATGGAGCTGAACTTGATGGAAAGATATCCGGCCCTATTGTTTGATTTTCATGTGCTCAGCAAAGAAAACCTTTTGGAACCCTTTATCCCTCAGAATCTTCCCGGTTCCGTTACTTTCTATAAGAGTGCAGATGGCAACTAAAGAACAACTCTTACAAAAAGCAGCCCACAACGAAAATTTTTTGAGACATTGGAAATAAGCAACACCCCATATCTCGACTGGGTTGTTACTGGGTTGTTTTACTCTGCCCTTCACTACATCAAGGCAGTAGCCGCTAAACATGGGGTCACAGGTATTACCAGATACAAATACTCCCAGATGAATAACTTGTTTGTGACGCTGCCCATTTTCAAGAGAAATAGTGCCATTTATCAGGACTACAGACAGCTCCGAGATGATTCATGGATTGCTCGTTATGAAATGAGCCAATTTGGGGCCTCAGCAGTCATAAGCCTCAAAAATGATCATTTCGAAAGCATAAAACTATTTGCCTTGGCAAACACAGCATAAGGCGACTACGCCGATCTCTTTTACTGCAGGCCCCCTCTTTGAAACCGATACTCCTCTTTCTTCCCTGGCCTGACCTTGGCGTGCCATGTCTGTGCCAAATGCGTGTCATACCCGTGACATTTCTTTCGCCTCGCGCGCGCGTCTCGCGCGCGTAAAAGCCTCTAAAAAGCCTGGCCGTCCTGCTGGGTTGCCAGATTTTCCCTTCTTGAATGCCATTGTTAATTCATTGTTCTTGCAACCACGCTATGCGGACTAATTCTACAGGCGAAAACGGTTGAATTGAACGCCTATACCCTACCCCTCTTTTCCTTCTTGGGTCTGTTGGCTATAACCAGCCACCTGTCCAGCACTTCTGGGATCCCCACGGGTCTATTACCTGGCCCTCTGAAGACCGGCATACCAGCACGATAATACCAACGCTTGGCTGTCCTGACAGAAATGTCCAAATATCCCGCAATACGCCTCCACCCCACTCGCCATCCGTCTCGTTCACTCATCTTCCTTAATCGGCGGCTTCCCGGTTCCCTCGGCTGCGTCCAAGGCTTCTTTGAGGCCGGTAATGCTGCTGACCTGAACTTGGGTCTTGTCCAAAAAATCGGCCTCTGATCTGCCTAGTAGCTCTGATGCTTTGAGTCGGTCAGAGTCCTTTTCGGCCTCGTCCATCATTCTTGTCCAAAACCGTTGACGTTCCTCGCGTGTAGCTATGTGTCCCTTGTTGCGGTTCTTTTCGCGCTTCTGGATAGCTGTGCTGATGTCAACATTTGTCAACAGCCGTTGTCCTTGGCTCCTTGGCTGTTTATATCCCGCTTTCTTGGCTGAGTCCGTAGCGTTGCCGTCATAGAAGTCAACGAATCGCTGTTGTTTTATGGTGAGTGGCTTGACTTTATCGATTTTGGGCTTTCCCATTTCCTAAACTACCCCGTGTCGATTTTGATTTTCATCTCGTTTTTCGGTGTTCCGAGCACCTGATATCTACACAGGTGACACCTTGCCAGTTGTGCATTTGCGGGCGATTTGTGACATGATGTGTCATGAATTTCGGTAATGCTCCTCAATAAAGCTATAAACATCGTCCCGCTTGAACCGGACCAAATTCTGACGCTTGTTTGTGCCATTCCCAGGACATGGGATCCTGACGCAAGGCAACCGCCTTTGATCGGCCAGCTTGTAGACCAAGGGCAGGCTGCACCGGAGAAGGCGTTTGACCTCTTTGGCGTCAAGTAATGGTTCGATACTTTTAATAGCTTCCATGCTTTGTTATACCCACCCTAACCCGCTTCCCGGCTGGGGCAAGGAAGCACACCTATTTTGTTAACGCTCTGGGGTTTCTTCAACCAAATACCCACCCACTTTCATAACCGTAAAAGCCTCTCCCATTACGCCGGTTTTCCTGCACTTCTCGACCCTCAGCTCTGCCCTGTTCTTGGCCCCATTCTGTGGCTTCAGCCTTTGAATCATCAAAACCGTGTCTGCCTCTTGGGCCACAAAAGAACTATCCCTAATGTGATGGTGCCTAACGCTGACGCCCTCTTGAATCTTGTGAATGTGGCAAATCAGAAAAATGATAAAGCCCTCTTTGACGGCAAACCCTTTCAACCTCCTGACACAAGCGCCTATCTCAAGAGACGGATTCCGAATCCGGAACATATCGATCAGGAAATGCAGGTGGTCAATGATGACGATTCGGCTGCGGTGCTTCTCAAAGCTCTCAATTACGCGATCCGAAAACCAATCCATAGAGCCGTGATGTAGCTGTTTGGGCATGAGAAAGTAGGGCAGTTCGGGGAATGTGGCCAACAGCTCCTCCGGTGGTAACTCATAAGAGAACCAAAGGGGTTCTTGCTTCTTAGCTGAAAACTGCTTTGTCAGGGTTTGAGCCAAGAGTGTTTTCCCGTTCCCTGTTGGTCCAGATATGACTACAAGGTTTCCTCCAAAAAAGCCCCTCGTCATTCTGTCCAGGGTTGGGATTCCGCTCTTGATTTTGAACAGCTTGTCTGGTCTGCTCTTTAGCGTTTCCTGCATTTCATAGCTGGAAACTACTCTGTCCTGGCCCTGGTACTCCCTCAGTTCTTCCCTTGTCAGTCTCTTGCCCTTCACCCCTGAGTCTCCTTATTTGCGACAGACAATGCTCCATACACCTATCGTCAAGTATCAATTGTTTTTCCAGTAGGTCTCTTGTTTCTGGTAATATGTCGTCACGCTCCAACAGTCTGCGGAAGATGCCAATGTCTTCCCGTAAGATGCCCATAATTTCTATGTGGTCCTCGATTTCCCATAGATCAAACTTATCCCAGGGGATATGGCCGGTAACGCAAGGCTTTCTTTCTGGTAGCCCCGGCACGTTGTCAAGTTGCTCTGATATTGACATCATAGGTATTTGCTCTCCGCTTCTGGCTCCTCATTTAGGTACGCTTCAAACTTCGTTCCAAAAAGAGTTTCTGGTCTTAAGTACTTTTTCATCTTTGAGTCGTTAAGCCACTGGCTGCACTTCGTGTCTATGACACGCTTGAAATGCTTTGCTCTGTGTCCCTCTCTATACCTTGCCTTAATGCACCCTCGGGTTGCTTTGGTTTTATGGCTGAACCCAGTCCCTGCTTTTTTGTTGAGATACCAAGTGGCAAAACGCGACAATATATCTTCTTTACATTCTTGTTTGTGTCCTTTGGTGGTCCTTTGGTGGTCCTCTTGGTGGTTCCCTTTTTTTTCGTCAGGCTGGTAAGCCTCCCAATTCACTACGCTTCCTATGCTATAATGGTGGTCCGCTTGGTGGTCCATAAATCGGGCCTTTTTCAGAAAGTGAAGCCTGTTGCGGAATGTAGAGGGTGGCATCTTCAATTCCTTTGCTGCTGTTCGCCTCCCGAAGATGAACTGTCCAGGTTTTAGGTGGACCACTGTCTTACCTCTTCCTGTTTTGACGGGCACCCATGCTTCCCTGTGGTTAGCCCTTAGCAGTGCCCAAATTGCTACCTTTAGAACCCCCTCATTCTGGAAGATTTCAGAATCAAGAAGTTTGCGCCAAAGTTTTACCCAGCCTCTTTCCATGTTCCCCAGCCTGTCTACGCTCTGCGGCCGCCTTCCTGTTGTGCTGAACCGTACGTCCGCGCCGCAAGGCTCGCACGTACTCATCCTTGGTCAACAGGAGAAGTATTTTATGGAACCTAACCCGCACAAATTGGTCTTTCATTTACCTCCCCTTGGCTATCTATGGTTTGAACCTTGTGAGCCTCCATAAAGGCAATCACGTCCTTTCTGGGGTATCGCACAAACCGACCCCACTTGATGAAAGGAAAGCCGCGGCCCCTATGTCGATCATTCCTTAAGGTGCTGAGGGCGCGCCCAGTAAGCTGTACAACCTCGCGCTCAGTCAGGTATTCTTTTGTCATTTTGGGGTTCTCCAACAAAAAACCTGTAGAAGGTGTCCGCTTGCCTCGCGGTTTTCTACAGGCTATCAGGTGGCGTTTTTACTTGTCTTGCCTTGGAAGTCTATTAGGCGGGACTTAGGCGGTCTAATCCAACTAGTTGAGATGACTCAGTGTATAACCGGTTAGGTGGTTTAGGCGGTGGCTTGAGAGGGAATTAGGCGGTTTGACTGAATATACTGTATAGCTTTTGCCCCCCAATAATATGTCCCGTTTCCTGTTCAATAATCTTTTTCAGCAACGCTCCCATGAAATCGCGTTTTTCGTGTCCGGGGTTTAGGACGTACAGTTTTTTGTCCTCGATATATTCATTCCTTACGAACCTGAAGCGTTCTTCATTTGTAATAAATGCCTCGTTTACAGCTCTCTTCCACTGTGCGGGCGCATCGGGCTTACGGCCGCTGAAGCCCACCTTCTTGACGGCTTCATATATCTCCAATACTTCGGGCTTAGCTTCTCGGACTTTGTCCCTCACTTCCTGTTGAATGGCATCTTTCTGGGCAGGTTCTTCTTCAATGTAAGGGCCTGATGTGGAGGCATCCTGAGCCTGGCGGTATTTTTCCCTCCATTCTTCAATGCGCAACGAATCCCCCAAGGAAAGCACGCCCTTTTCTTCCAACTCGAAAAGCTCGACAAGGCTGAAGTGGAGATTCTCTCGAAATTCATAATCGAAGTACCGCCTATATTTCCCGCCGTCTGACTTGTACGCAACGAGTTGACCTTTCTCTATTAGATCATCAAGCTCTCTTGAAAGAAGTTCAGCGCAGGCCATCAACTGGCCCCCGTAAATCCACCGTGGGATGCCTTTGATCCTTCTGGTTTTTGTTGGGTCGGGAAGTTCACGTTCTGATGTGTAAGTGGTGCCGCTTGAGAGCGTGTCAATAGGCTCGTTGGCACTGGTAATAAGTTTTTTTTGTGGCTTCTTGGGATGAGGTTTTGATTCTGACATGATCCGCCTCCTGTAGCGGCCTGGTGGTTGGGTGGGAGGCAGGCTGGCCAGGAAGTCCAGCTTTTCCGCTCCGGTGGCGTAGCCTCCGCAACATGTTGTGTTCTATTCTAGTCAGCCCACAACATATAGTCAAGACAAATCACAGCCTTTTTGATCCCGAGGCAATCCAGGGGGGGTTTCGTGGGGTGAACGTGGAGCAATCAAGACAGGAAGCAAGTTAAGACGCAGGGGTTGGGCAGGGAACACGTCCGAAAATGAACGCTTTTCAACTTATGAACATGGCATGTTTGTCCATGCCAGTATTAGCCAAAATGTCCGGGCGGGGCAGTGGGAGGTCGTTCTGTTGAATTCAAGGTGCATCGCTTATCGCACATCTCGTCCCTGTCAGGGAAGCACGAACTACAAAGGGTTCGAAAATATGAGGTGAACAACGATACGGCAGCTGTATGGTCACTATATATGCCGACATGCGACCCCTCGTAACTAGCCGTCCCGTATGAAATCATTACTCGTGTCTCATCACTTATTATGATTCTCATTTTTTCATAGGGGCGAATACAAATGTGGTAACCCTGATCCTCCCGGAGGTACTTAAGGCGATTTGCTGCTTCGCTATCTTGCAGGGGGGGGCACCCAATTATTCTCAAAAGTTGACCACCGTTTTTCAGAAAGCTCTTAATGTGTACGTCGTTTTCCTTCACCGTTGTATACTTATGGGTTAGAATGAATAAGCAGTTTTTGCTATTTCTTATCAGATCCGTTATTTTTTGGTTTATATTCTTATTTCCCACCACCGTCGTTATTGTTACCGGCAGCTTTCCCAATAGGTCAATTAACTTTTTGTCTTTTATGAGCCACTTCTTTAGAAATGGCATGTGTTCCAAGCCAGAGAATAGCATTAAGTCTGTTAGGAAAGGTATGATTAATGCACTTATGCATATCATCGATAACTCGTCCCAGGGGACAACCACACTCGTCAGTGTAGCTTTAATACTCACCCCCATTAGGACGAGAGTGGCCACAAGAGTAGTACCGGAAACCAAGATTATTAGAAGAAACGAAAGCAAGAAATGCTTCGCCACCCTTAAGGAGTAGCATCTTGTCAGAGTGCGGGCTACTATGAAGATAATCGCTGGAATAACCAGTCGAAACTCGGCGCTGCCAAGTAAGTTTTGAACAGAAAAATATTCGACAAAAATGCCGTCTGCATAGATGACAGCCATTGACAATATGAAATATACATAAGCCAACTCACGAAAACGTTTGCCTGATCTGAGATTGAAGGACGGATCCACCATCCTGTCCAGTGCGCTCGTGCCGAGTCCCAAAAACAAGGCAAGAACCGCAAACGCTGACAGGAAGCATGTTCCCAAAATCAATACGTAATGTGCCGCACTCATAAGCGCATTCAGCTATTGCGTTGAGTAACTTGTTGAAACACTCTATCGGGGGTCCGCCAGTATGGCCGAAAGGTCAAGGCAGTAGAATGAGGGATATTATTTCTTGAGTATACCGAGCAATGCGATCAGCGCCCCAGAGGCAAGCGCGAAAGAGAATCTCACTTCGGGAGAAACTCCCTCAACGACACTTATCATTAAGAAAAGGCATAAACATGCTAGGGTAGGTATTTTGAACTTAGGCCTGCAGTTGGCAATCCCATCACAGTATGTTCTCAGCTGTTCCATGTTGGCAATCCCCCATAATGACTTAAGAAAAGAAACATCTCCTTGACTTGAGCTGTGTTTGGGTAACATAAGCCCTCCTTTGAGTCAAGTTCTTTTATGACCCATTTCAAGATGTTTTTCCTGCTTACGAGGTTCTAAAAGGGAAAGATGCAAGATCCGTGCAAATCCACTGTGTATCCAAGAATATACCTTTGATTCCCGGTCCGCAATGGGGTCAACTATGTATATTTGACAGAAAAAATATAGCTCCCAAGCGTTAAATGGGGTGAATTATGTACATTTAATGGGAAAATTCTCTACTTCAAGCTGGTTCCCTGTGAATCCCGTACTTTTCAGAATTGGCCTAAATGGACAAGCTTCTGTCTCCTGTGTGCCATATTTTTGACACTTTGAGTTGACAAATGCCCGCTCTGTTGACAGCCACTTCGCTTCGGATGGTCGACAGATATCCACTTGTCTCTCCAAATATCGTAACAGGGTTCTCAATCCTCTGTAGGACGCCTCACGACTATCGATCCCGTTTCCAACCCAACGTCAAAGAAGCATCCGCCCAGGGGCAGACACGCGATCAAAAATCTGTTCTACGCCCTCTGCTTCTGATCCACACAGTGCGATTTTCATGTAGACCAATAGATCTTGTGTGTCAAGAAAAAAAATGCACAATATATGGTGGTTCAGTCTTCCACGAAAGCTTACTGGTGTCAGCACTTACGTTAGATGCATGTTCTGCAAACATGAAACTGGTTCGCTAACTCAAAGACTTCCTGTTGCTTGAGATGAGGCGAGCCCCTATTTTTCCGAAAGGGGTAAAGTGTGACCCAGATATCCGATCCGCTACCGTGGCACAAAAAGGCTTGTCCATAGCGAACATTGTTGAAGCAAGAATCGTGCTACATTAATGGTTCAGGATATTGAATAGGATTCTAGGTGGTTATCCAAAGAGTGGTAGTGATAGTTTACGATATATGGAATGAAATGGTATGGAAGGAGATACCTAGTTCTGAGGAACAAATTCCAGTATGGGGCAAACTTCAGACACTTTTGGAGGAAGAGATGGGAAAAAAGCGAAGCCGAACTGGCATTCGTTTATGAAAGGCAGGGTCTCTAAGAGTGCTGATAGAACATGTCGTCAAACGACTCAATGACTGCCGATTTCAGGCGGAAGCATGATTGTAACCATTCCGTAACCAGGACATTCCAAAAAGACCCCGTAGAAGCTAAGAGAATCTAAACTTGGGAAACAGCCGCGAGCCTTTGCGGAATGTGGGAAAGCCCCTGCCGAAGAGGCTTTCCGCACATCCTGATAATAGCCGTGAAAATGACTCAAAACCCTCCGGGCCTTGTGCCTGTGTGGAGGGGGGGTCGACGCCCTATCCCCGGATTTGTGACAAAATGTGACATAAATTGATTTTTTTGCCTCTTTTGCTTCTATTGTCTCTACATAACAAGTTGCGTAAAATCAATTAGTTAAATAATTCCAAAAACTTGCCAAAACCCCCTCGCCCAGTTTCGTAATCAGTAGGTCGCGGGTTCGAATCCCATCGCCGGCTCCAGGAACGAGAAGGGGTTAGCCAGATTGGCTAACCCCTTTTTCTTGGCTGGTTGAGTATGGCATATAGGCTGGGTTGGCTATGCCTGATGGCACTGATCTGCTGTAGGTGGACTCCCATAGAATGAGACCTTTGCAAAGGTCTCAGAAGATTTTACCCGGGTTGAGAATTCCGTTGGGATCGAACATCGCCTTAAGACGCTTCATCAGGGCAAGCTCTTCTGTACCGATCTCCATGCCTATGTATGGGGCCTTGCTGACCCCGATGCCGTGCTCGCCGGAGATGGTTCCCCCCAGGGCAATAGTTTGTTGGAACACCTCTTCGACCGCGGATTCAGCCTTTTCAAGGGTTTCCTTGTCACGCCGATCCAGCATAATGTTGAAGTGAATATTGCCGTCACCCGCATGGCCAAAGGTCACGATGGTCAGGCCGGTTCGGCTTCTCAGGTCGTCTATCCATTCGACCATGTCCGGGATGCGACTGCGCGGCACCACGATGTCTTGATTGATCTTGTCCGGGCCAAGCCGAAAAAGTGCAGGCGATATGGCCTGACGCGCCTTCCACAGCTCTTTGGTCTCCTCTTCTGACCCCGCCACCTTGATCTCATGGGCACCGCCCTTCTCGCAAATGGGTACAAGACGTTTCAAGGTCGCCTCAACAGCAGGGGGGCTCCCGTCGATGTCGATCAGCAGCATGGCACCGGCGTCTATTGGAAGCCCTATCTTCAGGTAGTCTTCAGCGCACCTTATGGCCGCTTGATCCATGTATTCGACTGTCCTGGGCACAATGCCGGAGCGTACAACTTCTGAGACTGTATTTGCGGCGTCATGGATGCGGGAAAAGACCGCACTCAGTGTCCGAACTGTCTCCGGGAGAGGGAGCAGTCGCAGCACAATCTTTGTTATGATCCCAAGGGTCCCTTCCGAACCGACCATGAGCCGGGTCAGATCATAGCCCACAACACCCTTGGCAGTGCGCACGCCAGTCCTAATGATCTCTCCAGTAGGAAGCACGACCTCAAGGCCCAGGACATAATCGCGCGTCACACCATACTTCAGGGCACGGGGGCCGCCTGCGCACTCAGCCACATTTCCCCCGAGGGTACTGAACGGGGCACTCGAAGGATCAGGTGGATAGAAGAGACCCTTTTCCTCTACCACTTCCTGAAAATGGCCCGTAACGACCCCGGGCTCTACCTCGGCCACAAGATTGTCAATATCAATGGTCAGAATTCGGCTGAAACGGGTCATGACCAGGACCAGCCCGCCTTGAACGGCAAGCGCGCCGCCGGTCATCCCGGTACCGGCACCCCGGGGCACCACAAAGAACCGAGACTCATTAGCCAGCTTCAGGATATCCGAGACTTGATTGGTATCTGCCGGAAAGGCTACAGCATCTGGACGGTAGGGACGGTTCGTGGCATCGTAGGCATAACAGAGCAGGTCTTCTTCAGCGGTCGTTACATGCTCCCCGCCAACGATCGCCTCGATCTTAGGTATGATTGAGGTCAAAGATTGCCCGACTCCAGCCTCCTGGACAGGAACTCCACCTGTTTCTGAATGGCCCCTTGTTCTCGAATCAGCCTTTCGACGGTGCCGATGGCATAAAGGGTGGTGGCATGGTAGCGGTTGAAGCTCCGGCCAATCGCCTGGAAAGACTCGCCAGTGAAACGGCGGGCCAAGTACATGGCAATCTGCCTTGGCTGCGAAATGGTCCGCTTACGGGAGCGGGACAGGAGCTCCTCTATGCTGATTTTATAGTATTTGCAAACGAGTTTTTGAATGCTCGCCGTAGTGATCCTCTGAGACCGTCGTGCAATATTTTTGGCAACGCTTTCAGCCAGCTTAACGTCTATGGGCAGCTTAAGAAGCGAAGCCTTGGCCGCAACGCCGATCAACCCGCTTTCGAGTTGTCTTACATTCTGGGTGAGCTCGCTGGCAAGATACTCGACTACGTCTTGCGGGACCTTAAGCGATTTCGAGGCGGCCTTTTTCTGGATAATGCGCACTCGGGTCTCGAAATCGGGTGACTCTATACTCGATATAATACCGGAAGAGAGCCGCGATGCAAGCTTTCCATCCAACCTGGGAATATCATCAGGCAGGTGAGTACTTGTAAAGATAAGCTTTTTCCCTGCTGCAAGTAAGGCGTCAAGGGTATAACCCAGCTCGTGCTGGGTTTTCTCCTTGCCACTCAAAAACTGTACGTCTTCCAAAAGCAACACATCGCACTGCCTCCGATACTTCTCCTTGAACTTCTCAATGTTGTCATGCCGCAGCGCGTAAACCATTGCATTGGTAAAATCCTCTGCCGTCACGTAGCAAACGCGCATGGAAGAATTCTCATTCAGGATGTGGTTCCCTATGGCCTGGGAAAGATGACTCTTGCCAAGACCTGTCTGTGACAAAAGAAAGAGGGTGTCCCGGTAGGCATCGCCTCCGCTTGCCGAAGCCATAGCCGCTTCATAGGCAAAACTGTTGCAGTTACCCACAACAAATTGCTCAAAGGTAAAGTCCTTGTAAAAAAGAGATTGCTCGTGTTGCCGCCTCGAAACATTGGGAAGAGGAAGCTGCTCTGCGGCCGGATCGTAGGCACCACTACCGTTACCCCCATCAGAGATTTCTAAGGTGACCCGCAAGCCTATCTCCCAGACCCTTTCAAGCTCTGCCTTGATCAAGTCCATATAATGACTCATAACCCACTTCCTGGCAAAGGTGTTGGGACAACGCAACACGACCTCATCCTCCCGAAGGTCTATAAACTCCAAGGGTTCAATCCAGACCATGAAGGTGTGATGCGGCAACTTTTTGTGGATTAAGGTTTTGACCTGATTCCAGGCAGATTGCATGAAGCTACCTTCAGAGACCTCGCGGCACACCACAAGGCCATAAGCTGTCACAAAAGAGTTCGAAAAAAGAATTTGATTTTACCAATCTACAGAAGCCCATTAACTGTGCAGGATTCGGTGAAAAAGTGCAATTTTGTCGGATTTTGATCAGATATTAGAGAAAAGGTGATTCTCTATTTCGTAAGGTACGCAGCTTCTAAAATATCCCTGAGGCATTGTCAAACCGAAAGGGCTGGAGTCTTTATTAGTTCGTGAAATATGTTTCAACATCTTATAACAACTTAATATCATTATATTATAGATGACCATTTCCCAAGAAGCTCTCCTGTTCAGTCTTTTCTCAAATCGCTGTTTTATTCCAGTATTCTAAAGCCTTGGCAGACTTCAGAGTCACTTTTGAACATCCCCTCTTTCTCCAAAAAACTCCGTTTTTCTCCTTTTTTTTACTATTTTCTCGAAATTGTACCGGAGGTCCCGGTTCACTGCATAACACTTTGTTTTTACCGGAATAAAAATTTTTGACCCGAATCGAGGGCACTCAACAACACGCAAAATCCCTGGGAGACTGGACACGGATTTGACATTCTCGAGCGAAGCTTATAGCTAGTTTCCATCCAGAAATGAAAAGCACAGAAGAACGACCCATCATAGGGATCACAATGGGGGATCCTGTCGGGATCGGGCCAGAAATCATTTCAAGAGCCCTTACCCAAAGGTCGGTTTATGAGACATGCTGTCCCTTGGTTCTCGGCGATGTAGCGGTCATGACAGCCACAAACCAGTGGCTGAAAACCGGACTCATGATTCGCCCTGCGGATGCCCCTGAGTCTGGGCTCTACCAATCAGGTAGCATCGATCTGATCGGGCTCTCTGACCTGGACCACAGCCAGCTCAAATACGGGCACCCGACCCAAGAGACCGGTCGCGCTATGGTGTCATACATCACCCAAGGTATTGATTGGGCCATAAAAGGGCGCATTCATGGCATAGCGACCTCTCCCATCAATAAGGCGGCAATGCATATGGCAGGGGCAGACTTTGACGGCCACACCGAACTCCTGGCGCAGCGCACCAAGACTTCAGACTATGTCATGATGCTGGCCGGGAACAGGCTCCGCGTGGCCCTGGTGACCATCCACCTTCCTCTGGCCCAGGTTCCCGGAAGCCTAACCACGGAGGCGGTTTTTAGAACGATTAGTATTACAGACGAGGCCCTTAGAAGCGCTTTTGGTATCCCCAAGCCGAGACTCGCGGTGGCAGCCCTGAACCCCCACGCAGGGGAGGAGGGGCTATTCGGAGACGAGGAGGTACGCGTTATCTCTCCGGCTATTGAAAAGGCCCGGGGCGCAGGCATGGATGTATCCGGTCCTCATCCACCGGATACTCTGTTCTACAAAGCACTGAAGGGGAGATGGGATGCCGTGGTGTGTATGTACCACGACCAGGGACTGATCCCGTTCAAGACGGTGCACTTTTCAGATGGCGTGAACGTCACCCTAGGCCTGCCAATTGTACGCACATCAGTGGATCACGGCACGGCGTATGATATTGCAGGCACAGGCAAGGCAGACCCCGGAAGCCTGGTGGCGGCCATACGCATGGCTGCTGAGCATGCCACGAAAAGAGGTATCAACAGAAGGTAACAGAACCTCTTCATAACCTATCCTCAGGGCTCATGCAGTTTATAGTAATTGTCACAAGAATGTTCCGTTTGCGGTAGCCTCTCTAAGCTGCCAGGGGGTATCTCTTTTTGAATCAGGTCAATCCCCCTCTCCGCTCTTTGGAGCATAATGCATGGAACTCTACAGGATAGGCACACGGCAACATCCCCTATACGCTTGGCAGCCTGTTTGCAAATGGGTCAAGACTGTGCAGAAGACAGTGCCGTTGTGGTACCTGTCAGGAAATATTCAGTGACCTGACTTCAAAAAGAGATACCCC
>SDBU01002710.1_pt1 | contig 23223 bp, 18 predicted proteins | sample 2277071 | NCBI WGS metagenome assembly SDBU01 (sample SAMN10397929, study PRJNA504765) | marine sediment metagenome | isolation source: marine sediment core GS08_GC12, 126 cmbsf | place: Arctic Ocean: Gakkel Ridge, Loki's castle | collected 2008 | reverse complement strand
GCCCCGGCGCCGCACCTTAATGTATGTTTTGCCGCCTCCGGCGGCAAAAGGCGGATGTCGGGGCCTCTGGCCCCGGCGCCGCACCTTAATGTATGTTTTAACGTCGCAACAGTGAGGACACGATGGGCAAAGAGATCAAGGTGCTGCTGGTCGACGACGAGCCGGACTTCACGACCCCCGTGGCCTTCTGGTTGAAGAAGGGCGGCTACGCCGTGACCGTGGTCAAGAGCGGCGAGGAGGCCCTGCGGTTTCTCCAGGGGCAGCGGCCGGACATCGTCTTTCTGGACAAGAAGATGCCGGGTGAGGGCGGCGCGGCCACGCTCAAGAAGATCAAGGAGATCGACGCGTCTCTCCCGGTCGTCATGATGAGCGCCTATGTCGGCGACCTCGAGAAGAAAGAGACGGACGTCGACGTCTCCGGCATCTCGGGGATCTTTTATAAAGGCGACGACTTCTCCACGATAACCCAGCTGATCCAGTCCGTCCTCAAATAACCCCCATGGCGAAGAAAAAACGTAAAGACATGCGGCAAGATGCCGGCGTGCCGGCGCCGGAGTCCGCCTTGGGGGTGTTCCCGCCGGCCCCCTCCTGGAGGCAGGACGTCTATGCGCCGGTCACCCTGGTCTTGCTCGGCCTCGTCTTCATCTACGCCTGTATCCGCGCGGCGTCGTTGAGCATCGTCCACGACGAGGCCATCACGTATTTCATCCAGCTCTTCAGATCGTTTGCGGGCGTCCTGACTTACGCCCATCCCCTGATGCCCAACAACCACTTCCTGAACACGTTCCTTATCAAGATATTCACCGGTCTCTTCGGGTCCTCGGAGTTCGTCGTCAGGATGCCCGCCTTATTGGGCTGCGCGCTTTACCTGACGGCGGTCTACCGGATCGGCCGCGTCTTTTTGAGCGGTCCGCGCCTCCTGCTGGGAGTTGCCCTCTTGACCCTGCATCCGTTTCTGATGGACTTCTTCTCGTGCTCGCGGGGGTATGCGCTGGGGGTGGGGCTCCTGGCCATGGGGATCTATTTTCTTTTGTGCCGGATCAAAGAGGGGGGTTCCCGCCGCGACGCGAAGAATACCTTTTGGGCCGCGTCCCTCTCGGCCCTGTCCGTCTTTGCGCACCTGACCTTTATCAATATCTATGCGGCGATGCTCTGCGTGTTGGCTGCCTTGGAGGCCCGGGAGGTTTTTTGGGGGGGTCAACACGAGGGGTCGGACGCGGCCGGCTACAAGACCTTTTTAACGAGACTCCTCGTGTCGTTCGGGCCGGGCCTCTTGTTCTTGGCCGGGGTCTATGTCTTTTTTGTCCCGCACATACTCGGGGATGTTGAGCTCAGGCTCCTCGAGCACGACGGAATGTGGTCGTACACCATCGGCGGGTTGGTCGAGGCCACGGCCTACGGCAAGACGGCCTTTGCACAGGGCGTCTTTTCGGCAGCGATCATCGTCATCCTGGCGCTGGCAGGACTTTCGTGTTGCGTCCTCGTGGTCCGTTGGATCAAAAAGAAGCCGCTGAGTCGGTTAGACCATTTTCTGCTGTGTCTGGCCGGCCTGCTCTTGATCTATTCCTTGCTTTGGGTCTTCCAGCATAAAGCGCTGAAGATGGCCTATCCTTGCGCCAGGTGGGTGATCTCTTATATCCCGCTCCTTCTTCTGCTCGTCGTTGTTCTGGCCGAGGGGGCCCGGCGTAACAGGAAGGCGTTTCTGCGGATCCCCGGGACGGCGCTCTTTTACCTGTTTTCCTCGGCCCTGTGTCTGCATTATCTGACCTGCCTCAACATCACTCATTTTCACATCTGGAAGTATGACGCGGCGACCAAAGAGATGCTCGCAACGATCTGGGACCTGGAAAAGGGCAATGCCCCTGCCGATAGATCCATACAATTGAATTGTGATTGGCTCTTTGACCCCACTATCGGGTTTTACATCTATACGCAGAAATATTGGTGGCTGACCAGGGAAAGGCCGCCGGAAGAGAAGGATGTCCAACCGGATTACTATTATTATACGGATGAGCGCGAGGACATCCTGTACGGGAAGCATCTGGAGCTCGTCAAGAAGTCCGACGTCTCCGGGGCCTGGCTCGCCCGTCCTAAGAGGAGGCGTGCGCGCGCCTTAGCTTCGGCGCAGGGCGGCAACGCTTCTGTCGACGGCAGGAGCGCGGCAGAGCGCGACAAGGAAGAGGCCGAGAAGTTCCTGGCGACCTTCACCCTGGATGACGGGCCGGTGGGCTACACGAAGCGCGGCCACGGCTGGGCGAAGGGAAAGAACTGGGAGGCGGCGATCGTCGATTTCAGCAAGGCGATCGAGCTCAACCCGGACGCCTATGTCGCGTACGTCAACAGGGGGATGGTCTACGCCAACATGGGACAGCTGGATATGGCGCTCGCCGACTTGAACGAGGCCCTGCTCATCAAGCCGCGGCTGGTCGAGGGGCTCGATACCCGCGGCTATGTCCATTATCGAAGGAGGGAGTTTGCCGCGGCGCTCAGCGATCTGGACCGGTCTATCGAGCTGGATGTCGAGCAGCCGAGCGCCTATCACCATCGCGGACTGGTCTATGTGGCGATGGGGGAGGTCGAGAACGGCTTGAAGGACCTCGACAAGGCATTGGTCCTGGAGCCGGCCTTTTCGGCTGCCGCCTATGACCGCGCCCTCCTGTATCTGGAGCAGGGCCGGACCGAAGAGGCGATCGCCGATCTGACGTTGGTGATAGAAGAAGAGCCTGACAACGGCCTGGCCTACCGGTATCGCGGCCGGGCCTACGACGTGCTCGGCGACACGGGGCGGGCCAAGCGGGACCTGGAAAAGGCCGGCGAGCTGGGCGTTTAGAGAAGTTTCTGTCAACGTCCTTGAGGCGGCCTCCGTTTAATGGTATGATGAAAAATAAATAGGGACAGACACTATTTAATTTTTTGAGCCGATTGATGTCCTATCTCGTATTCGCCCGCAAGTGGCGGCCTAAGGATTTCGACGAGGTCGTAGGTCAGGAACACGTCACCAAGACCCTGAAGAACGCGGTGCGCGCCGGCAGGCTGGGGCAGGCCTATCTCTTTGCCGGGCCTCAGGGTGTCGGTAAGACGTCCTGCGCGCGTATCCTGGCCAAGGCCCTGAACTGTGAAAAGGGCCCGACCGACAAGCCCTGCGGCGCGTGCGGTCCCTGCATGGAGATCGCCGAGGGCCGCAGCCTCGACGTGATCGAGATCGACGGGGCCTCGAACCGCGGCATCGACGAGATCCGGTCCCTGCGCGAGAACGTCAAGTTCACCCCCCTCTCCGGAAAGAGCAAGATCTACATCATCGATGAGGTCCACATGCTCACGCCGGAGGCCTTCAATGCGCTCCTGAAGACGCTCGAGGAGCCGCCGCCGTTCGTGAAGTTCGTCTTTGCGACGACCCACCCGGAGAAGGTCCTGGCGACCGTCCTGTCGCGCTGTCAGCGGTTTGACTTCGCCCGCCTGCCGGGTCCCAAGATCGTCGCGAAGCTCAAGGAGATCGTCGCCAGCGAAGGATTGTCCATCCCCGAAGATGCGCTCTTCACGATCGCCAAGGCATCGGAGGGGAGCATGCGTGACGCCGAGTCGATCCTCGATCAGGTGATCTCGTTCTCCTCGGGCAAGGCCCGGATGGCGGATGTGGTGGCGGTGCTGGGGGTCATCGAGCAGGTGGTCTTCTTTGATTTTGTGGAAGCCGTCGCGGCGGGGGATGCGGCCTCGGCCCTCGGCCAGATCGCCGAGGTGGTGGCGCGCGGCAGGGACCTGAGCCGTTTCCTCGACGGGCTCCTGGAGTATTACCGCGACCTGATGGTCCTGCGGGTGGCGCCCGGAGAGGCGGCGCTGGTCGAGCTGCCCGCGGATGAGTGCGACCGGGTCCGCCGGCAGGCCGAGAAGATAGCCTTGCCGCAGATCGTGACATCGTTGGGCCACCTCTTCGTGGCCCAGGACATGGCGCGCCGGCTGCACTCGGCGCGCATCGCGCTGGACGTCCTGGCGGTCAAGCTCGCGCAGCTGCCGCATCCTAAGCCTGTCGCAAAGAGCGCCGCCGCGTCAGGAGAGCGGCAGCCGGCCCAGGACGCGAAGTCCCGCTTCTCGGTCCTCAAGGAAGAGAAGGGCGCGGCGGATGCGTCCCTGACGTCCTTTCAGGAGTCCCGGTGTTCTCTGGAGGCCGTCTTGGAGGCCTGGGGCCGCGTGACGGAGTCTGTGGCCGCGAAGAAGATGTCTTTGGCCACGTATCTCAAGAACGGCCGGCCCGTGGCGCTGGAGGCCGATCTGCTGACCATCGGTTTTGCCAAGCGCTCGGTCTTTTTCAAAGAGGCCCTCGCCCATAAGGACAACCTGCAGATTTTGGTGAAGGCGATCCAGGACCAGTGCGGCGCGCGCCTGCGCCTCAGGCTCGACATCGTCGAGGACCTGGAGGTCCCTCAGGAGGAGCCGCCGGTGCCCGAGGCGCCGTTCGTCAAGTCCGCCCTCGACCTCTTTAAGGGAAAGATCATCAAATAATCATGGGCTACAGTCTGGCCACCATAGAGAGGTTGATCGAAGAGTTGATGAAACTGCCCGGCATCGGCCGGCGCAGCGCCCAGCGCATCGTCTACCGCCTGCTCGAGTCGACGCGGGAGGACGTGAGGGCGCTCAACGAGGCGATCGTCAACGTCAAGGCGACGGTCCGTTTTTGCAGCCGGTGCAATAACTTCAGCGAGTCGGAGGTCTGCAGTATCTGCTCGGACGTGCGGCGTGACCAGAAGGTGATCTGCGTCGTGGAAAATCCCAGGGACGTCGAGAACATCGAGCGCAGCGGGACCTTTCATGGCGCCTACCACGTGCTCCTGGGGGCGATCTCGCCGCTGGAGGGGCGCGGCCCGCACGACCTGCGCGTCGACAGCCTCATCGACCGGGTCAAGAAGGGCGCGGTGAGCGAGGTCGTCATCGCCACGGACTCCGATACGGAGGGGGAGGCGACCGCCATCTTTTTGACGAAGCTCCTGCGGCCGCTGGGCGTGAAGGTGATGCGCATCGGTATCGGGCTGCCCGTGGACAGCAACCTGGAGTACGCGGACCCGGCGACGCTGGCCCGCGCCCTGGAGGGACGCCGGGAGATCTGACCCCGTACTTTTTCGCGCGCCAAGACCCCGCTCAAAGAGGGCGGGTTTTTTTTTATTGGTTGTCTTCTTTCCCGGCTTGTTCTCTGAAGGTGCGGGCGAGGGGGTGGTGTCCGGCTTCTTCGAAGAGCCCGGCCAGCTCCCCGCAGGCCTGCGGGAGGTCCGCGGCACGGGGCAGCAGCTCTTGTGTGACCGCGAGCGCCTTCGCCGGATCGTTTTGAGCGAGGTGGAGCCAGACGAGCATATAGTAGGTCTCTTCGAGCGAGGGGAATCGTTCTTTCAGATCCTGAGCCGTCTGGAGCGCCTCTTCGATCCTGCCCTGTTTTGTATAGAGCTTCACGAGTTCAAGGCGCGCCAGCGGTCCGTCAGGGTCGCTGCGGATAGCCTCGACAAGGCGGCGTTCGGCCTGCGCGAAGTCGTCGCCGTGAAGAGAGATGAGGGCTAAGCCGTAGAGGGCCTCCGTTAAGGCGGGGTCCCTGTTCAGGGCCTCACGGTAGTAATGCCCCGCCCGTTGGTGTTCCCCCTTATCAAAGTAAATAACGCCGATATTGGTGAGGGCCTTCGCGTCCAGCCTCGTCCCGTTGAGGCTGCGCCGGTAAGAGAGGAGCGCCTTATCCGTCTGTCCGCCCTTTTCATATAAAGACGCCAGATAGAATGCCGCCAGCTCCGAACGCGGAGAGAGGCGAAGCCACTCTTTGAGAAAGGCCTCCTCATCGTTGTAGAGGCGGTTGAAGGAGACGGCCCTGCCGGCATACGCGACGCTCAACACGACGACGAGGACGAGCCAGATCTTTTTGTTCATAAAGCGGCCCAGGCGCTCCAGGCCGAAGGCGATGAGGAGGAGGGGTCCCAGCGAGGCCAGATACATCTGGTTGTCCTGGATGCAGAAGCCGAGGTGCGGCCGGGAGAAGATAAAACCGTACAAGGGCAGGACGCCCGTCAGGAACCACGCCGAGGCGAAGAAGACGGGGTTCCTGCGCCGCGCCGAGGCGAGGCACAGGACGATAAGACCCGTCAATAAGAGCGGGAACAGGATCATCTCCACGCCGCCCCACGCGGGCAGGTGCATCTCCCTGATCATGTGGATATCGCCGGGCACGACCATTCCACGCAGGTAGGAAAATACGATATAGGAGAAGGCGGTCAGGTTCTGCCAGGAGAACAACGACGGGGCGTCGGGGAGGAGGGCGCCGGAGAAGGGGATGAAGGCGCGCCGGACCGCCAGGAAGATCAGGGTGACCAGGAGGGTCTCGCCGACAAAGACCCGGCTGCGCGCTGTCGCGTCTTTTTGCGCTATGAAAACAGTGATGCCGGCGAGCAGCGGAAAGAGGACCGCGTTCTCGCGCGAGAAAAGGGCGCCGATAAAAAAGAGGCCGCTCAGGAGGGTCAGGTTCCTTGCCTTGGCCGGACGCCGGAGCGATTGCAGGAAAAAGACGAGGCCCGACAGTACGAAGAAGGCGGCGAGGAGGTTTCCCCTGTCGGCGACATAATTGAGCGCCACCGCCTGGACGGGGTGCACGGCAAAGAGGATGCCGGTGAGCGTTGCGAGCCGGTGGTTGCCGAAGAGCAGGCGGATGAAGAAGAAGACGAGCAGGGCGTTGGCCAGGTGGAGCAGGATGTTCGTCAGGTGGAAGCCTGCCGGAGACGCCCCCCACAGCCTGTAGTCGATGAAAAAAGAAAAGAAGACGACCGGCCTGTAGTAGATCTCGAGAAAGGGCGTGCCGAGGAGTTGGGGCAGCTGGCTGGGCTCGCGCAGCAGGTAGTTGTTGAGGATAAGGGTCTCGTCGTCGAAGTGGAGGCCGTTGAAAAGCGTCGTGCCGTAAGCCGCGAGGGTGGCCGCGAAGATCAAGAGGACGGCGACGGTCGTCTGGCGCCGTGTGAGGCGTCTGAGAAGAGATGTCAGAGGGGCAAAGGAGGTTCTCACGGCGAGCCTACGTTCCGGGGCCTGCCCTTAGGTTGCGTCTCGTCGGCCCCGGCATGTTCTATTAGCGCGTGAGCCTGTGTCGCGTAGCCTCTCTCGTGGAAGAGGTCGGCGAGCGGCAGGGCGAGGACGGCCTTGTTCTTGTTGCCGTCGATGAAGCGGCGGGCCGTCGTGAGGGCCTTGCCGGAGTCGTCCTGTTCCAGGTAGAGGTCAATGAGACTGTGCGCGATCGGATAGAACTGTGGGAACCGTTGGAAGAGGTCCAAGCCGATGGTCTCGGCCTCGCTGAAGCGCTTGCATCTTTTGAGGTAGTCCATGAAGAAGTGAGGCGGGTCCGGGGAGAGGGGCGCCTTCCGGGCCGCCACGGCAAACCACGCCTCGGCCGCGGGGAGATCTCCTTCCATCTCGCTCAGGAATGCGAGGTGGATATAGATCTTCCACATTCCGGGGGAGAGGGTCTTTGCCTGTTCGAGACGCGCCTTTGCTTGCGCGTACTCATTCCGGCGGGCGTGGAGGCTGGCCATGTTGATGTAGGCGATCACATCGTGGGGAGGGTATCCGGTGAGGCTTTGCTTGTATAGGTCGAGGGCTTTGTCGTTTTTGCCCTCTTCGAAGTAAAGCCCCGCGAGGTTGAGGGCGACGATCCTGGAGTCGGGGTCGTGGCGTTGCCAGTCGAGCAGAAAGCTTTTCGTGTCCCGGTACGGGAGACTGAGTGCCTGGGCGTGGGCGGCGTACGCTATGAGGATGGCAGTGAGAAAGAGGCCCCAGATTTTTTTGCTCACGGCTTGTCTCAGGCGGAAGGCGGCCCAGGCCAGCAGTGCGATCGGGCCCAGGAAGCCCAGGTAGAGCTGGTTGTCTTGCATCATCAGACCGGCGTTAGGCCGGAAGTGCATGAAGGCGTAGAGCGGTGCCGCCCAGAAGAGGAACCACAGCGCGGCAAAGAGTATGAACCGGTCGCGACGGGCGCCCCAGACGGTGAGCCCGGTGATGCCGGCCAGGAGGGCCGGGTAGGTCCAGGAGCCGACGGCGGCGCGGGGGACCTCACGGATAAACAGGATGGCGCTAGGCCAGATAAGCTGACGCAGGTACGTCACGATGACGAACGAAAAGGCCGACACGGACTCCCAGGAGAGGGGGATGTGCCGGGACGGGGAGAAGAAAGGAAAGAAGCGGCTTCGCACCGCGAGGTACAAGAGGGAGGTGATAACGCAGGCGCACAGGAAAACAGCTCCTTTCCGGCGCAGGGGACGCTTCTCCATGAAGAGCCAGAGCCAGAAGGTGAGCGGCAGGAAGACGGCGTTCTCCCGCGATAAGAGCGCCGCGAGGAAAAAGACGAAGCTGAGCGCGAAGAAAAACAGGGATCTCTTGTCGTCCCGGGTGCGGGCCAGGGACAGGAGGCTCAGCAGGGAGAAGAAGACCAGGAAGAGGTTGCCCCGGTCGGACAGGTTGTTGACGGGGATCGTCTGGATCGGGTGGACGGCGAAGAGGAGGCCCGCGACGAGGGCCGGTGCGCGGTCCCGGAAGAGCCGGTGCAGGAGCAGGAAGACGAGGACGGCATTGAAAAAGTGCAGGATGATGTTCGTGAGGTGGAATCCAACGGCACAGAGACCCCAGACCCGGTGGTCCAGGTAGAAGGAGATGAGGACGAGGGGCCGGTAGTAGCCGGTCAGGAACGGGGTACGTAGGAGCTCGGAGATGGAGGCCGTCCGGTAAAGGATATGGTTGTTCAGGATGATGTTGGCGTCATCTACCAGGAAGCCGTTAAAGAGCGACCCCGAATACGCGAGGAGCGTGGCGACCAGAATAAGGAGGACGGCAAGGAGGGTGGATCTGCCCCAACCGCCGCCGGCGAGCCTCGACATGAGCCCCATTTTAGCACAATCGCCGGGGGCCATAAATAGTATTTGTCTTGACGCTGCCGGCATTTTCCTCTATAATCTGACCCTAATTCCGACGTGGCACCTGTTTTTTGACATATTCCCCCGTAGCTCAGTTGGTAGAGCGAGTGGCTGTGGAAGGCCGAATAACCGCAGCTTCCCCGGGAAACCGGGGTTGAAACAGCAGGAGGATTGCTGGAAGCCCAAACGTCAAGCCGTGGGTAATCAGCAGCCGAGCCCGCCGGGAATTGCCGGCGGGAAGGTTCAGAGACTATGCACCTGCTACCCTAACGTCAAGCCGAGGGTAAAGATATAGTCCACTTCCGGAAGAGACTCCGGGTCAAGTGTAACCACCAGGTCCGAGGTTCGAGTCCTCGCGGGGGAGCCACTGTTTGAAACCCCTTGTAACTAAATAAGTTGCAAGGGGTTTTTATTTGGAGTAGAATTATTGAAAAAGGAGGTGTTGTATGACAATTGAAACAATCAGAGAATTTTTCGGCTGGTGTGCAGTTATCAATATTGGACTACTAATATTGTCGTCAATTTTACTCATTGCCGTTCGTGGGGCAGCGTTACGCATCCATGGCAAAATGTTTAATTTGGATGAAAAATATCTATCGCAGGCATATTTTCAATTTTTGGCACAATACAAGATTGCCATAATAGTGCTTAATGTCGTTCCATACTTTGCATTGAAAATCATGGGCTAATTTAAAAAGGAAGATATTAAAGAGTAAAAAGTGTAGCGGTAAGATTTAATTCACTATATATCCTTTTTAGTTCGTCAGAGAAACAAAAATCCTTAAACTCACCCAAAAAGTTGCGAAAGTCGTAGTCTTGGTGAGCCATTTCATAGAACCCCTTGTAACAAAATAGGTTGCACGTGGATTATGTTTGATGTAGAATAAATAAAGGGAGAAAAGTTATGTCTAAAAAAGGGAGGGATTAATGGGAGATAAAGGTAAGAGAGATAAGGACAAGTCGAGTAAGCAGAAAAAGGAAAAGCAGAAAAAGAAGTAGGCGAGTCCTCGCCGGGGAGCCACTATTTTTACCCCTTGCAATAATATTGCAAGGGGTTTTTGTTTTTGTATAAAATATTTATTCAAAAGGGAGGAAAAAAAGATGAAACCAGTATATTTTGGTTTCACGGTTATAATCTTAAAGATGCCAGAGGTTTTTGAGAATGTCTTTGGTTGGCGTTTTGAAAGGTTTCCTCTTTCGTATGAATACTACCGAATTAGTTCAGGAAGCGATAAAGAGGTTGGAATTGATGGGGGTATAGGCGAAGTCAAAGATACTCCCATAACTGGTGGGAAGCCTTTGACTCAAGTAACGATACCCGTTCCTAACATTGATGAGTTTATTGAAAAGGTAGGGAAAAGTGGCGGCAGTATCATAGAACCAAAGATGGCTATTCCCACTATTGGGTGGTATGCAACTTGTGCAGAACTTGGCGGTCTTATGTTTGGCATAATACAAGCTGATCCTAAAGCGCAGTAAATAAGTTTTGATAAGTAGTTTAAGTCGGTAAGAGTTCTTTATGTAATTTACTCGTTTCTTCGCTCAAACACCAATCCCTGAACTCATCCAGGAAGTTGCAAGAATCGTCCCCCAGGGGGAGTTTAATTCCATAACCCTCTGCAATAAAATATATTGCAGAGGGTTTTTGTTCACCATTCGCGATGGAAGTGGTAGAATTGGACAAAGAGAGAAAAGAGGGAGAAGAAAAGACCACGTTTATGAGAAACAAGATCGGAGCGAATTTGAATAGGAATACCCCATGGCTTGGGTTGGTCCTTGTGTTGCTCCTTGGATTTGGCTTGCGAGCCAGCTATTCTTTTCAGATCAAGGCAAGCCCATTCTTTGAGCCGGAGGCCGGTATCGATCAATACCTTTACGATACCTGGGCTCAGCGTATAGCTGATGGCGATTGGGTCGGGGATGAAGTCTTCTGGGCGGCACCCGGATATCCGTATTTTCTCGGTATCATCTATTCGTTTTTCGGCAGGAATCTGTTATTGGTCAGGCTGATCCAGGCGTTTCTTGGCACTTTATCCTGTTTCCTGATATTCTTGATCGCCAAGCAGCGCTTTGGAGCTCTCCCTGGGCTTATCGCCGCCTTTTTAGCGGCGACATATCAGATGTTCATATTTCACGATGGGATGTTGGTCGGTAGCACCCTCTCGGTATTTCTTAATAGTCTGGGCCTTTATGTTTTGACCACGGCTTTAGAAAAGCGTCAACGGTGGCGCTTTATCATCTCCGGTCTTGTCCTCGGTGCGGCCGTTCTCACCGGCGTCTCGACCATCATATTTGTCCTGATCGTCGCCGTTTGGCTGGCTTGGCGCAGACAGATCTCTTTCAGTTTGATATTATTAACGACAGTGGTCCTCACCATATTGCCGGTCACCGTCAGAAATTATGTCGTTGCTGATGATCTTGTCCCCATAGCGGCCCATGGCGGCATCAATTTCTACATAGGCAATAATCCCTCCGCGCGCGGTGTTTATGAGCCGCCCGAGTTCATGTTGAGTTCTTCCGTAGGTCTGATTAAAGATTCTCAGACTTTTGCGAAGAAAGAGACGGGACGGGACCTGAAACCTTCAGAAGTCTCCCGCTATTGGTTTCAAAAAGGTTTGTCTTTCATCAAGAACGATCCATCGCGATATATCGCATTGACGATGCGCAAGGCAGGGCTTTTCATGAACGCTACCGAATTGACCGACATATTGAATGTGGACATCACAAAACAATATTGCCCGGTGTTGAGATTGCCTCTTGTCAGGTTTGGATGGCTGTTCCCCTTGGCCGTGATCGGGATTTTTGTGAGTTGGCCGCTTCTAAAAGAGAACAGATTGCTTTGTTTCTTCCTGGCGGGACAGATGATAAGCTGCTGCCTTTATTTCGTGAATGCGCGATACCGTTTGCCGTCCGTGATCGCCTTTTCCGTATTTGCCGGATATGCTGCTTTTTGGTTTATAGAAAATATCTCTAAAAGACGGTTTTTTTGGGTGACCATGGCTGCTTTTGCCGGATTGGCGATAAGCGTCATCACGTACCTGCCTCTCCACCGCCAGGACAATGTCGTCGGTATTTATAATTTGGCTTTGGCCCACCAGAGAAAAGGCCGCTTTGAGGAGGCTGAAAGATTGTTGCGGGAATGCGTAAGGTTGAGCCCGAATTTCGATGATGGCTATTACGCCCTTGGTTATTTGTATTGGCGACTCGGCAGAAGGGAAGAAGCCGTTATCTCGTACAGGAAGGCCTTATTGAAGAACCCGAATTTTGCAGAGGCGAGATATAATCTCGGTTGCCTGTATTCGGAAGACGGCGAATTGGACGAGGCACAGAGACAGTTTGAGATGGCGCTTTCTGTTAAGCCGGATCACTGGGGGGCGCTCGGCAACTTGATTTCCGTATGTGCCCGTCGGAAGGATTTTGAACTTGCACAACAATGCTGGCGGAAAGTCCTGGAATTCGATCCGGATAATGTCATGGCTCGACAGAAAATGGAATCTTTAGGAAAACTGCCGCCGAGCCAGTAGCCAGAAAATTTATCGTTAAAGATACGCAGGAACTATTTACGCAGGTGAGCAGAGTCAACAACTACAGTAAGTTCTTTATATAGATTTTCAGCTTCTGTTGTCATTAACCAGTTGCGAAATGCGTCCCCCAGGGGGAGCCAGTTTGGAAGGCCCGGCGCATCAGCGCCGGGCCTTCCTGTTTCTGGCGAAACCGCGAGGGAAAGGGACATGTTGGAACGGAGGAAAATCCGCCTTAGCTTATCGTCGAGGTCTTTGATGGATTTTGTCCTTGACCACAGACAGTCTCTGAGGTATCATTAACGAGCTTTTCCCTTCCGGGTCCCGGGGTACTTCATTAAGCGGGAATCAGTAGCTGCGCCCCATCACTTAGATAGACTGGCAGATGTGACGATGAGTGAAAGCTCAATCTTGTCTTATCTGTTTGTTCTGGTCTTTACGAAGAAGAAAACGGACAGCATAAATACTCATGAAGAAGATCTTATTGATAAGCTTTGAATTTCCCGGTCCGAAGAATTACTGCGGCGGCGTGGGTCAGGTGGTTAAACAGAGCCGCGATACGCTGCAGGAGTTGGGCCATGAGGTTTTTGTATTGGTCACGAGGGAATTTCTTAAGAAAAAGCCAGTACGTCTGCTGCAGCCGGATAACACCTATGTGACTTATCCGGATCTATGGTCGCTGAAGAAGGATCACCCCTGGGCCGAATTTGATTGCATATTTCAACATTTCGTCAATTGGACGCGGCAATTCAAGCAGCTAAAAAAACTAAAGGGAAAAAGGCCCAAGATAGTCTACCAATTCCATAGTATCTTGCGTCGAGAAAAAGATGAAGGGTTCGATACTTTCAAAAGATATTTGATCAATCAGGAGCGAATGATTGAGATCGCCGATCAAGTCATTTGTCCCTCGCGTTATGAAAACGAGTACTTCAATATGTACTTCCCTAAATTTTCAAAAAAGGTTGTGTTGATCGAGAATACAATTGATTATTTTCCCTTCAAGCCGAAGGAGGTACAGCGGCTTAAGAGGCTGCATAAGATTGGAGGCAGAGATATCGTCTCTCTGTACGTGGGCAGGCTGGAAAGGATAAAGGGCGCGGATGTCATTATCGAGCGCCTACCCCGGATCCTGCGTAGGCATAAGAATGTGAAGATGTTTATCGTGGGGAAGTCCCGGGAACCTTTACTTTACCGACGGCTGCAAAAGGTCAAAAAGTTGTTCCCGGACAGGCTGTTTTATTTTAGGAATCTTGAAAAAGAATTGCTGTTTCAGTATTATTATTTGAGTGATATTTATGTAAATACTTCGTTAAGCGAATCGTTTTCTTTGAGTACCCACGAAGGCGCCTTGTGCAATAGTGCGCTGTTGCTGAACCGTTTGCCCGTGTTTGATAAATTTCGCCACGCCGCCCTGTTCTTTTCCGCACAAAATGACAATGAGGACGGGCTCGTCCATCGTTTTAGCCAGCTGGTAGAAGATAAGGATTTGCGAGGTCGTCTGACCAAGAAGGCGTCTCGGTTGGGTCATCAATCTGTTCACAGAGACCACCTGAAGAAGAGTCTCTGCCGGATGCTGTGCGTTTAGTCCTTAAGGCAATAGGAGGTTCCCTTCTCACCGGTCCCCGAGTAAAGGCGTAGTTCAAGCAACCGGGGACAGTTCTTTGATCAATTCTTCCGCTTCTCTCGAGCATAGCCAGTTGCGAAATGCGTCACACAGGGGGAGCCATTTCATTACAACCCTCTGTAACTAAATAAGTTGCAGAGGGTTTTCTTTGTGGTAAAATAAAAAACAATGGAGAAGAAAATGTATCTTCGAGTAATAACGTTTAGCATATTTGTTATTGTGTTTTCGATTTTTTGTTTTCAAGGTTTTGCAGAACAAGAGGAGACGGAGATGAAACTTCTCAAGATAGAATGGCAGCGTCTTGTGGATGAAAAAGGTCAGACTTGCCAGCGATGCGGGTCAACCGAGAAAGAAGTTCAAAAAGCATTCCAAAGTCTTAAGCAATCCCTTGTTCCATTAGGGATAGAGGTTACCTTGGAAAAGAAAGCAATCGACCCTTCAACTTGTGCTAAAGATGTTCTCCAGTCGAACCGCATCTGGATTGGCGGACGGACGTTAGAAGAATGGTTGGACGCACAAGTTGGCAAAAGTGTTTGTGGGTTTTGCTGTGCAGAGCTTGGCGATGAAGTAAGATGCAGAACCGTTGAAATAGGAGAGCAAGTCTATGAAACAATACCAGCGAACTTAATTATTCAAGCTGGTCTTCTTGCGGCTGCTGAACTTAGAAAAACAGAGACATCGGGTAAGTCTAAGGCAGAGAAATCCTCTAAGGAAAAACCCTGCTGTCCTTAAAAGAGTTTAAGTAATTACAAGCTCTTTATATAGCTTGTTAGCTTCTTCGGTAAAACAATAATCCCTGAACTCCTCCAAAAAGTTGCGAAAATCGTCCTCTTGGGGGAGCCATTCTTGATGAGTCCCTACTCCTAAGAGTAGGGACTCATCAAGAATGGCTCCCCTATTCAGGGTCGCCTCAAACTATTACCGTGATTTTACCAAATAATGTTCACGCTTGCATTAGGAAATCCGATACTAATACAAGCGAAGACGAGCTTACTCCTCTTGTTTTTGATAATGGTAAACTTATAGGTTGGGGTTGGAATTTTTTAAACGATAATATCCAGAAATATGAATTGAGAATAAGGTAAGAATTAACCCGCCAACAGACAAAAAGAGAATTCCGGGGCAATACTTAATTTAAAAAGATAAGTATGATATCCCCATAATTTATAAATAAGTTGACAGGAAAATGAAAAATAAAGAGATAATAAAATCTATATAGGTATCCCCGATTATGCAAGAATTTATGTAGTGATGATGAAATCTCCCGAATTTGAGCCAATTATTACTTCAAAACCTATGCCTGTTCTTTCTATTGGAAGCGGGTCTTATGTTGAAGAATATAGAAAAACCATAGAGAATATAACAAAAAATGGTATTTGGCATCCGCTTATGCAAATGGAAACAGGATTTCCAGGAGGTTGGGGAACTGCTATATCAATTTTGATATCGGAGGCAGTCAAAGAAAATCCTAAAATCGGAATAAGCGAGCATTTACATATTGGCATTGTAAAACGGCATAATTACGCAATACAACCTAATGACCGGGTTGAATACCCGGCGCAAGGTGAAAAAATTGAGTTTAAGATGCCAAAAGTTGCCACAAACTATAAGGAATTTCAAGAAATTTCTCGAGAAGTGACTCTAAAAACTGATACGGCAGTCTGCTAATGAGCATTGTGTAAAAGCATTTGTACCTCTTCAGTATTAACATATAACCAGTTGCGAAATTCGTCCAATAGGGGGAGTTTTTAAAAGGCCCAGAAGAAATGCTGGGCCTTTTGCTTAAAAACTCCTGGTTGAAGACGAGAACTTAAAAAGGGGATGATTAAGGGGAAAACGGTCTTTTCCCCTTAAGCACATCACATAAATGCTAAGGAAGGGGTGACAGCGACGAATGAAGTGAGGGGCACTAGAGGGGGAACCATTGGGTTCCCCCATGGGGAGCGACTCTTCCTCGAGGGAGCATGAGTGAGGCAAGGATCATTGTTGACAAAGGTCATATTCAGAGTTATACAGAAGGAAACATTTCTTCCAGAACTTGATGAACAAAAAATAAGAGCGTCCCAATTTTTGCTAATTTTCACTAAAATGTTAAAAGAAGTGGTATAGTGAAATAAGGAGGAATGGATGGAAACCTTAGAATCTATTTTAAAAGGGCACTCATTTTTTAAAGATTTACCATCAAAATACTTTGACTTTATTGTAGGGTGCGCCTCCAATGTTGTATTTAAAAAAGGAGAAGTCATTCTTAAAGAAGGGGAACCCGCGGATAAATTTTACATCATTCGGGGTGGCCTTGTAGCTATCTATATAGACCAACGCCGCCAGAGTCCGATACAAACTATTGGCGAAGGCGATATCCTGGGGTGGTCATGGCTTATCCCGCCACATTGTTATCGTTTTAGCGCTGAAGCCGTGGAAAATACTAGGGCCGTGGTGCTAGATGGAAAATGCTTAAGGGAAAAATGCGAGAAAAATTCTGACTTGGGGTATGAGTTATTGAAGAGACTCGTTAATGTTTTTACTCAACGTCTTGAAGCAGCAAGGCTACAACTTTTAGATATTTATAATATAAATATAGAATAAGGAGTAGCAGGTTGATTATGATAGAAAATCCCATTAAAACAAAGAGGCAGTTTTAGTAATCGTAACCAGCTCTTTGTACAATTCTTCAGCTTCCCCTGAAACTAACCAGTTGCGAAATGCGTCACGCAGGGGAGCTTTGTAGAACGGGAAAGCCCTTTGGCCCACAAGCTGGAGGGCTTTCTTATTGTGGCGGAAAGAGTTGCGGCATTTATGGTGGGGTTCTGAAGTATGAGCTTGATAAGGGGAACTGTTATGTTGTCCTCTTTTAGGCACGTAAGCGACTATCGTGGGTGAACATATTTGATTGACAAAATAAAAGGCAAATAATAGACTGGGTGTAATGACTACACATCAAAAGATTATAGCTTATATTTTTGAATATTTTTAAAGGCAATCTGAGTGCGGATTGTCTTTTTTTGTGTGCAAATATAAGGAGATAGGGGCTGAACCCTAACATTGATATGTATTATTATATCGGCAAGATTAATTGCAACCCAAACAAAAAAAGTAAATTATCTATTGGCGATAATCCTCGCAATATGGAGTCAGTAAGATTAGATAATGGTTCCGGAGAAGTTTCTCTTTGCTCTGACAAAAGGATTGATGCACATCAAAAAATGATTTCGTGTAGCAATGAGCTAAAGGGGATAAAAGTTGTATTTGAAGGTGTGCTATATAATCTAGAAAAGATCAAGCGTGAATATGTCAAAAAAGATATTCAACATAAATATTCTACCAATGCCAGCTTGATTGCAAGACTTTATAAAACATCTTTTTTAAAAAACATAGGAGAGCTTGATGGTGATTTTTCATTTTTTATAAGAGATGAAAAATCCAATCAAAGTTTTCTTTATCGAAGTCATTCAGGCCTAAAACCTTTGTTTTATTACATTGATAATGATTTTGTATTGTTTAGCTCATATCTCAAGATGTTGATGAAACAGACCAGGGTGAAAAGAGAGATCAACCCATATAGAATATATAGTTTTTTTATGACAGACGGCATGAGCCTTGGGGATGATACTGAATTTAAAAATGTTTACAATCTAAGGCCTAGTGAGTTATTGATTGTTAGTGAGGGTTCTATAAAAAAGAAAATCTTAAAATCAAAATCAATATTTAAGAGTCTGATTGGTAAGAGTGATGATTATGTGAAAAATGATTATTATCAAGAGATAGAGAAGTTATTTAATTCTATATATAAAGGACACAAAGATATTGGGATAGCATTTTCAGGAGGGCTGGACACTCTTACCATTCTCGCTTTTGCTAGCAAATTTGGAATTTCTGCCAAAACTTACACTATTAAATTTCTTGACTCTTCCAACAAAAAGAAAAAGAAAGATTATGAAGAAGCTTATCGGCACTCCCTTAAATATGGTGCCAAGCACCAGGAGATTGACTTGAATCCTCAGCAATTTATTGCTGAGCTCGATGATATTTTAAATAGCATTGAGAGAGTGGTATCTTTGCCTGAGCTCAACTCCTTCATGATAATGAAATTAATATCCCCGTATAGCGACACAGTGTTTAGTGGTGATGGATCTGAAGAGCAGTTAGGCATGATGAATATACAAGAATATGGCTATAACGCAGATAAGCTAATACAGAACCTTCCTCATCATAATGCTGTTAGTTTGTTAGAGCTGATAATGATAAATTACTACAATATGCTTTTTTGGCGAGGTTGGGGTTGGCACTGCGAACATAGAACAGAGGCTGCGATTAGACAAGTACTTTTTACAAGTGATTACGCAAGAGTTATGGCTAGCGTTGATTTATATACTGCTTATATAGAATGTTATCGCGATAGCGGTGACACCAGTTTCTTTTTGCAAAATAAATCTGCAGTGCCCAGTATTTTTAACAAGATACTGAGGATGGACTATAGAAATTTTATATTGCATAATAAAATCGCCATAACAGATATTGCCTCAAGGCTGTATTCATTTCAGGCAGTTTTTCCTTACCTGCAAATGAATTTCGTCGATTATTCAAACAGGATCCCTGGAGATATGAAATTTAAAGATGCTGGAGTCAACGGGACAAAACTAATATTTCGAAAAGCCTTATCACACCAACTGGGAGAAGAATATGCTTTTCCCGGATGGAAATCTGGTTCTGATTTTCCACTATATGAATGGATGCTAGAGCCTGTGGCCAAGGAATATGTCTACGATATTCTTGGCAGCAATAGAGTAAAGAAAAGTGGAGTCATTAATTACGAGTATATAGACAGAATTCTAAAAGAGCATTACAAGTTAAAAAAATATGATCACACGCACAAAATAGGCAAATTGATTATTTTTCAGAAATGGTGGGAGAATAATTTATAAATATTGTTTTATAACTGCCAAAACAAAAAACTGTACCTCATTTGTTAATGGGGAGCAGTATACTGCTAATGGTTCATTCAATGGGTGCGCTACTCTTTGGCGCTGTTTTGACTTTTTTTGGATTTTTTGCAGGATAGGACGCTTTACGTAATAGATAGTTCGTGACGTAACTTAGCTGCCTCTTCACTTAGACAATAATCCCTAAACTCCTCTAAAAAGTTGCGAAAAGGGGGGTTATCAAGGCAAGTAGATTTCGCTTGTTTTTTTCTGGATTTGACGTAGTATAGTACAGGCTGACAGAAGGGAGGTTCACAGTGCACACAGGTAAGATCAAGAAGTTGATCCGCGAGAGGGGTTTTGGTTTTATCGCTGACACGGATGGCAGCGAGATATTTTTCCACAAGAACTCCGTTGTTGAGACTTCGTTTGATGGCTTGTCGGGAGAAGAAGAGGTCGAGTTTGAGGTTGAAAAGACGGCCAAAGGCCCGAGCGCCATCAACGTGAAGGTTATCAATAAGCAGCAATAGGCAACCTGCCGCATAACAGAAGTTAATTCATCCTTAACGGTCAGCTATGATAAATAACCCCCCCCCGATACGGGGGGGGTTATTTATTTTCGCCTCTTTGTGATATAATGCGCCGTTGAGGGTCCTCGCCCAAAGGACCCTGCAGGAGAAGATCGGCAAGAGGGGGCGTCTTAAGACAAGGGGATAAGGTGGAAGAGAGAAGGTTGAGTTTTTTTGAAAAATATCTGACCCTGTGGGTCGTGGGGTGCATCGGCCTGGGGATACTCCTGGGCAAATGGTTTCCCGATGCGGCCGTAGCCCTGGACCGCCTGTCCGTTTACCAGGTCTCGATCCCGATCGCCGTATGTCTGTTTTTTATGATGTACCCGATCATGGTCAAGATCGACTTTTCGGAGGTCATCAAGGCGGGCAAGACGCCCAAGCCGGTCGTGCTTACCTTATTTATCAACTGGTGCATCAAGCCGTTCACCATGCTCGCCATCGCCACCCTCTTTTTGGGGGTCTTCTTCAAGGGGTGGCTGCCGGGGACAGAGATCATCAAAGACGGCACGCAGGTCGAGCTCTTCCGTTCCTATATCTCCGGGTGCATCCTTCTGGGTATCGCCCCGTGCACGGCGATGGTCTTCGTCTGGGGGCATCTGGCGAAGGGCAACGACGGGCATACCCTGGTCATGGTGGCCATAAACTCCCTGACCATGTTGTTTCTGTACGCCCCTTTGGGGGGGTGGCTTCTGGGGGTGAACAGGATGCCCATCCCCTGGCAGACGATCGCGTTGTCGGTGGCGATCTATGTCGGCCTGCCGCTCTTGCTGGGATATCATTCAAGAAGATGGATCATGGCAAAAAAGGGACGCCGGTGGTTTGAAGACAGATTCCTTCGTTACCTGACCCCCGTCTCCATCGGGGCGCTGCTCGTCACGCTGGTCCTCCTGTTCTCCTTCAAGGGAGAGCTTATTGTCCGGCAGCCTCAGGTGATATTCCTGATAGCCGTCCCTCTCATCATTCAGACGTGCCTGATCTTTGTTTTGACGTATGCGCTGGCGAGGCGGCTGAGATTACCATACAGGGACGCGGCGCCGTCGGCGCTGATAGGGGCGAGCAATCACTTCGAGGTCGCCATCGCTACTTCTGCCATGCTCTTCGGTCTCTCCTCCGGGGCCTCCCTGGCCACCGTCGTCGGGGTCTTGATCGAGGTCCCCGTGATGTTGCTGTTGGTGCGGGTGTGCCTGAGGACGAGACACCTCTTCCGGTAATCGACGAAATCATCCCGAAGACAGGGTCTGTTCCTATTTTTCCGACGCCGGTATCTGGACGGCGGTCCAGAGGAGGAGGATGCTGGCCGTCAGCTCGAGGGGCTCTTCCAGCGCGGTGATGAAGAGACCCATATCCGCCTTGGAGATGGGCAGGAAGAGCCGCAGGATGAATTCAACGGCCTTGTGGTGCAGGCAGCCCGTGATCTCGGCCGCGAGGAAGGCCAGCGCCGTAAAGGTCCAGGTCAGCCTTTTCTTGAAGGCGTCTATAAAAAGGAAGAGGGCCCGGAGGCCCCAGTTGGCGATGACGCCGAAAAGGGCGAGGAAGGATATTCCGAAGAAGAGGCGGATGAATATCGAGATATCGCCGTTGGCGTAGAAGTTCAGCCTCATGAAATCGAAGCCGGGGATCACGCGGTGCGGATCCGACTCCCGGATGGCCATGGCGCAGAAGAGGATGGCCGATTCCAGCCAGAAGATCTTTTGCCCGCGCCGGGACCGGCAGCGTCCCAGGCAGAAGATCCCCCCGATCCATAAGACCGCGGCGGTCGCGGTCTCGACGGGGCCTCCTTCGCGGATGATGGCGTGCGCCGCGGCCCGGGGCATGTCGACGAGACAGAGGATGCCGACCAGCGTCGCTAAGACGAGGAGGAAGGGCAGGAGCCGCTTCAACAGCACTTTTTCCTTCATAGCCTTATGATAGCGGGTCGAAGAAATTATGTAAATAGGAGTTTTTGAGGTATAATGGCCGCAACGCTGCAAGGTTTGCGACGGTATTTTCCGAAAGACTTTAAGAAAGAGGCGCCGCATGGGGGCCAGAGGAAGACAGATTCTGGAAGAGTTGGGGACCAAGATCCCCGAGTTGATCAAGATGCTGAACAGGGCCTTTGCCGATGAGTAGCTCGCCTACTACCAGTATTGGATGGGGGCGAAGGTCGCCGTGGGCGTGCCGCGGGAGGCGGTGGTCGCCGAATTGACGCAGCACGCGGCCGATGAGCTGCGCCACGCCGGGATGGTCGCGGACCGCATCATCCAGCTGGGCGGCATCCCGTTCCTGGAGCCCAGGGAGTGGTATGACAACACGAACTGCGGATACGACAAGCCCGACGATCCCAATGTCCGGACGCTGCTGGATCAGAACATCAAGGGCGAACAGTGCGCCATCAGCGTCTACAAGAAGATCATCGACACCACGAAGGACAAGGACCCGGTGACGTACGACATTGCCCTGCAGATACTGCAGGACGAGATCGTCCATGAAGAAGACCTGGAGAACATCAAGGAAGACATCAGGGTGATGTTCAAAAAATAGCAGGGCAGGACAAGAAGGGCAACGCCCCCGCCCTCAACATACGGATGGACAAAAAAGCTGAGGTTCTTATGGCTGAGGAGAAGAACAAGCAGCGGCCCCGGGGCAAGTATGGCGCGGGGCGCGGGTCCCGCAAGATATCCCGGACGGCGGGGTTGGCGCCCGGCACGCTCGTGCACGTCGGTGAGGAGCGGGTGGGCGGTATCCGCATCACCTTCCTTGATTACGACAAGGACAACTTTCAGGAGAAGGAGGTCGCGTTCGCCAAGGAGTGCTTCCCTCTGCGCGACACCGATACGATCAGCTGGATCAATATCGACGGGATCCACGACATGGGCGCCATCGAGCAGATCGGCAAGTGCTACAAGATCCACCCCCTCGTCCTGGAGGACATCGTCAACACGGAGCAGCGGCCCAAGCTCGAGGACTTCGGCGCGTACTGCTACGTCGTCCTGAAGATGCTGACCTTTGACGATGTCAAGGGTCGCGTCGTCTCCGAGCAGGTCAGCCTCATCCTGGGGCACAACCACGTCATCTCTTTTCAGGAGACCATCGGCGATATCTTCGATCGCCTCCGCGAGCGGATCCGTCAGGGCAAAGGCAGCATCCGCGAGATGGGGGCGGATTACCTGTTGTATGCCCTGTTGGATGCGATTGTCGATGGGTACTTTGTCATCCTGGAAAGGATGGGGGAGAGGCTTGAGGGTCTGGAAGAGGAGGTCATCAAGAATCCCGAGCCGTCCCTCTTGCAGCGTATCCACCGGATCAAGAACCAGATGGGCCTTCTGCGCCGGTCGGTCTGGCCGCTGCGTGAGGTCATCGGCGGCCTGTCCCGCAGCGAGTCCGCCCTGGTCACGCCCGCCGCCCGGCCCTTTTTCCGGGACGTCTACGACCACACGATCCAGGTCATCGAGACCATGGAGTCTTACCGCGACATGGTCTCGGGACTCCTGGACGTGTACCTCTCGAGCCTCAGCAACCGGACGAACGAGATCATGAAGGTCCTGACGATCTTCGCCGCGGTCTTCATCCCGTTGATGTTCATTACGGGCATCTATGGGATGAACTTCGATACGGCGGCCTCGCCCTTTAACATGCCGGAGTTGACTTGGGTTTTCGGTTATCCGTTCGCCTGGGGGTTGATGCTGGGGACCG
>SDBU01002709.1_pt1 | contig 23232 bp, 29 predicted proteins | sample 2277071 | NCBI WGS metagenome assembly SDBU01 (sample SAMN10397929, study PRJNA504765) | marine sediment metagenome | isolation source: marine sediment core GS08_GC12, 126 cmbsf | place: Arctic Ocean: Gakkel Ridge, Loki's castle | collected 2008 | reverse complement strand
TATGTTCCGTGAAGTTAATGAAAAAATGTTAAAACACAAAATTGAGAAATTGAATGAACTAATCGTGGAATATAAAGCTTTAGAAATAATCAGAAAACCTCTTGGGATCTATATCAGTAAAAATTGGAAGATTGAAGACGCCCTTGCAGAAATCGAGAAAACAACAGCTGTCTCTGCTGAAACCGCAAAAGCATTGATTAATAAATACAGAATCAATAAAATGTTCACCCTGAATACAGAAACAACTGAAATAAATAATGAAATAAAAGAATTAAGCAATTGCTTATCAAACTTAAATGACTTTGTCTTGGAGCAATATAATGAACTTCAATGAAACTGAGTATATATGTAGAGAATGTTCAGGAAGAAAAATTATTCATGCACCTTCTATAATACAGATAATATGTCCTTCTTGTAATGGACGAGGAAGAAAAGATTGGGTGACTTATGCTATGGGAGGAAATAATCCTTATAAACCACCCGAACATCAGCTTCTATATAATATAACACAAAGAAATATTCAAGCGCTTGTACAAGAAATTAAGATGCAAGCAGCTCAAATAGACCAATATATTAATGTCTCATTGAAATTTGAAAATGAAAGAGATTTTTCTCAAATGTGCATGTCAGAAATCTATCCTCCAATCAAATTTCCAAAAATAAAAGATCTATAAATAAGGAGAAACTATATGCATAAAAATAGTAGAATAAAATGTAAAATATGTGGGAATCCACAACAACAAATAACACATGCACATTTACAAACTCATGACATGACAATGAAAGAATATTTTGAAAAATTTCCGGACGCTCCTCTAAGAAGTAAAGACTTGGAAAAAAGAATGATTGAAAATCAAATTAAATCTCAATATTCTTCAAATGAATGTCAATGTTGTGGAAAAGAAATAGCTTGGAATCGACAATTTTGTTCATCTAAGTGTGCAAATTCTAGGAGAATGATTTTAAAACTTGAGGATCATTGCCTTTATTGTGATAAGGTTTTTCATAAACTTATTACAAGTACAGCTAAATTTTGTTCAAGAGGATGTTATGATAGTTATCTTAAAGATAATAGTAAAGAAACTACATTCAATTATATTTTGAAAAAATACAATTATTCATGTGCTTTATGTCATAAAACTGATAATATAAGAATACATCATATAAACGAAAATACGAAAGATAATGTTGAAGAAAATTTGATCGTTTTATGTGAAAGCTGTCATAGAAAAATACATTCAAGTTTATTAGCGACCGTGTATAAAACATTTACAATTGAAGTCGCACATAATTTACCTGGACATCCAACTTGTAAGTTTATTCATGGGCATTCAGTTAATATTACAGTTGGAGTAAAAGGCCCCATTGACCTTAAAACTGGAATGGTTATAGATTTTAAGATTCTAAAAAACATTTTACAAGAGGTGGTTATAGATAAATTTGATCATAGTTATTTAAATGATACCTTTATAATTCCAACAGCTGAAATATTTGCTTATTATATCTTTGTAAAATTATGTGAATCAGGATTGAATACTTCCGTTGTTCGAGTTCATGAAACGAAAGATAATTATGCAGAGTTTAGAATTAAATGATTGAAATTATAAAACGTTCTGGGCTACTCATTTCAAAAGAACATCAATATAATGATTTTTATATTAAAATCAAAGAATCTTTGAGTAGAAGAACAAAGGCATACAATTCATCTGTCTATACTATAAATAAATTCTATCTTGAATCGGAGAAGTTTCTTTTAATTCCAAGGAACTTCCCGATTCAGAAGTATATGTTTGATTATAAGATAAAAGATTTTAGACATGATGGTTCTCTTATTGAAATTGAACATAATATAACCCCCAGAAGTGAAGCACAAAAAAGAGCTATTCATCATTTAATGACAAATGAGAATAGTACATTACAACTTGCACCCGGCGTTGGAAAAACTGTTATATCAATTTATATGATTGCTGAGAGAAAGAGGAAGTCTATGATTTTAGTTCATAGAGATCCCCTTGCAAAACAATGGCGAAATAGATTAAAAGAATTTACGAATCTGGAAGATAATGATATTGCTGATTTAAGGTCGGCCACATTTGAAGAAGATTTAGATAAACCGGTTATTATAGCAATGGTTCAAACATTCTTATCATTATTAAAAAGAAATCGTGAGAAGTTCTTAAAAAAATTAAATGAAGCAAATATTGGAGTATGTGTGGCTGATGAAGTTCATACGTCAGTTGGAGCTCCAACATTTTCGGAATGTTCAATTCATATACCTGCAAAATACACATATGGATTAAGTGCAACACCTTACAGATTTGACGGCAATGGTGATATAATCGAATTTCATCTTGGTGATATATTTTCAGATGATGATTTAGAAGGAACAATGGGAGCAAAAGTTACTGTTCTAATGTTGGATTATCAAATAGATACACCACGCAGAGCTAAGTATATACGGTGGGGTGGCGATTTCCAGAGAGCACGATACCTCAATCTAATTAAAAAATCAAAACCGTTTATACGAGCAATAAGAGGGTTATTGGGTAAATTAAAAACAAGGGATCTGATATGTATGGCTGAAAGAATCAAATTAATTGATGAATTATATGATTGGATGCCTATTAAAAGTAAAGCTAAATTTTGTGCTTCTGGCGGACTTGAAACTCTTAACTCAAAAGCCACATTTGCAACACCTGGTAAATGTAGAGATGGAATTGATGCACCTTGGAAAGATACGGTCATTATGACATCTCCAATATCAAATATTGAACAAATAACTGGCCGAATTATAAGAGAGAATGAAAATAAACAAACTCCAATTATAGTTGATATGGTTGATTATGGTTGTTCAGATATTGCGAATACATTTTATAAACGTGAAAAATTTTATAATGAAAAGCAGTGGCCAGTTCAATATCTCTTATTAACAAATAATAAGTTAAAACATATTGATAGTGAAGTAACACATAAAATTCTTAGAGGTGAATAATGAAACAGACTATCAAATCTGATGATATTCAAATTACATTTGTCTGTGGTGATTGTTATTTTGAACAAAGTTGTAGTGTAAGTGAAGCAGTTTATAATGGACCTCTGTTATGTCCTAGATGTAATTATGATAATGAAATGAAAATATCACATTTTTATATTGAGGAGTAAAAAAATGACAACAAGAGCATCGACTCCACTACCAAAAGGCATAAAAAAATCACCGCCTCCTCCTCCGCCACCGCCAAAGAGAAAGATAGGTGAAGATGTGACTTTAAAAGATGCGGCAAATTTAATCAAGCGATTAATAAGTCGTTTTACATGACTCAAAAAGTAGAGTATGTGAAATAAATCAATTATATTGAGGAGTAGAAAATGAAAATTAAAGTAGATTTTGTAACAAACAGTAGTTCATCATCCTTTGTAGTTATAGGAACTAGAGTTGAAATAGACAATATTCCTCTTGATTCTTTTCAAAATATTAAAGAAAAAGTTAAAATAACAGCTGAAGATATAACAGAGGATCCATATCGTTATCTTGAGCCTGTATTAGAAGGATCTGATTTAGATCATTCAAGTGGGTGTGAATATGGAGAAGGATCTCTTATGATTGGTATCCCATATACTAGAATGAAAGATGATGAAACCCTAAAACAATTCAAGGAAAGAGTACAGAAAGAAATTAAAGATAGATTACATATGGATGTTACTCCTGGTCATATTGAAGAATGTTGGACGGATAATTAATGAAACTTAAAACAGATTTTGTAACAAATAGCAGTTCAACTGCATATGTAATTACGAATACAAGTCAACATGCTAAAGATCTAGTTGATTTTGTCAAAGAAAATCCACAACTAATTGACATGTTTAAAGAAGATTATGAATATGAAAATGATCCACAATTTACTCAAAAGAATCTAATTAAATCTGCTAAAAAAAATAATCAAGAATTTAGACCTGGTATCGAAAAATATTCTGCCTTTGGAGATGAAGATGGAACTTTAGTTGGAACAGTTTTTGATTACATACTTCGAGATGGTGGATCATCAAAAAATTTCATATGGAGATTCTGTGAATACTTGAGGTAAATTAATATGAAAATAAAAACTGATTTTGTAACTAATAGTTCATGTGCTAGTTTTGTCATTGAGAAAAAGTATTTAACAAATCTTCAAGTATATCTTATTAAAAATCATCTTGAATTTTGTGTATATTATCATCCACAATCTTTAGAACATACTCCAGATGATAGTGGTTGGAGAATAAGTGATATAGATAATAAAATATTAGGTGATACATCAATGGATAACTTTGATATATTATGGTTTTTATTAGAGATTGGAATAAATGAAGATCATATAGAATATAGAGGATGTTACGGTGAAGATTAAATTTGATTTTGTAACTAATAGTTCATCAACCGCTTTTGTTGTTATGATTCCAAATAAATTTTATACAAGCGAAGAAGAAATAAAAGAATTATATAATGGATATGATATGTATGACTCATATGAAGAAGCTAAAGCTGATGAAGCATTTGATGAATTAGAAGACTGTATAGAAGATTTAAAATCTGGTAAAAATGTATGGTACTATCTTAGTGATGGTCTTAACTCATGTGCATATAATTCTCTGCTTAACATATGCTCTAAACATAACTTTATTATAACATCACTTGATATGAATGGAGAAGGTAATAATATTATACAAGGTATAAAAGAAGAAAACATTGAAAATATGATAGTTAATAATATAAGTATTATTTCTATGTTTAAATCAATCCTTAGGGAGGGTATAGATGTTAATGCAAAAAATAAATAATCGAAAAGGATTTACTCTAATTGAAGTAATGACTACTATCGCTATAATTCTTATCCTGGTGGCAATTGTACTTCCACAATTTATAGAATATCGTCAAAAAAGTATACAAACTAATATCGATTCTATTATAATACAGCAAGAAGAAAAAATCCCAACTCCTCCGAAACAAGAGAAGACAGTTGAACAAAAAGGAGGGATGAATAAATTATGAAATTCGCATTTATTGCAGATCCTCATCTTTCAAGATATGGACAAGATAAAATTGAGGATGAAACAAATCTTCCTGAGAGATTGCATAGTATAAAAAACGCTCTTTATGAAGTAGGAGATTATTGTTATGAAAATGATATTGAAACAATAATAATAGGTGGGGATCTTTATCACAACAAATCAATTATCTATGCAATCGCTCAAGATTTAATATTAGATTTCTTCGAGCAGTATAAAGACCTAGAATTTTGGATTCTTGACGGAAATCACGATCTATCTGGAAAAGGAGCAAATGTAGTATCAGCATTAAGACCAATAGTTAAATGTCCTAATGTTGAGTGGGTAACTCAAACACCAGTTGGGAATGATTATTTTATATGTATTCCATATTCTCATGATGTTGTAAATCAAGTCAAAACAAACAAAAATAAAATTCTTATTTCACACTTTGGATTAAGTGAAGGTGTTTTAAACTCTGGTATGAGTATTGTATCTGATATAAGTATTAAAGACCTAGTTGGAAAATATGAATTAGTACTATTGGGACATTATCATAAACCTCAAGAAATCATAAGAGATGATATTAGAATTTATTATGTTGGGAGTTTAATTCAATTGGACTGGGGAGAAAAGGGAGAAGAAAAACGATTTCTGGTTGTTGATACAGACACTCTTCAAGTTGATGCGATCCTGATATCCCAATACAGAAAACATATTGAAATTGAAATAGATAGTACTAACATTGATACTGTATTGAAAACTGCTCAACAAGCTAAGGATGACGGTCATCATGTTAAAATTCTTATGAAAGAAAAGATTGATCTGACAGGTATTAAAGATAACTTTCATATTGTTGATAAAACAGAAAGTGATATTACCGATAGAGGTATCTCCAGTTCAATGACTCAAGAAGATAGAATACATCGGTATGTTGAAATCAAAGAAATTCCAGAAACATACAGAGACGTATATGCAAAAGAAGCATTTGATATAATCAAGAATTGTGAGGTATAAATATGAGAGAAGTTAATATTCAAGAAGTGGGTATGGAAAATTTCGGACCGTATCTTGATCCAATGATTTTACAATTTAAAAATGACTCTATGGTCTTGATAACTGGCCCAAATGGGGTTGGAAAGACTATGGCTCTTGAGGCGATCCCATATACCTTCTACGGTTCAACAAGTAAAGGAGTAAAGGGAGACGATGTAGTAAATAATGTAGTTGGTCGTAACTGCAAAACATGGGTTAAATTTTCTAGTAATGATAATCAATATCTTGTAACTCGATACCAAAAATATACGAAGCTTGGTAATACAGTTATTTTAACTAAAAATAAAGTTGATATTAAAAAAGGGCATCAAGAAGTATTACCTGAAATTAATAAACTGATATGCTCAAAAAGAGCGTTTATGAATACGTTAATGTTTGGACAAAAAGTGAAAGATTTCTTTACAGATTTAGTTGATTCTGATAAAAAGTTAATCTTTAGAGAACTCTTATCATTGGAACAATATCAACTATACTATAAAGAAACTGATAAACGATTAAAGAAAGTTATAGAAGTTACTAATAAAGTTGAAAAAAATAAAGACATCAACATTGGGTTGCACGAAGATACAGTAAATCAAATTCGCATATTACAAAATGCTGAAAGAAAATTTGATGAAGAAAAACAAACTGCTATAATTGGTTTTAAAAATGGTATCGAAACAAATCAAAGATTATTAAATGAATGGAAACAAGCCCTATTAACTTTGGAAAAAGAAGATATAGATACTGAGAAAACAATATCAGCATTATCAAATATTGAATTAAAATTAAACTCCATTCAAGGATTTCTTGATAAGCAATTACAATCTGTAGAACAACAGCGAAAAACCAAACTTCTTGAAATACAAAATAAAGTATTTGAAACTAGAACTGAAATAACCGAACTTTCTAAAATAGAATATGATCGTATCAAAGATGAACAAACAAAATTAAAAGATTCACTAAATAATATTACCATTTCAGTCCAGGAAGAGAAACACAAAATTGAATTGAAAAGCCGAAACATTGAATCTGATATACGAAACTGGCAAGCTCGAGCAAATGAAATTGAAAAGAATGTTATTAAAGCTGAAATTTCAGAATGCCCCCTTTGTGAGCAAGAAGTATCAGAAAAAACGATTGAATTATTAACCGAAAAAGTTGTAAAATACAATAATGATATTGACCATGCATTTAAGTTAGTTTCTCTATTTCAAGAACAAATTAATGAGATTAATGCTAACTTTACAAAAGAGTCAAATACAATCAATACACAACAAGTAACTTTTCGAGAAGAACATAAACAAATAAAACAAAAAGAAAAAGATAAATTAAACGAAATTCATAAACGATGGATTGTTGCTATTGAAAAAGTTGATGTATTAGCTCATAATGAATTGAAGCAAATAGAGCAAAAATTTCAACAAACTAAAAACGATCTTAATTCTAAGAAACTAGTATTATCATCAAAAAAGAAAGATCAAGAACATACCTTAAAACAACTAGATGAAGTTAAAAAAACAATTGATAACATCAACCATGAAATAAAAAGAAAAGATCTTCAGATTCAAGATGAAGAGAACGAAGATTATGATAAAAGCCAATTAAACTCATATCTTAAAAGAGAAAGAGAACTTAAAATCAAAATTGATGAATGTCATAAAGAAATAAGAAGTCTTGCCAAAAAAGAAACGATGTTTGAATTTTGGAAAACAGGATTTTCTTCATCTGGAATACCATCAATGTTAATTGATGAAGCAATACCATTCATGAATGAAAAAGTTTCTTATTATTTAGATAAATTTACAAACGGGCGATATATTGTGTCATTTGATACATTAGCATCAACTAAAGCTGGTGAGTTCAGAGATAAGATTTCAGTTAATGTTGTTGATACACATACTAGAGCAAACTCAAGAATTCAATTATCAGGTGGACAAACACGGATAATTGATATTGCTACAATTTTAACCCTTGGTGATTTACAAAAGAATATCCAAGATGTCTCAATTAATATCTTACTGTTTGATGAAATATTCGATAGTTTAGATGAAGAGAATATTGGATATGTATCAAAGGTTTTATCTAATATGAAATTCGGTAAATCAATATATCTGATTTCACATAGGCACGAAGATCAACTTGAAGCAGATGAAGTATTGACTTTACACTAAGGAATGATCATGAAAATAAAAATTGATTTTGTAACAAATAGTTCATCTTCATCTTTTATTTTATCTATTGATGAAGATGAACTTGCAGGCGTAGAAGAATATTGTAGTGAGTTAAGTCAGACAAAAGGCCGGAAGGATCAAGTTTATTGTTACTTTACAACTACAGATATAAAAGAACTTATAGCATATACAACTGATAGACCAATTGATTGGGTATCAAAAGCAAGAGGTATCCGTTTCTATAATTTAAATGAAAACCAATTTAATATCTGTAAAAAAATTATTGAGGAAGAAAAATGTGTAGTAATGGTGAGTGTTGATGATAATGCATGTCACCAATTTTATAAAGATTGGAAAGATTGTATTATGGATTAGGATAACATCATGAAAATTAAAACTGATTTTATAACAAACAGTTCATCTACCATGTTTATAATTGAAACTAGAGATAAGCTATTAAGAAAAGATATAGAAGAGAAATTCAGATTTGGTTATGATGAATGTTTTAGATTCTTTAATAATAAAAAAAGTCTTATCAAATACACCGATGGAGGAAAGAGCGATTGAATTACAAAGGCAAGAGATGTCCCTGCTTCCTTTTATAATATGGATAGAGATTGTTATAAAGAAGCATCTAAGATATTAGACAGCGGTAAGTTTATTGTTTATTCTGAAATAAATAGAAACAACTATAAGCGATTAGAAAAGTTTCGTGACATTATACAAGATATTGGCGGAACAATATTATTAGAAACAGGAGACTAATATGAGTCAAGTTAGAATTGTAAATTGGCTTCTCACAAGGAAGTGCAATCTAAAATGTGATTATTGTGGAATAGTTCGAAATCAACCAGATAGACCTTTAAGTTATCCTCCCTTAAGTTACTATATCAAAAATGAAATGACAACCGAAGTTGTCATTAAAACATTAGAAAAATTAAAAGTTCATAATCCAAATGTATTCAATATCTTTTATGGCGGCGAACCTTTACTCAGACCTGATCTTGCAGATATTATAAATTATTGTAATGAGAATGAAATCTATTATACGATAATTAGTAATAACACACCTGAAGTTCAACCTGCATTAATAAAATTATTTAATAAAGTAGTTCATATAGAAGGCTTTACAAGTTCTGTTGATCCGATTTTTAATGAGCCTGAACTCAATAAAGATCGAGTCAAAAAAAGTATTGAGGGGCTACAAAGATTAAAAGAACTTCAATCAGCAGGTTTAGTCAAAGATGTTGTAGCTGAAATAACGGTTATGAAACACAATCAACATTTCTTACATCAACTTATTTGTAATTTAAGTAAAGAAGAAATATATAGTGATATTACATTTGTAGATATTGCAAAAAGTATTTATTATGATTTTTCAAATATTAGAGATAAGAATCTTTTAGTTCAACCAACATTCAGATTAGGAGAAGAGTTGAATAATATTATGAACGATTCTTCATTACTAGTTCATATGAAAGATGTTTTGATTCCGAAGATGTTTGATACATTACCATCAAATTTTGATTGTGAAATTGAGAATGGTATGCATAATTTAACAATTGATACTGACGGTTCAATTAGGTTATGTTTAAGAATTAGAGGAATGTCAACACCAACATATAATGTGGATTATCTATTTGATGAAAACTACCCACAACTTATATCGAGCGGTGTATATAATGCAATAAAAAACGATAAAGATCGTATTTGTCAACTTTGCAATCACTCATGTTTAATGATGAGTCAGTATTTCGATAGAACAAATGAGGAAGTGGACACTCTAGTTCACTCAGATAAACGGGAGGTGTAAATTATGCCTGAAAAAAAGTTAGACACTGATATTATAGTAAGTGCTGTACAATTCTGGAAAAAGGTATATGATGAAAAGCAAGTAATTATACGGTTCATAAAGAAAGACGGAACGACTAGAATTATGAATTGTACATTAGATTTTACCAGAATTCCAAAGAGGGATTATCCAAAATCCGTGAACATTGAAAATATCTTGAAACTAATTCAAAAAAATAAAATTATGCATGTTTACGATCTGAATATGAAAGGTTGGCGGTCAGTTCCATTTGATAGAGTTGAATGGATGGATACAAAAGATAGAAGATATTATACAAAGAAGAAACCATAAAGGAGATTATAACGTGACAATCTTGACGAAGCTTCTCAAGGAAATTAAAAGCGATGATGCGCTTGAGAAAATAAGAATATTATGTGATCAAATATTTGAACAAGAGAAGAATAATATTGATCATAAAACAATACTTCCAAAAGGTCCAAATCTATTTCTTGTATTGGAAGTACCGGGTCGAACACAAGATGAGGTTGCATTTCTAGCATTAGAACGTGAAAGCAAAGATCTCTATTTAGCAGTTCTATTTGTTACGAATAAAACAAACGTCCCCATAGACAAAAACCACAATCCTTCAATAAAGAGACAAAGAGTTTGGGAAATTAACGATCATAGACCAGAGCAAATATTAACTGGTTATGCTAAACATTATAAATTTTTACGAGGTGAATAATGATTGACTTGATTGATGAAATACGAATTAATAATAATTATGCACATCACTATATTTCTGAATACCAAAAAACAATTAAGGGAGAATCATCTCCAAAAATTAGCAGATCAGTGTTATTAACATCTGACTATTTAAGACGTATGATAACAGGATTTGAAGGGGCTACTCCTGGAATTATCCCTCCAAATTGTAGATACATAGAAAAAACAAACCAAGGTCATGTTTTAGTTGTTGAAGAACCTCCGGCATTTAGAACTATTAGAATTTCCATGTCATTTACAAATGAAATTACCAGATTAAAAGCAGAGGGAAAATTAGAAGAGTATGGTTGTAAAGAAGATTTTGGTAAGGTGGACGTACCGCAATTTATGTTGGCATTTCCTTATGTGATATTCCTTCTATATATAAATAATCAAAATGTACTACAAGGCGGACAAGCATTTCTTAGAATCGCAAGAATGTCAGGATTATCTGATTATTTACTTAAAATACCGTTACTAAATATAGCTGATAATCAATATATTTGTTTTGGTTCTGGAGTAAATAACTCAAATCACTCACTGAATACAGCAGTAGAAAAGATAATTAACTCCTTCTGGAGTGCTGAATTTAATTCAGACTACACATGCAATTATAAGGTATATAGTGAAGTTGCTGGAGTTCATTCATATATAGAATGGCAAGCACTATCAAAATCAAATCCAATGTTTATTTATAATGTTGATTGGATAAAACTTCCTATGAATATAGGACAAGTTATAGATGAATTAAAACGTCAATTTAATCTAACTAGAAAAAATAATCTCCAATATCGAAATCTATCTAGTATGTTCAAACAACCTTTAGATACAGGTAAAACTGAAAAACCTACTAAAAGATCTAGAAAAAAATACTCGTTATTTTATGATATTGCATCAGGAATTTATCTAAATGATAAATTTTATGTTCATGTTGGAGATCCTTTCTATATCAAAAATGGTAAAATTCTTTGTTATATTAATTCGTTTATTGGGTTCGTAGATAGCGGAGACGTCAAATATATAAGAATTAAAAGAGATGATGGAAGACTTCTTATAGTTCGGAAGACTAAAAAGTTTACAAAATTTCTTCTTGATCAAACAAAGAAACTTAGGTTTGAAGAAAAGGGTATTCTTAAAAACGGAGTAGAAATCAAAGAGAATGATATCCTAGTGATAAAGAATAATATCGGTGGAGATATGTATAAGAAAGTTGCCTTTATCCGTAAATCTCAAGAAGGATATCATGAAGGCAGATTTGTATACGGATTCTATATTTTAGAGAATACTGAGGGAACCGTATTTGATGTTTCAAAACCAAAGTTTGAAGGGATATTATTAAAAAAGGATGAAGTATACGCATATTTACAAAGCCTTTCACCCATGCCATTTCAAGGTGCTGGCATCGTTACACTTGATGGAGTTGATACTAGTATATCAGGTCAATTAACTATTAAGATGGCGTGTGCTGATAGAAGATCTGGTTCATTTAACCTTCCATTAAATTCACACCCGGTACACCCGGAAAAAACTCTATATAAGTTAAGTGAACTTAAACCTCTTCCGTCGCTCTTTAGAGTTGGTCGAAAACTATTGACAGTAAAAAGAGACTCAAAATTATTAGAGGGTAGTGTATTTGGTTCTCCAGTTGGTATTTTATATAACAGACAAAGAACTACTGTTGATAGACCAAATATTACAGATATAAAACAATATCTGTTAAGCGAAGATAAATTTCATGTCCAAAGTTTTGATATGGATATTGAATTTAATATAGGAGAAAAGGTAGTTGTTTCGGATTGGAATAATCCAGTCAATATGTTGTCAGTTAAAATGATTCAAGGGTTCAAGTTTGATAAAACTAAAGGTGACATAACTTTTATATTAGCTGATAGATCAGGAAAACTACATCAAGAAAAATATGTTAATGGTGAAACTGGTTTCATTTATGTTGGGAGAATAAGAAAGATTGTAAATAAATTTGGAAAGTTGATGGCAGGGACAAAGATCAAATCTAAAAAAGCTGGCATTCCACATTTTCCAATGAAATCTGTCAATATAATTATTGGATTTATAACTGATACAGGAGGCGCTGAACCTTTAGTTCTATGTTCTAACTGTTGTACTTTATGGTATGATGATGTAGTGAAAAACTTTCAAAAGATCACAATGAAATCAAAAAAATGGGCAAGTTTAAAACATACTACCATTGATATATCAAAAATAAAATACCAACCAGGTGATATTGTTCAGGGAACCAGAGATTATAAAAGTCAGGTGGGATGGTTTATCTTTAAAGCTGGCACATCAAATATTCTTAAGATATTGGACTTTTCACATTTTACATCATATCCTGACTATATTACTTTAGATAAATATATTACAGCTAATTCTGTATTGGATTGTATTCCAAATCCAAGAATTAGTCCAAAAAATCAAGGTGATATGGGTCTTGCCAGAGCATGGCCTAATTTGCATGGTTATTTCTTTACATGTAAATCGGCTGAATTTAAACTTATAAACGACGAGAGGAGTATGGTTAATGTTCAAAGTAGTCCTAAATGATGGGCAAACTGAAATGCCTAAGGATGATATATTTTATATTATTGCAAAAGAGGGTGTGTATCTCAAAAAGAAACTTGGGGTTATGGAAAGTCTTGCACCCGTTAAAAACATTTCTATTTTAGAGAGTGTTCAATCCATGGCCAAAATGCATATTACTAAGATTCCTGGTAAGTGGATGGCTAAAGTTATAGAATTTTTCAAAGCAGTATATACAGAACATAGATCAGAAGCTATTATACTTTTGTTTTATAACGAGGAAACAAAAAAGTATAAAATTATCCCCCCGATGCAAAAAGTAGCAGGCGCATCCTGTGATTACGATAAAGGGATTACTATTGAAGGAATGACAATGATCGGAACTATTCATAGTCATGCACAAATGTCAGCATTTCATTCGGGTGTTGATGATAGTGACGAAGAACATTTTGATGGTCTTCATATCACATTGGGTGATCTGGACGAAGAGTTTCCAAGTATGTCAGCATCAATTGTAGCAAACGGTCACAGAATTATGATTAACCCTTATGACTATATTGAGCATCTAGTTCTTATGGAAGAAACGAATGAAGTTGATAATAAAGCTGTAAAAACATTCTATAAAGTGGAAGATGGTAAGCTAGTAGAGGATACAGAAAAGGTAGCAAAATATACCTACCGGAAGTTTGATAGGCGTTATGATGTAGTTGTATCTTCACGGGATCGAATCTTCAATAAAAAATGGCTTAAGATGGTGGAGAAAGGAACGTATACTTACAAAAGCTGGCCCGGTGGTCAGTGGGCAAGTGGATATGGTGTCGGAGGTTATGGCGGCTGGGGTCAACATTATGATGCCGTTGCATGGAAACATCGAGACCATAATATAAAAACTGGAACACGAGTATCTCCATTAAATGTTGGTTCTAAAGTATCTCCTTTGATATTTCCTCCGCATGTTCAAGATGAATTCATTCCTTGTGCTACATGTGCCCACAGAGAGTGTAAATTATCAGAAGAATTGGAAATTGAAGATTTTACAGATGATATATATCAGTGTATTAAATGTGGTGAATTAATCAAAGACGATGATCCTGATGATACACCAGTATGTTCTACCTGTTCAACTGATGAATTCTTAGTTCTTGTCGATAAGGAAAACTTAATTGACTACTATACTCCAGATGATGAATTTGACCATCTATTTGAAAAGGAAGAATCCGGTATTGTTGAAAATTCAGACTATATAAAATGTGACGCATGTGCTAGCACATTTCGATGTACAGATGACGATAGAATATGTCCGTTTTGTTATACTGAAGCACTAAGCCATTCCTCAGAAGACGCCTTGAAAAACCAAACTGAAAAAGATTCGGGAGCATTATTATATAGTGAAAAAGAAGAAGCTAATAATATTGCATTATTGGAGTCAAGTGAAACTATTGAAAAAATACCAGAACCAGGATCTACATTTACTCCTATTCCTGAAAAAGTTGAATCTCACAACCAATCATTGAGAAAAATGTTTAGACGAGTATTTTCAAGGGAGAAAACCTAGTGACCGAATTACCTATAACTATTATTGGTCTTGGTGGAGTAGGTTCTATTCTTGCTGAGAGACTATGTAGATTTATTAATTATGCAAAAGATTTAACCGCAGATATTTTATTAGTGGATGGAGATGAATATGAACACAAAAATTATGAACGGCAAGAGTTTACCCGTATGGGAAACAAAGCCGATATTAAAGCCACTGAACTCCAAATGAAATTTAGTGAGCTGCGGTTCGATATTTGCGATTCCTTCGTAAATGAAAAAAATGTTGTTGAAAATATAAAAGAAGGAAATATTGTATTTTTATGTGTTGATAATCACAAAACCAGAATGATTGTTTCTAATTACTGTAAAGAATTACAAGATGTTACTTTAATTTCTGGAGGGAATGAATTTACAGATGGTAATGTACAGATATATGTCCGGAAAGAGGGAAAAGATTTAACTCCGGATTTATGTGCATATCATCCAGAAATTGCAAACCCTGACGATAAGTTACCTGAAGAAATGAGTTGCGAAGAACTATCAAATTCCGATCCCCAGTTGTATTTTACAAATTTAGGGGTAGCAACATTAATGTGCTGGTCTTTCTATAACGTGGTTATAAAAGAACAGTATGAACGGTCTGAGGTATACTTTGATATACTTAGTATGACCACAGACGCAAAAATAAGAATTGTGAAATAAAGGAGACTTATTATCATGGGAAAAAGTTTTAATCGAGACGCCTTAGAGGCAAAAACTGCAAAAGATCTGAAAAGAATGTGTGTTGATGAACTGGGTATCGTAGGTGTTACCAAAAAACCTAAGGACGATGTTATCAACGTTATTATGGCCCAGTACGGTGGTGGTAGAGGTAGTAAAGCAACTATCGCTAAAGTTGACAAAAAAGTAACCGGTATCGAGTTCAGTGGACAAAGTACCCTGACCAAACCGGAAGCTCCTTTTGGAAGCAGAACTACCACAACAATCCAAGTGTCTTGTGGGGCATCCTCAGGTAATTTCCCGGTTACAGGGAAAACAGTGAAAGATGTCGGGGACTTCTTAAGAGAAGTTCTGAATGTTGATCGTCTTTCTACTGGTTTGGTAAATGGTAAAGAAGTTGGTGCCGACTACGTATTGAAAAGCGGCGACAACCTGGAATTCCTGAAACCAGCAGGAAAGAAGGGTTGCTAATTTAACTGTTGGGGGTCTCCGGACCCCCACAGATAAAGGAAGGAACTCATGAACGAAGATATGCAAAAAATCTTGCAAGAAAACGATGTTGATAAAATTTCGTTTTACTTTATGAATACCGCAGTTGTTAATAATATATTTACAACTTGTGTTTTAATAAACTCTTCTAAGAAACGAATTGAAGCCAGAGGAGTATCTATATGTTCCCTATCAGATACATTTTCTAAAGCTGAGGGGAAGAACAAAGCATTAGGTCGCGCTATTAAGGCCCTAGTTAGAAGGGAAAATAACTGGAAAATTAATTGGTCTGGTCGTAGGAATGAATTTGTGAAACGTAGTTTAAAAGTAAAAACACAAAACGATGAAGATCATTTCCAGAATATAGTTGCAGCAGAACTCGCTAGAATAGAGCCAAATATGAATATAAGAGTTGGATCAATGGATAGCAATAAAGGGCAATATAAAACATATTCATTTAAACTTCCTGTAAGTTACCCTATTTCATTGGCCAATACATTATATAAATATAAATCTCATTATAGACCAGTTCCAGCTGGAGTCGAAGAATTAGAACTAATGAAAAAGATCTCTATATTTACAGAACCAATAGAAGATCTTAATGAAAAATTAGATTCAAGATTAGCGTAAGTCTGATATGGGAGGAGGATATCCAATCCTCCTCCTAATAAATAACGTTTAAAAAGGAGACTATAACACGTGGTATTTAAAAACATAGTAATAATTGGGTTAGGAACCCTTGGAGGGTTCGCAGCAGAAGCAATTTCCAATCTAGAAAATACCGAAAAGTTAGTCATAATAGACCACGATATAGTTGAGCAGAAGAATTTAAAAAATTCTATCTACAGGCAGATTGATATAGGTACTCCAAAAGTTGAAGCTTTGAAAGATATTTTGACAAATCAAAATCCAAATATAGAAATTTGGGCGTTTCAAACTAAATATATTGAAGGTAAAACGAAACTCACAAAAGAAGATTTGGTAATTGATTGTCGGGATTATACATATGACCGAAAATCTGAAATTGATGTAAGATTTTATATATCGTCAAGATATTTAATGTGTGACTTCAGAAAAAATGTTACTTATAAAGAACGACGAGCTGGGAAATATATTACAGCATTGACAAAGAATGATTTAAAACACGCAGCAACACTTATTTCAATGATGATTGAAACTGTTTCGATTGCAGCTCTAATAGAAATTCAAACTGTTCAAAAATACGAACTTGATTATGTTAAATATTTTGAGAACAATTGTTATGATATTGTTTATGAAGATGTGGTTGGTGAAGATAAATTTGTAAATCTGCCAGATAAGATTGTTCCAATTCTGGATATGAATAAAGACAAAGACTTAACTATATTTCTTGGAAGTAGATCTTATCCAATTGCTGAAAAATTAATCCCCATAAATACTTTAAAGAGCAGTAGAGATTTAATTTCAACTCTAACATCTGTCGTGAGTTGTCAAAAAGATTTTAATAATTTTGTGGTATCAGTTTTTAACGAAGGTGATAATATTTATATTGAACTAATTCCAGAAACAGGAGCCGCATAATGAAAATTATGAATGTAGAGATATCAGAATTTATTATGCCGCAAAAATTAATTTACAAAAATGAATTGTATCGAATTACACAATTAGCAGAAAAATTTGAGATTAAAGGATATATAGTTAAGACTGTTGATAATAAAATTGATATGGTAATTTTAAATAATCCACATCCCAATGCAGCACCAAGGACTGGAGAATTTTGTATACCAAATAATTTAAGGCAACATGAATTAACAAAAGAAACTAAATCAATGATCATTAGCATGCTATCCTGTTTTAACTTAGATGACTGTTACTTTACACCTTGGGATGAAATAAAATATGAAAAACAAGAGGTGTTAGGAACATGGAAAAAAAAGAAAAACGATTGAGTGATAAAGAAATGTCAAACCAAATAGTTACAATTATCGACGAGGTTGTAAAGAACGGTAAAAAAGCTATCAGATCTCTTTTTAATTTGATGGTTGAAAGAACTGCACAAACAGCCGAGGATTTACTTGATAAAGGTGTTGATGATATAAAACAAAAAATAAATGAAAGAGAGTCAGATGACCGACACAAAGAATAAAAAGTTTAAATTAGAACAACCATCATTTTTAGAACAAGAAATTGTCCATATAGTCGATAAGGCTATCAAAAACTCACAAATACAACTGGCAGCAAATGATGTAAGAATAATTGCACATGAAGTAATGCCTGATATAGATAGTTTGATTGCAAACAAAATAGCGCAACATTTTTATGAGATAGGACAATTCCTTACTGACAAATTCAAACTGGGAGATTGATAAATGCCTAAAATATTAGATTATGAAACATTTTGTGAATCCTTAGACGAAGTAACGTCTCTAAAAACATTTGGAAAGAAAAAGTTTCACCCATTTGGATTATTCTCTGAACAAATATTTGGTCCAGTAAGAAATTATACTTGCCAATGTGGAAAGTATTATGGAGTATCAAAGTCTGGAGGAAAGTGTGATGAATGTAAAGTCGATATTATAAATAGCGATGCCCGAAGAAAAACCTTTGCAAAAATAGTAATCCCAATACCAGTTGTAAACCCATTATTTTATGATCTATTAGTAGATCTTGGGGGAAAGAAATTAAAAAGAGCAATTGATGATCTTATGAAAAATGATCAAAGTATTCTTTATATGGACGGGGATGAATTTGTTGTTACTATTGCACCTGATAGTGTTCCGGATGGAGCACAAAAATGGGAGCGTGCAGAAGCAATACACGTTCTTGTTGAAGGTATTGCAAAAGACATGCTTGCAGAAGGCACTGATGAATGGCAACTTATCATAGATAATATTAATAGTCTTCTTATAGACAAAATCATTGTACTACCTCCAGATTTAAGACCAACATCAAAAAGTTCTGGAGAAACAAAACAACTAATGGACAAAATAAACCGATATTATGTCCAAATACTTACCAAGAAAGAAGCAATGAGAGATACAGTTATCAATATTCAACGAGATAAAGCTCTCTATTATACTTATTTCAAACAATTACAAAAAGATGTGAGTGAGCTGTACACTAGAATTCTTGAAAAAATGGCCAAGAAAGAGGGATTAATTAGAGGAAATATTCTTGGTAAAAGAATTGATTTTTCCGGCCGTGCTGTTATAACTCCTGATCCAACACTCTCATTAGAAGAATGTAAACTTCCATATCTAATGGTACTTGAATTATATAAGCTTCCTATTGCCAAGAGAATTATACAGCTTGGTAAATTTAAACTTCTTAATAAAGCAATTGATTTTGTAGATCAATGTATTGATAGTCAATCACCTGTCTTATTAAAAGTTTGTGGAGAAATAACAAGTGATGAGTACTGCATTTTAAACAGACAACCATCTCTTCATAAATTGGGAATGCTTGCTTTTAAAATTAAGATTACATTAGATCATGTAATTAAAATACACCCATTAGCTTGCCCTCCATTTAATGCAGATTTTGATGGAGACCAGATGGCAGTTTATATTCCAATTACCAATGAAGCTAAAGAGGAAATTAAAAATAAACTTTTAATTTCTTCTAATTTAAGTAGTCCTGCAAATGAAAACTTGACTACAACCCCAAGTCAAGATATAATCTTGGGTATATATTATTTAACATCACAAGAGTATTCAGATATATCAATTACGTTTAAAAATAAAAATATTCTATTGGGACGAGCCGAATTTAACAAACAACTTCCGGAAGATTATCCAATAGTCGACGAAACTGTTACTGAGAAAGAACTTCTTATAATACTTAATGATATTAAAAATAAATATTCTACTGATATAACTGTACAAGTCCTTGATAATATTAAAAAGATAGGATTCAAATTTGCCACCTTATATGGGTGCACTATGTCTTTACAAGACTGTAGAATTGCAGGTTTATCCAAAATAAAAGATGAAATCTATTCTCATAAAGAATTCAGAGACCAAATTGTTGCATTTTCAGATCCTAGTTTGATTGATGAACTTAGAGATAAGTTTAAATATTCATACATGATAGAATCTGGTGCAAGGGGAAGTTGGGATCAAGTTAAACAACTTGTATTATCAAGAGGGTTTATTTCTAATTTCGACGGAGAAATTCTACCACTACCTATTAAAAATTCTTTGCTTAAAGGTCTGACTCAGGAAGAATTTTTCTATTCAACATATGGTTGTAGGAAGGGACTTTTGGACGTTGCACTTAATACTGGAACATCAGGATACTTGTCAAGAAAACTCATTTTTACATGTGCTAATTTACAAATTGATCAAGATGTTGAAGACTGTGGAACCACAGATTTCTTAGAAGTTGATGTAAAGTCAGAACGAAAGGCAAGAATGTTATTAAATAGGTGGACCCTTTCAGAAGATGGATCATTATATAAAATTACACAAGAGAATTATAAAGATATAATTAACAAAATTATTCAAATACGAAGTCCTATTTTATGTAAGAATCCAGACATTTGTACAAAATGTTATGGAGATTTATATAAAAATTTGAATAGTCGTTTCATAGGTGTGATTGCTGCTCAAACATTAGGAGAAAGAGGAACACAGTTGGTTTTAAGAACTTTTCATACTTCAGGTTCAGCTGTAATTAAAGGAGAAGAAAGTGCAGAGAATTTCATGAAGCAAAGAGATATTATTGGCGATCTTGCATCCGTTGCTGAACTATTACATAAGTTTAAAGGAAAAACATATACTCAAATAGTCGATGAGTTATTTGATGTATATGACAAAGATATACATCACGTTCATTTTGAATGTGTAGTTGCTCAACTAATGTGGAAGGATTATAAGAAATGGAGATTGATAGAAGATAGAGAAAAGATTTCTCCAAATTATTATAGTATCCAATCTGTTCCTAATCAAGAGAGTTGGATTCTAGCAATGGCGTTCTCTAATCCAAAGAGAGCTATCTTACAAGGAATCTTATATGAAGGTAGATACTCAGGTGTTATGGATAAAATACTTAAAGGAGAAAAATTACATGAGAGACCCAAAGCGAATTGAACGAATTTTAAAGTTAGTCGAAAAGATCTGGAATGATTATCCAGATCTTCGACTAACCCAACTTATAATGAATGCTTTAAGAATGAACAGTGATCCTTATTACGTTGAAGATGATAAACTAGAGGACGCTTTAAAATCATGCTACGAAGAAAGGGAGATTTAAACATTGAAAATAATCAATCCAATATCTACAATTCATAACGAAGATAAAAATATCTTCACAATTCGACAACTAGATTATGACCAAATTTTACCCATTGTACAAGAAATAGTTAAACCTGTTGAAGAAATTGGATTTCAGATAAACGAAATCAATCTTAAAGATTCTCGTTTTTCATCAGGAGAGCTTGCCAAAACTCTCAAACAAACATTGGCAATTAAATTACAGAAAGGATCTTCTGAAATTGACTTAAGCATATTTATTCCTAAATTAATTGACGGTAATTATGTGTATATCAACGGAAGAAGAAAAATTCCTTTATTTCAGCTTTTTGATACCCCAATTGTAACCAGGGGTGAAAACATAAAATTACGGACAAATGTAGCAACCATAATGGTATTTAAAGATAAAGAGAGTCCATTTATTAAAATTAGTTTTCTTGGTAAAAAGGTTCCACTATCTTTAATATTATTATCCTATCATGGTATTGAAGCAGCCACTGAAAAATATGAACTTGAACTCGATACTGATTCAAATAGTGATAACCTTTACGACTTATTAAGATATGACTTAAAATTATACTGTGAAGAATCAATTGGATATACATCTGATGATTTTATTCTTGAACTTGGAAAAATGTATTCCAGGTATAATGCAAAATCAAAAGGGGAAGATATATTATATGCTATTGATCTAATCCCTAAAGTTGATGTACTCACAGCACAATTTATGGAGCATGATTCTATTTTAGAAGAATTATCCGAAATTCTAAAAACAGGATTTGTTGATGATACACTATTTACAAACAAACGGATAAGATGTTTTGAATATGTTATACTTGCAAAAATATCGAAGATTATATTTGATTTATGTTTTGCAAATCGAACAGCAAGACAACCAAAATTCAATATAAATTCTACTCAAATCTTATCAGAGTGTAATGTTTCAGACATTGTTCAATTTGATTTTTCAATAAATCCAATTGAAGAATTAACAAAATTATCAAGGATAAGTCTTCTTGGTCCTGGTGGCTTTAAGAGAGAAAATATTCCAAAACATTTAAGAGATATTTGCCCAACTATGTTTGGTCGTTTATGCCCAGTTGATACTCCTGACAGAGACAACTGTGGAGTTTTACAAAATTTAATTCCAAATGTACATCTTGATGAAAAGTTAAAATTCACAAATGATATTTGTGCAGATAATCCAATTTCAATTCCTGTTTCAATGACTCCATTTCTTAAACATGATGACCAAACAAGATTACAAATGGCATCTTCACAAATGAGACAAGCAATTATGTTAAAGGAATTTGATACTCCTTTAATAAGTTCTGGTTGTGAAGGTCTATATACAAATTATACACAGTTTGTTAAAGTTGCTAAAAAGAGTGGAGAAGTAGTCCATATTGATAAGAACTATATTATTGTTATATATGATGATAAGGAAAGTGAAATCTTTGATATACGGTATAGAAAAATCTATGTTGAACATATGGATTTTATGAACATATATGTTAACCCAGGCGATAAAGTCAAGGCTGGAGATATCTTAGCAGAAAGCAATTTCTGTAAAAATGGAAACATCAATATCGGAAAAAATCTTCTTACAGGAACTATGGTGTATTATGGAAATAACTATGAGGATGGTATTGTTATATCAGACAGACTTGTCAAAGAAGATGTTTTAACATCAATACACTATAAAGATTTATCATTTACATTAACTCCAGATAAAGTTCTTCTTTCTTTAAAAAAGGATGAGTATAAACCACTACCAGAAGAGCTTGAAACCATTAAAGCAGGCGACTCGTATGCTATCCTGAAAAAGCTAAATTCTGACGAATATTATTCAGTTTTCTCTGAGAGTATTCCACTAGTAGCTAGAAAAAACTTTATAATATCTGAAGTTAATTTATATTGTAATTCATGG
>SDBU01002708.1_pt1 | contig 23234 bp, 18 predicted proteins | sample 2277071 | NCBI WGS metagenome assembly SDBU01 (sample SAMN10397929, study PRJNA504765) | marine sediment metagenome | isolation source: marine sediment core GS08_GC12, 126 cmbsf | place: Arctic Ocean: Gakkel Ridge, Loki's castle | collected 2008 | reverse complement strand
CAATTTAATATGGCTTTTTATTGCTAGGGTAATAACAGGTATTTTTTCAGGAAATTTATCAGTATGTTTAGCTACGATTTCAGATCTGAGTTTAACTGAAAAAGCAAAAGCTAGAAATTTTGGGTTTTTATCAGTCCTTGCGGGATTTTCATTTATATTAGGAGCTTTTATTGGAGGGAAATTTTCTGATAGCACGGTATCTTCCTTTTTTACACCCTCTTTTCCTTTTATGCTTGCGGCTCTTTTATCATTTATAAATCTATTTTTTATCATCTTTGCTTTTAAAGAGCCGACAGAAGAGAAAAAATATGTGAAATTTGATGTTTTAGAAGGTATTCATAATATTCAAAAAGCTTTAAAAACTAAAAATATTAAAACTATTTATGTTATCTATTTTCTTTTTGTTTTTGCCTGGACAATTCTTTTTCAATTCTCACCAGTATTAGTGATTAAAAAATTTGCTTTTACAAATTCTCAAATCGGAGATTTAGCTGCCTTTATGGGAATTTGTTGGGCGATTGGATCTTGGCCGATTAATAAACTATTATCTAAATGGTTTTCGCCACTGAGAATTTTAGATGTTGCATTTTTGATTTTTACAGTCTTATGTGGCCTCGTTGGTTTTCCAAAACATCTACAAGGTGTAATAATTATTTTAGGGGCTTGCGTAATAATTGGAGGGCTTGCTTGGCCTTTATGTACGACGGTAATTTCAAATAGAGCCCCTCATAAGATGCAAGGCAAAATCATGGGTATGAGCCAATCAATGCAATCTTTAGCTATGGCTGTATCTCCAATTATAGGTGGACTTTTTGATCGCGTTCACATATATTTACCATTTTTGGTAGCAGCATTTGCGAGCTTGATTGCGGGAGCCATATATTTTAGGACAAAAATTTAAAAAATTGTTTTTAACCGTTCAATAAGGAGACAAATAAAGTGTCAAATATTGTAAAAGAAAAAGATGAAAATACTGATCTTATAAAGGATCAAAAAGATGAGATAACAGAAAAAAAACCTTTAAAAGATGTTTTATCTTCTTATTTAGAAAAAAAACAAAATGAAAAAACCTTGAAAAAAGTAAAAAAAGATTTTTCAGATATAAAAACTAGATTTAATGAGACAAAAACTAGTTTTGAAACTTTGAGAGATATTCAAGAAACTATAAAAAATGCATATAACAACTTGGAAAAAAATGAAAAAGAAACAAAAAACGAAGATTAATTCGTTTATTATTATTTTTATCCTTGCAGCTTTAGTAGGTGCTAGGTATTTATATATAAAAACAGCAAAAGAGAGCAATTTTTATGGAGCTATAAAAACGAAAAGCGTAGATATTTTAGCTCCTAAGTCTCAAAAAATTGTTAAAGTTTATGTTATAGAAAAAGATTTTGTAAAAAAAGGGGATTTATTAGCGGAGTTAGATAAAAGTGCTATAGATGGAAAAATAAAACAGGTAAAGACAAAAATTACTTATGAAAAAGAGATGGCAAATCTTTTGAAATTCAAAGAAGAGAGAGCTTTTCAAGAGTATATTAATGTAAAAAAAGATGAAGCAATAGAGCTAAAAGATATAACGGTAAAATTAAAAACACTAGAAGAGAATCAGCTTTTATATAAAATCCAAAAGGCTAAAATAGAGACATTTGAAGCGAAGTTAGAGCTTTTAAGAAGCGAGAGTCAAAAAAGCTATATATATAGTCCTATCTCAGGGCAAGTAACTCATCTTTTTGCTAATAACGGAGATCTGTTTTTCTCTAAACAAAAGCTTTTTTCTATCAACGATGTAAATGATAATTGGATTGAGCTAAAAGTTAGAAAAAAAAATCTTTCGAAATATAAATTAAAGGATAGTTTTAATATTGTAATAGATAATTTTTCAGACATAAAATTTAATGGAAAAATTTTTGATATTAATGAAACTAAATCTTCTGAAAATGCAGTTTTAAAAATTTCTATTAATCAATTGAAAAACTCTCCTGATGAAAAAACAGCTAAATTAGCATCAAATATGAAAGCAAATCTTTATCATGAAAGACATTGAAAAAGAGCTTTTTCTTTCGATAAATAACCTTTTTGAACATATATCTATAAAAAATCTTAAATCCTCTACCAAGCAATTAACAAAAAAATATAGAAATCAAAAAGCAGCTAAATTTTTTGTCTCAGAGGAAGAGAGGCTCTCATATATTGCATGTCGTATGATGGCAACATTTAAAGCTATTCAATACGCTTTAAATGAAATCAAAAGTATTTGTCCAAAAATAAAAGTGCAATCAGCTTTAGATTTAGGCGCGGGGCCTGCAACTAGTGTTTTTGCTTTTTTTTCAACCTTTAAGAATTTAAAAAAGCTGCATCTTGTTGAAAAAGATGAAAAAATGCTTTTCTACGGGAAGGGACTTTTAACTTTTTCAAATATTGGTCTTTCAAACACAACTTTTGAGAAAAATGATATTTTAAAAATAAAAAACTATGAGTTTGATGCGGTAATACTCTCTTATGTTGCAAATGAGCTAAAAAATTTTCAAATAGAGAAAATTATAAATAGATGGGCTAAATCTAAATCTAAAATAATTATATTTATTGAGCCGGGAACAATGTATGGCTTTAAAAATATCAGATGGATTCGTCAAAAATTAATAGATGATGGTTTTGATATAATAGCTCCTTGTCCTAACAAATTAAGATGTCCAATGGCTAAAAATGATTGGTGTCATTTTTATGTAAGGGTTAAAAGATCAAAAATTCATAAATATTTAAAAGATGCAAAGCTAGGTTATGAAGATGAAAAATTTTCATATGTAATAGCGACAAAAGAAAAAGTAAAAACTCCAAAATCTAGAATACTACGTTTTATAACTAAATCTAAAAGAGAGATAACTCTGCCTCTTTGCAAAGATGGAAAATTTATATATGAAAAGATTTCAATAAAAGATAAAAATAAATATAAAACAGCTAAAAAACTCAATTGGGGAGATTCTTTTGATGTTTAAAGGCTCAATGGTAGCTTTAGTTTCGCCTTTTAAACAAGATGGCTCTTTAGATGAAGATGCTCTTGTCAACTTAATAAAAGGGCATCTAAAGGCTAAAACAGATGCAATAGTTTTATCAGGAACAACAGCAGAGTCTCCAACTCTTACAGATACAGAAAAATTAAAAATTTTTGAGATAGCAACTTCTTTAGCAAAAGGGAAAACTAAAATTATTGCAGGAACAGGAACTTATTCCACTCAAAAAACAAAATTTTTAACTAAAAAAGCAAAAGAAATTGGTGTAGATGGCGTTTTAGTAGTTATTCCATATTATAATAAACCTCCAATAGAGGGTTTGATAAAACACTACGAAGAGATTGCAAAAGAAGATCTTCCAATAATATTATATCATCATCCTGGTAGAACGGGCACAAAACTTACTATTGAAGATTTTATAAAACTTCAAAAAATTGATCAAATCGTAGCTATTAAAGAAGCTTCAGGCTCGCTAGAGTTTGCAAAAGAGTTAATAGATAAAACCCGTTTTGATGTTCTATCTGGCGACGATCCTTTAACTATTGACATGCTAAAATTAGGTGCTAGGGGTGCAGTCTCTGTTGTAGCAAATATCATTCCTGAAAAGTTCAAAAAGATTAATGATCTATGTCTATGCTCTAAGTTCGAAGAAGCAAAAATTATTTACAATCAATATAAAAATTTGATAAATGCTATGTTTTTAGAAACTAACCCCATATGCATTAAATACGCTCTTTCTTTATTAAATAAATGCGAATCTAATATGAGGCTTCCTCTAATAGAGCCCAATGAAAAAAATAGAGAAAAAATAAAAGCTGAATTAAAAAAATTATCTTTAAACCTAAAAATAAAATTCTTTAAAAACCTATGGAAGTCAGGATAAAAAAACTTGTTTTTTTTATTTACAAAAAATATGTTCAATATTTAATGTTTATAAATTAAAAAAATCGTAAAGGTGATTTATGAGAATATCATTAAGTTGTACATATCCTATAGCAGAGTTAAGACAGCCCGTAAAAGAAAATTTATTAAGATTTGAAAGAACTCAAAACAAGGTTAATGCCCTTGCAAAAGGAAGTCTTCAATTTGATCCCGATCCTGATGATGATGGTGGCACTGAAGTTTCAGGTGACATGGGAGGAGATTTGGGCCATGGGCAATTAGACTAAAGGAGCTTCAATAGGGTAGAAATGGTGTAAAAGCCATTTCTACATAATGTCTGCAGCAATTTTAGTAAGTTCTGATCTCTATAAAATATGAGCTTTCTTTATTTAAATAAATGCGAGTCTAATACGAAGCTTCCTCTAATAGAGCCCAATGAAAAAAAATAGAGAAAAAATAAAAGATCAAATTCAAAACTCTTGTTTGCTGATTAAATAGATAAAAAACATATTATAGTTTTTTTAATCTATTAACTAACCCTAATATTTGTTTTTTCTGCTCATCTGTAGGTTTAAAAAGAGGATGAGAAAATAGCGATTTTAATCTTTTTAAAGTTGTTATTGCTTGCTCTGCGATATTAGGTTGCCTTTTATCTGCTTCAGATAGCGGGAAAAGCTTTCTTATTATTGATAAAAGCTCTTGTTTAGCTTGCCCTTTATAGTTTTTAACAATGTCTTGTTTTTTGTCTAAATCACCACCTCTGCTTGCTAGAGTATAAATCGCTTGACGTGGCATAGAATCTATTTGTGGCCTTAGTTTTGCTGGCATATCCATATAAAATTCGTAGTACTGTAGAAAGTTATAGGGAGTTTGACGATTACCGTAGGTTTCAGTTAACCAATATGTAAAAGCTCCTTCTTTATAATTTTTCAAAATTTCTTGAGCTTTTTGTATTCTCTCTCCGTGTAAAATTACAGCTTGGTTTGTGATTGCTTTAACTTCAGAGGTTATCATGATTAAATTTTTCAGATCTGTTTCAAAATCAATCTCTTTTTCTTCGTCAATGTAGTTTTGTAATATATTTGAAATATTTTCTTTTTCGGTCTCATTGAGGGGATTGATTTTAAAAACGCCAGAAAAGCTAGATAATGAACCCTCTTTGGAGAGCTCTGCTAGAGCTGTCATTTTTGGTTTTTGCTTTTCTTTAGATCTTAATCTTAAGTTTAAAAGGTCATTAAATTTTACCATTTTGATAACTCCTAATGTAAAGCAGTTTTACATTTGCTTTTTTTTAATAATTCTTTTGTTAGAGCTTTGTAATCATCTGAAGCTCTACTTTTAGGGGCTGTTTTAAACACTGGATTGCCATAAATCGTAGCTTCCGATACTGCGATATCTCTTCTTATTTTTGATATTAATAATTTTCCTGGAAAAGTGGAGTCGATTACTTTTTGAAAATCTTTATTACTTTTCCCTCTTGGATACCAAAAAGAGAGGGCAACTCCAAGGACAGTTAATTTATGTCTCTCTGAGATATTATTAATGAAACTTGCAAGCCTTTGAAGTCCTTTAACACTATAAAATTCAGGTGTAGCACAAATAAGAGAGTTCGTAGCAGCGATTAGAGCAGATTCTGTAAGCCAGCAAATAGATGGAGGGGTATCTATAAAAATAAAATCATAATCTAAAGGTTTTAAAACTTGTTTTAATCTTTCGTGGGAGTATCTATCAGCGGCGAGAGATCCTGTTACTTCTACTCTTTCTAACCAAGCATCTGCAGGAACTAAATCCATATTAGAAATAGATGTTTTTAAAATCACATCTTTAATAGGTTTTTCTTTTTGCAAAACAACAGCCATAGAATCTTGGTCATCGGGATCAAAACCAAGTCCTGTTGTGAGGTTTGCTTGAGAATCTAAATCTATTAAAAGAACTTTTTTCTTATGATATAATGAAAGTGCAGATCCTACATGCAAACATGTAGATGTTTTAGCTGTTCCTCCTTTAAAACTTGTGATAGCAATTATTTCCACTATCTCCCCCTATTTTTCGTCTTTTTTACTAAGACGTCATAAATGGAGATAATAAAGATTTTTCTTTTTTTTCGGTAGCTACTTTTTCTAAAAATTTTGAAGGAGCCATTTCTCCATGTACAGTATTGTCGCGAGTTCGTAGAGTTATAGTTTTATTTTCTATTTCTTTATCGCCAACAGTTAGCATGTAATTGATTTTTAATAGCTGAGCATTTCTGATTTTTTTACTAACTGATTCATTTGAAGCATCTACATCTACAGGAATATTTATCTTTTCTATTTCTTCTTTAATTTTATTTGCATATTCAACGTGTCTATCTGCAACGGGAATAAGCCTCACTGCTAAAGGGGAGAACCAAAGTGGAAAATTTCCTGTAAAATGCTCTGTTAAAACTCCTATAAATCTTTCTACAGAACCTAAAATAGTTCTATGAATCATGATCGGCCTTTTTTGCGCTCCGTCTGAGTCGATATAAACTAAATCAAATTTTTCAGGTAAAGACATATCTAATTGAATGGTTGCACATTGCCAATATCTTTTTAAAGCATCTTGAACATGAATATCAATTTTAGGACCATAAAAAGCGCCATCTCCTTCATTGATAACATATGGATGATCCCACTCATCTAAAGCATCTTTAAGACCATTAGTTGCTCTTTCCCATTCTTCATCTGAGCCGATAGTTTTTTCTTTTTCAGGTCTGGTTGAGAGCTCTAATTTATATGAAAGACCAAGGGTCATGTACATAGTTTCTGTTAAAGATAAAATTTCTAAGATTTGATCTTTTATTTGATTTGGCATCATAAAAACATGCGCATCATCTTGGTGAAAAGCTCTAACTCTAAAAAGTCCATTTAATGCTCCGGAAACTTCGTGTCTATGAACTAAGCCTATTTCTGAAACTTTTAAAGGCAAATCTCTATAGCTATGCATATTAGTTCTATAATAGAGCATACAGCCAGGACAGTTCATTGGCTTTATAGCAAATTCTTTTTTTTCAACTTCAGATGTATACATATGTTCTCGATAGAGATCCCAATGCCCAGATCTTTTCCATAGCTCTTTTGAAAGCATTATTGGAGTTTTAATTTCGACATATTCTTTTTCAGTGAGAAGAGATCTTAAATATTCTAAAAGCTGATCCCACATATAAAGACCTTTTGGGTAGAAAAAAGGCATGCCAGGAGCCTCTTCTTTTAAACCGAAGAGATTGAGCTGTTTTCCTATTTTTTTATGATCTCTTTTTTTTGCTTCTTCTAAAAATGTTAAATATTCTTGCAGCATTTTTTTATCTGGAAAAGATATGCCATAGATTCTAGTGAGCATTTGATTTTTAGAATCTCCTCTCCAATAGGCGCCAGAAGTTTTTAAAACTTTAAAGGCTTTAATTTTTGTAAAACTAGATAAATGTGGTCCTCTACAAAGATCTGTAAACTCACCTTGTTTGTATGCTGAAATTACTCCTTTTTCAAATTCATTTATCAAAGCTATTTTAAAAGGATTTTTTTCAAAGGCTTCTTTAGCTTCTGTTTTATCTTTATATTCAACTCTTATAGGTTTTAAATTTTCAGCAATTATTTTTTTAGCTTCTTTTTCGATTTTATTTAAATCATCTTCTGTAATTTCAAGGTCTGCGAAATCATAGTAAAAGCCATTTTCAATAGGAGGGCCTATTGTTGGTTTTGCATTTGGATATAGTCTTACAACAGCTTGAGCTAAAACGTGTGCAGAAGAGTGCCAATAGATATCTTTGCCGTCTTCATCTGAAAAAGATAAAAAAATGATTTTGTCATTGTTAGTTAGTTTTTTCGCAAGATCGTATTCTTTATCATTTACTTTCATTGCAATAGCCATATCTGGCGTTGTCAAATTTAATTGTTTAGCCAAATCATAGCCAGTAGCGCCAGGCTCAATTTCATTTTTTTCATCTTTTACAAAGACAAACATTTTATCCCCTTTATTTAAAAAAACTTATCGATGATTATATTTTACAATAAATAAAGCTTTAGAAAAACAGAAAAATTAAGTTTTCTTTTAAAAAAAAGGCCATTATATTTTAAGAAAGTTTTTTTATAAAAAATTGAAAAGTTTTGAGGCTGATAGATGAAAAAAATAATAATACTTTTTTTAACTATTTCAACATTTAATATTTTTGCAGCGCCTGTTGGCAATCCATTGAATCCTGAAATAATTGCTGACGGTTTTTTTATCACCCCTGCAAGTTGGATTAATTTTAGATTGGGATATGAAGGGAATTTTGTCTCTGATTCCAGATTTGATAAAAGAGACTCTTCTGGCAAAATTGATAATTTCAAACAAGACATCAATTCTGGTTCATTTACTTTAAATCTACAAAATAGAATCGATTTTTCCGCTGTTTTAGGTGCCGCTAGAATGCGCTCAGATTGGAGATTTGATAATGCGGGTACTATGAGTAGAATAGAGCTAGAGACAAATTATAGATTATATTGGGCAGTTGGAGGAAATGTTATTTTATTTCAGTGGGGTAATACTGCTCTATCTACTGGTGGTAGATATTCTAGAGCAAAGCCATCTCTATCTTTCATAACTCAAGATGGAGCTCCTCAAGATACAGGAGGCTCAAAAGTAAAATTTAGAGATTGGCAAGTTGATTTAGGCTTAGCTCATCAAATAGATATTTTTATTCCTTATGTTGGAGTTAAATATTTAAATTCTAGAGCTAAAATATTAGATGCTACCTTTGCAATTGCAGATGATTCCAAAAATTTTATGAAAATGAAAAATGATGATCATTTTGGAGTTTATGTTGGAAGCTCTTTATCTAATAGCAAATATTTTATGTTAACTGTGGAAGCTAGATTTATTGATGAAGAAGCAATATCAGTTATGGGAGAGCTTAAATTTTAGTTTTTTTGCTTTCATAAAAATTTATGATCTAAGGATCGCAATATAAAAAATTATATAGATGAAAAAAAAAATATTTGTTTTTTTATTTTTTCCAATATGGGTTTTTTCTTCTCAAGTGGGACCTCCTTCTTATCCAGCTATTATAGAAGAGGGTTTTTTTATACCTGATACAAAATGGGTTAATTATCGCCTTAGCTACACTGCTTATAAGGCATCCGATTTAGTGATGAAATTTGATGATAGTGCAAAAGAACAAAATTTTCATTTAAGAAAAGTTAAAGCAGAAGGGAATTTTGGATCATTTGTATTAAATATTAAAGAGAGATTAGATTTATATACACAGATTGGATCTTATAAATTAGAACCAGAGTTTAGGCAAAACTCAAATCTATATATTTTGAAAAGCGCTACAGATATTTTATATAGGGCAGGAGCTCGGCTAGTTTTTTTTGAGATTTTAAATTTTACCCTAGGGGCCGATGTTCAATATAGTATATTTTCTGCATCTTCTAGCTTTCTTACATTGAATGATAGACCTATTCAAAATGATAGCAAAATCTCTTTAAAAGAGTGGCAGATAGCAGTTGGTCTTGCTCAAAAAATTACAATTTTGCGCCCATATATTGGTGTGGTATATAAAGATACTCAAATTAGAATGAAAAAACTACCATTTCTACCAACTCAATTGAATTTAAATTTTCAAAAACAAGCAGGAGTATATTTAGGGGTAGCTGCCTCTCTTGGCTCTTTTGTATCAGTTATAGGAGAAGTTAGACTTGTTAATGAAAGATCTACAGCTCTATCTTTAGATGTTCGTTTTTAAAGTTTTGAAAAAAAAAACTAAAAGTGTGTATTGTAGATCCAAAGGATGTAAATATATTTTTAAAAGATAAATGAAACGATTTTTATTACTTAGTATTTTTTTTGTATCTAATCTTTTTGCTCAAGATCCATTTGAAGGCAAACATCAAGATCCTGATATGGATGCACTTAGAAAATGGGTTAGAGAAAAGAGGATGATTTCAGTAAAAGAGTTAGGTGGCGATCTCTCTCTCAGTGGAGAGGTAAGAATAGAATATAAAGGGATTAATGAAAAAAAAGATGGTATAAATCAAAGAGGAACTTCTGGAGCTACAAACAATCCAGAGAATGCTTTTGATGTCGAAGTTAATGTAATGTTAGATTATAGAACCGATAGAAGTTGGGCTGCAATAAGAATAGAGTTTGATAATGATATGGGAGTAGACAGCGGAACTACAAATAAGCTTGCTTTAGAGAAAGCTTATTTTGGTGGGAGAATGATCGATGGAGAGACTTTTAATTTTGATGGGGAGCTTGGTAGAAGAAATTTAAGTGATGTTTTTGATTCAAAAATTGAGTTTTCATCACTTTTCGATGGAGCTCTTCTAAGGTTTAATAAAGCCTTTGAATCTATCGGAAGTTACTATTTCAATTTAGGTGTTTTTTTGATAAGCGATCTACACAATCATGTTGGAGAGGTTGCTGAAATGGGGATGCTAGACATTGCCAATACAGGGTTTTTTATTAAATATTCAATAATAAATTGGAAAAAACATTTTTCAGATCCTGTTAGAAACAGAAGATTCAATTTTGCTAATTCTCAACTTATACTTGGCTATCAAGGTCTTTTTACTAAATGGAATAAATATACAAAGTTTTATTTGGCGGGCCTTATGAACCATTTAGCAAAAGATTTAACTTTTTCAGATATAGTTTTGTCTAAAAAGTATAGATTCGCATTTTATGTAGGCATGTCTTATGGAAGGATATTACAAGCCAATGATTGGGCTTTAGATGTGAACTTTCAATATGTAATGCCGCAAGCTATTTCTGATTTTGATGTAGGTGGTATTTCTAATGGGAATTCAGCTTCTATTGGCCTATATACTACAAACGTTAATGGAACAGGAGTTGCCACTACAAGAGCTAATGCTGTTGGCTTTGCAAATTATAAAGGATTTTCTTTCGATCTTTTATATGCAATAACTGGGAATTTAACTCTTTTGCAAAGTTTTGAGATTTCGAATAATCAGACAAAATCTTTTGGTTCTTCTATTGATTATAAAAGATATGAGATGGAATTTATCTACGCTTTTTGATCGCCTTTTACAAAATTATAATGAATAGTTCTTCCTTCTTTTTTTATTTTTAAAAATAGAGGTTCTGGATAGTTCTTTGCATAAGCACTTTTTAAAAATTTATAAACATCTTTTTTAGGAAATCTCGATCCTAGAAAAAGACAAACAAAATTGATTCTTCTTTTATATTTTTTTGTTTTTATGAAAAGCCTTTTAAGAGAATATTTTTTACTCGGTCTTCTTTTTATCAGATATATAGAGTTTAAAAAACCTCTAAAAAAAGGAAAGTTTCTAAGAACCTTCCCTAAAGAAAATACTTTGAGGTTTGGTAGAAAAGAAAACAGCAAAAACACCTCAAGCCAGCTACCATCTAACATAATTATATATGAAGATGGCGTGGGAATATTATTTACCTTTACTTTGAAAAATTTCAGTAAGATCTTTCTAGAAAAATAAGAGAAAAAAAGCTCAGACATCCTACCTGTAATAAAGATATTGAAACAAAGTGCTAAAATTCCTACGAACAAAAAACCATTTGCGGAAGAAAATTTTAAAGTAGAGCTAATAAGATATAAAAAAAATGCTGCTAGCAAAACTCCGCAGAAGCTTAAAAAGTTAGAAGCCGCTATTATTCTACCTCTTTTTTTATCAGGGCTAGCAATTTGTATAAAAGAATCAAAAGGAACCAAAAATATGCCGCCGAAAAACCCTAAAAGGATAAGTAAGATTATAACACCTATTAAATTATGGCTGAAAATTCCTAAAAACATAAAAATTAAAGACATAAAAAAACCGGATAGACAAGCAAGTCCAGGTTCCACACGATCTTTTGAGAGTCTACCTGCAACAAAAGATCCGATAGCTATTCCAACAGCAGTTGCTAAAAATAGATATCCACCTTTGACGTCAGATAAATGAAGAGACTCAATAGCGTAAGGAATAATATTTAATTGAGTGAATCCACCGATAAAAAGAAAAAATGCTGATCCTAAAACGGCTGATATCAAATATCTTTTTTTAGAACAAATCACTAAAGTTTTATAAATTTCGTAAATAAATAGGGGATTTATTTTCTTTTTAGATCTTTTTGCTGGGGTTTTAATAATTCCAAAGCTTGTGCTAAGTCCAATAACGGAAACGATAACACAAAAAATAGTGGCTATTATAAAATTTTTGTCGGTGATATCGGTTATAAAAGAGGCTAAAAATGTTCCTATTATTATTGCTAAATAGGTAAAAGAGTTCAAAGCTCCATTAGCTTTAGATACATATTTAGGATCGACAATTTCAGGAATGATACCATATTTCGAGGGGCCAAAAACTGCGCTTTGCATACCCATAAAAAATAGAAGGATATAAAAAAGCATAGGAGATTTAAAAAGAACAGCAAAGATACTAAGGCTCATTACTATAATTTCAGAAAATTTCATAGCTATTAAGATATTTCTTTTGCTTATTTTATCAGCTAGAACTCCTGACGCTGATGAAAAGAGTAAAAAGGGAATAACGAAAATAGCACCGGCAATAGCAAGTATTGTAGAAGCATCGGAAATCCCTTTCAGATTGATAATGAAATAAACCAATATTAGCTTAAAAACATTATCATTTAATGCTCCCAAAAACTGAGTGGCATTCAAAAATTTGAAAGAGTGTTTTCTTATATTAAAGCTCATAGACAAAATTTTAGCATAATAATAATATCTAAATAATAACAAATCCAACTACAATTATTAGATAAGGATACTCTATAGCTTAAGATGAAAGCAACGTTTTCTAGCAATTTTTTAGAAATTTTAGTAGAACAACTAAAGGAAAATCTTTTTTTTAACAGCTCTATATCTAAATCTTACGTTTTTGTAGAAAATCAATTTGCAAAAAATTATTTAATGCAAAATTTTTGTGATGATCCAGAGCTAAAAGTAGCTTTTGATATAAATTTTGTCTCTATTAGTAATTTTATAAATATTTTTCAAAATGAGCTAAAAACTCCCAAAGAGAAAAGATTTTTAAATTTTTTAGAGTTGAATTTAATAATACGTCAAAAAATTTTAAAGCACATCAAATCCATGAATAGTAGCTGTATAGATTCTCCGTATATTGATTTATATAAATACTTGATAAAAGATGAAAAGATAGACAAAAGAGTCAATCTATTGACATTTGAGTTGACGAAACTTTTTTTACAATACTCAATTTTTTTAACCTCGAAAAAAGTTAATGAGACAAAAGATAAATATTGGCAAATGTTGCTGTTTTATGAAATTTTTTACAAAGATGGATATAGAGTAGCTTTTAGAGATTTACATAATTTAGATATTGAAAAATTTCAAAATTGCAATTTTCATTTTTTTGCTATTAATTATATTTCTCCTCTTTATTTTGATTTTATAAGCAGGTTAAACAATGTTAATCACTACTTTTTATCTCCTTCGATGAATTTTTTCGAAGATATTGTTTCTGATTTTGAAAGACAAAAGCTATTAAAAGTTTTAAAAAATAAAAAGACATCTTTGAAAAAGTTAGAAAATTTAGATGAATATTTAAAAGATAGAAATGTTTTTTTAGCAAATATGGAAAGGCTAAAAAGATTTTATCTCAAAACGATGAATAGCTACGATGATTATATAACATTTGATAAGTACCTCTCTTATGATGATATTGAAGAAAAATCATTTTTACAAAACTTTCAACTCGATATATTAAATTTAGAAAATTTAAATTCAAAAAAAACTACTAAAAATGATGACTCAATCCAGATACACATTGCAAACTCTAAACTTCGAGAAACTCAGATACTTCACTCAAATATTTTAAAACTTTTACAAAATGAAAATATTAATTTATCGGACATTCATATAATTGCACCGAATATCGATGAATACGCTGCATATATTCAGATGGTGTTTTCGGATCCTCAAAATCCACTATATTTCAAAATTTCAGATTTGAAAGTTTCAAATAAAAGCTTTTTTATATCCGGTTTAAAAAAATTGATATCTTTTGCCAATAGTAGATGGGAAAAAGAAGATATAATTGAAATATTTCAAAATCCTCTTTTTCAAAAAAGGCATAATTTTTCAAAAGAGGAGATTAAACTTTTATTTAATTGGATTGAAAGAGCAAATATTTCATGGGGGCTGGATGAAGAGCATATTTTAAGATTTATCAAAAAAGATGACACAGCATTAATAAAGAGTTTAGAAAAAGGTTTTTCAAGAATTTTACTCGCAGCTATTTTTCTAACAAATCTAGATTTGATGGATCTAGATCCAATTAAAGAAAATGCTAATGAGAGAGAAAATTCAACTATTGCCCTAGATATTCCTATAGAAGAAATTGAAATATCAGATTTAAATATTTTGGAAAAATTTTTAAAAACATTAAATGCCATATATGATGACATACAAATTATAGAAAACAAAAAAGAACTTTCTTTAAAAGAGTGGAAAAAGTTTTTAGCCTCTTTTTCAAGTAATCATTTTGAACAAGATTTTTTTGACAATGTTATAGCTCGAGACCAAATTTTTTATGAAAAAGCTGCAATTACATCTTTTAATAGTTTCTTGCATGATTTAAATAATTTAGATTTTAGATTTGATAATGAGAATTTTTCATTTGATATTATCTATGAGCACTTTGTAAAGCATGTAGATAGATGTAAAACAGATATTAATCCACATTTGATAAATGCTCTTCATTTTTCATCATTTGAAATGTCTTATCTTCCAGCAAAAGCTGTTTTTATTATAGGGCTTGAAGAAGAAGCTTTTTCATTGAGTGTAAAAAGCTCTATTGATTCAATACGCTTAAATATTCCCACAGCCTCAGATCGTATTCGCTCGAATTTTCTACAGGCTCTTTTATCTTCTAGAAATTTTTTGATTTTAAGCTATTCATCTAAAGAAAACTCTAAGATGGATGCATCTATTTTACTTCAAGAGCTTTTGTCTTATTTAGATAGCTCATACACGATATTAAATCAAAAACCATCAAAATATTTAGTTAAAAAACACGCTTCTTATCCTTTTCATAAAAACTATTTTGCTGAAAAAAACTTAGATCTTTCAAATGTATTTTACAAGGCCGCAAAAGCCTATTATGAAGAAGATAAACTTAAGCATGATTTTTTTGATAAGATAGAAGAAAAACAAACTCAAAATGATTTCGAAGAGGTAATAGATCTTCAAAACTTAAGATATCTTTGTAAAAATCCAATAGGCTTTTATTTTAAAAGTAGCTTAGAGATATATCTTCAAGAAGAAGAGGTAAAAAGCGATTTTATGCTCTCTTCTTTAGATAAATACATTATAAAACAAGATTTTTTGAAGCATAATCTAGATATTATTTTTCAGGTTTTTGAAAAAAAAGCAAAAATGCCGATAGGAGTATTTAATGCTATAGCAAAGGATAAAATCCGAGGTGATATTTTAAAATTTTATGAAAATCTAAAAACTTTAAAAGTAGATATACAAACTCTTAAATCTGTGAGATTTGATCTTAAATCATCTGCTTTTGAAAAAATAGATGATTTAAATTTTAAAATGCCTCCGATTGAAATTGAGACAAAAAAGGGATTAGTAAAAATTATTGGCATGGTAAATAAAATTTCAAATCAAGGGATTTTATCTGATTTTGATACTAAAATGTATAATTTAGTGCGTTTTTGGCCTGATATATTAGCATATCAAAAGCTAGATGATAGTTTTGTGAAAAATATAGTTTTTACAAAATCAGCTAAGGTTAAATCTATTAAAATAGATAGAGTAGATGAGTGTTTTATAAAGCTTATTGATTACTATCAGAGCTCTAAAAATCAAATATCATTTATGATTAAGCCATTTTGTGAGTCTATACTGCTTAAAGATGAGAAAAAACTCTCTAAAGCTATTGAAACAATATTAACACCTGTTAAGCATTTAGATGCTTACTCGAAGTGGTTTTTTACAAATTTTAAAAAGCCGAGGGCTATTGATATTATTGAAAGCTCAAAAATATTTTTAAAAGATGTTTTTTCACCTTTAGAGGAAATTCATGAAAATATTTGATGTATTAGAAAAAAAATCAGATATTTTTGGGAAAAAACTGCTAGAAGCTTCTGCAGGTACAGGTAAGACCTTTGCCATTGAACATCTATTTGCACGGCTTTTATTAGAGAAAGATGATTTTACTATCGAGCAAATTTTAGTTGTTACATTTACTAAAGCTGCAACTAAAGAGCTAAAGTATAGAATCCGTAAAAATCTTGGAATAGCAGCTGAGATATTAAAAGGTAAAAATGTAGATAAATCGATAAATTTTAACTATTTGAATTCATATATCAACAAAAAAGAAAAGATTACAAAACTTCAAGATGCGATAGATTTATTTGAAACAGCTCAAATTTTTACGATTCACAGCTTTTGTTTCAAGGCATTGAAAGAATTTGCTTTTGAAGCAAATATTCATCTTGATATCAATGAAGAGGATGATTTTGGCTATATTAAAAAAATCATTTACGATTATTTAAGATATTTTATCGATTTAGAAAAATACTCATCCGAGCAAATTGAGATTTTGGTAAATAAAAATAAAGATATAGACACTTTAGTTTTCAAAATTTTCCAAAACCTTGATAAAGATTTCAAAGTCAAAAATTTGAATAATTTTTCAAATCTTTTAGATGATTTTAATAAAAATATTAAAAACTTTGAAAAAGTGGATAAAGATTTTGAGATAAACAATTTTGAAAATGTTTCAAAAAATTTTAAAAAAAAAATAAAATTTACAAAACAAGATTATTTGTTTCAACTTGAAACGTTACTTAAAATAGTCAATAGTAGAGAAGCCTCTTCTCAAGATTTTAAAAATTTATTGAAAACAAAACTTTCGATCTTTGAATTTTTAGATGAAAAAAATAAAAAGATAAAAGCTGATGATAGTCAGCTTTCTTCATTTTTGCAAAAAGCAAAAAATTTACTCCATCCAATAATAAAAGAGGCTACAGATTACAAACTTTTGTTTTATAGATTATGTATAGATATTTCAAAGAAGGTAGATACATATTTAGAAACAAATGAGCTTTTTACATTTGATAAGATTTTACAAAAGATGCAAAAAGCTACAAAAACTAGAGCTTTCAAAGAAAAACTCTCAAATAGATATAAAGCGGTTATTATCGATGAGTTTCAAGATACTGATAAGGTTCAATTTGATATTTTTAATACTCTGTTTTTAACAAATCCAACTACCCAAGCCTTTTATCTGATTGGAGATCCCAAACAATCGATTTATAGTTTTAGAAAAGCAGATCTATACACTTATTTAGATGCGGTAAAAAAGATCGATGAAATTAATTATTTAGATACCAATTATAGATCGACAAAATCATTAATAGATTCATTAAACGCACTTTTGTCTGACGATTTTTCTAAAAATTGGTTAAAACTACCTAGTATAAAAAAAGATTTAAAATATCTGCCTATCAAAGCAGGCTTAGATAAAGCTTTTGATTTTCAAGATAATTTAGCTTCAATTCATTTTTTTATCTCAGAGGGAAATAGGATCAAAAAAAAGTGGCCAACTAGTGAAATGGAGAAAAAGTTTTTTGCATATATTAGAGATGAGATTGTAAAACTCAAAGAAGAGCAAAACTTTTCAGATAAAAGTTTTGCTATTCTAATAAAAGATAGATATCAAGCAGAAAGGCTCAAATCCTTTTTAGAAAATTTTTCTATTAAAGCAGTAACATTTAAAGAGACATCTTTAAAAAACTCTATTGCTTTAAAAGCGATGATAGATTTTTTTGAAGCTTGTATAAAACCTCATGATTTGAGCAAAGTAAAGCTAGCGCTTTTAGGTCCTTTTATTAATTTACAGCTTCAGGATTTAAAAGATATTGATGATAAAAAATTCTCAAAATTTTTAGAAAAATTTTATTTTTTTAAATCTATTTTAATAAAAAAGAATCTATCGATATTTTTCTCTCATTTTTTTTCCACTGCTTTTACAGATAGAACGATCTTAGAAAATATAGCTTCTAAAAAGGATGAAAATTTTTATTTAGAGCTCATTTATCTGATCGAGATTATGCTCAAGGATAAAAGTCTGCACTTTAATCAAATACTTGCGTTTTTTGATGAGCTAAAGAGCTTAGATGATGAAGATGAAAAATTAAAAATTTTAAAAAACGCCTCAGATGGAGCTCAAATTTTAACTACTTTTATGTCTAAAGGATTAGAATATGATGTAGTTTTTGCAATAGGTTTAGCATCTCAAAATATAGAGAGTATTTCAAATGATTTACAAGAGATTGACGCTGAAAAAATGAGACAATTCTACGTTGCAATAACAAGAGCAAAATATAGAATCTATCTACCAATTTCAATAGATTTAAAAGAAAAAATTATCCAAGAAGGAACATGCTCTGTTATGGAATATTATCTATCTAATATTTTGGATGGAAAAACAATAAACAAACAAAATCTTTTACAAAAACTAGATATTTTGAAAGATAAGAATCTTTTAAGTTATAGTTTTGTAGATGATATCTCTTTTTTAGCTAAAAAAGGATTTGATAAAGCTCCCATTTTAAAACAGAGTGACATTTTTACAAAAAGCTTTCAATCTCGCTCAATTTATTCATTTTCCGCGCTTAGTTCTGATAAAAACATTCTAAAAGATGAGAAAAAAATTAGTAAAAATATTCCAATAGGACCTAAAGTTGGAGAGTTATTTCATAAAATTTTAGAAAACATATTAAAAAAACAAAGTTTTTTTAAAGAAGATATCTTTTTTCAAATTCATGATTTAATAAAAGATAGCATTCTACAGCCATATGAAGAGAATATAAACATTATTATTAACAATATTTTAAAAGCTCCTTTAGCGAATTTTTGTTTAAAAGATGTTGATTTCGAAAACATTAAACCTGAGGTAGAATTTTTATTTTCTTTTAAAAATAATTATATGAAAGGTTTTATCGATCTTGTTTTCGAATATAATAGCAAATTCTATCTAATCGATTGGAAGAGTAATTTTCTGGGTGAAGATGAAAAAGATTATGATAAAAAAAACATTGAAAATGAGATGATGCATCATAACTACTACATGCAAGCTGCGATTTATACAAAAAGCCTTAAAAGACATATTGAGAGTTTAAAAAAAGATTTTAAAAAAGCATTTGGTGGCGCTTTTTATATTTTTTTAAGAGGGCAAAACTTTTCAAAAGATGTAGGAATCTATCATTTTTTTCCTGATCTTAAAATTTTAGATAAAATCAATTTGAATAACAAAAATATATGTTTGGACAGATAGATAAAGAGCTAAATTTTTCGTATTTTGAAGATTTAAGAAAAAAAGAATTTTTCTCATATCTAGATGAGTTTTTTGCTAAATATTTAAAGCCTCAAAATGAAGTAGAGACAATCTTTTTAGCTTATCTTTTTTTAATTTCTAAAAACGGATACATATCTTTAGAAATTCAAAAAGATACGATCTATCCTCTGCCAAAATTCTTTAATGTAGATAGCTTTTTGCAAATAGATGAAAAGAAACTTATTGAAAAAATTATTTTAGGCTCTGATTCTTTTTCTAAGAAAGTTTTATCTTTTGGAGAGGATAAAAATTTTCAAAAATCAATAGTTTGTAGATATGAAAACTTTTTCTATCTTCAAAAAAACTTTGTTTTTGAGACTAAAATTATAAAAAATGTAAAAGAGTTGCTTTTGAGCAGGCCAAAAGAGCTATTTGTAGAAGAGACATTTACTACACTTTTAGAAAATGAAAAAACTTTAAATGCAGAACAAAAAAAAGCTATTCAAAATTTTTTCAAAAACTCTATATCTTTCATATTAGGAGGGCCTGGAACAGGTAAAACATATACAGCAGCGCACTTAATAGATATCTTTTATAAATCATTCGATTCTACTAAAAAAGAAAAACTCAAAATTGTAGCAACAGCTTTTACAGGCAAAGCAACCTCTCATTTAAAATCAAATATTTCTAAATTTTCTAAAGACATTGAAATTGATGCTAAAACTTTGCACTCTTTATTAAATATAAAAGAGGGGAGATCTAAATTTTTTGAGGGTGACAAACTTTGCTATGATCTAATAATAATAGATGAGAGCTCTATGTTAGATTTAAAAATTATAGCTCATTTGTTAGATTCAATAAAAAAAGACTCCAGAGTGGTCTTTATCGGCGATCCTAATCAAATCCCACCAATTGAGAGTGGAAATATTTTTGCAGAACTTAGTAAATCCAATAAAATACCAAAAATTACACTGAAAAGAGCTGTTCGTTTTGAAAATAGCAACATTTTAGATATAGCTGATTTAATAAATCTTAAAAATGAAAAAGCCTTTGAAGATATTTTTGCAAAAAAAGATCTTTTTTATGATTTAGAAAAGACAAATCAAACAAAAAAAGATCTATTAAATATGGCAAAGACCAATTTTTCCCTTTCTAAAGATGAAGAATCAATAGACAATATTTTTGCTAAAATAAATAACTTTAAAATTTTATCTTCTCTTAAAAAAGGTCCTTTTGGCGTAGATCTTTTGAATCATGAAATCTTTTCTCTTCTTTATAATGATCTTGATTTGAATCATCATCTCTATGTTCCAATAATCATTACTAAAAACTCTCACAAATTAGAGTTATATAATGGGCAAATAGGTATTTTGCAAATTCAAAAAACTATCAATGGCCCTATAAAAAAACAGATCTATTTTCAAAAAGATGATAAAAAAATTCAAACTTTTTCAATTTATTTAATAAATTATTATGAATATGCATACTCAATCTCTATTCATAAATCTCAAGGCTCAGAATTTAATGATGTTTGTATAATTCTTCCAGAGGGATCTATAAATTTTGGAAAAGAACTTTTTTATACCGCTGTCACTAGAGCCAAAAAAGATATTTGTCTATTTTCAACAAAAAAAATATTAAAAGATCTTATAAAAGTTAGCTCATTTAAAAAATCAGCAATATTAAATAGACTTATTTAAGTATTGTTATCTAAATTGAACAAGCGTACCTTTTTGTGTTGAAGCATTTACTGTAAGAGTAATTACTTCTGAATGAGATTCTTGTGAACTTTGCTTAAAGATCTTATTTATTTTATAGATAGAATAAGAAATACCTCCCCAAATTACAATTTGCAGTGCTATGTTCGAATAATCACTTGTTACAAAATTTGTTACAAAATTGTAAGATTGATAAACTGCATATGCCCCAGAAGCTGAAATCACAACAGCGCTTATTGCAGATCTAGGGTTTGATGTTATATAATTGTAAACACCTCTGTAGGGAGCATATATACCATGAGTATATATACCATTAAGGCTTCTACCCATAATTTTTAGTACGCCACCTAGCTCCGCTGGGATATAATTTAATTGTTTACTAAATGTACGCTTTTCGTTTTGAAACTTTTTAAGCTCAGCTATACATTGAATCAATAGACTTGATTTGTCCCAAAGTTCATCAGAAATATTGTGGTTATCATCTGTATATTTATTTAATTCAAGCTCGTTTTTTACAACTTTTTGTAAAAGATTTGAAAACTCGTTGTATTTTTGAGCAAACGCTCGAGCGTTATCTTCATATAAACGATCAGTAGAAGGCTCTTCTTCCATTTCAAAACGAGCAGTTCCATAATACAGTGCTGAAGTAGCTCTAGAAGAGGGAGCTTCGGCAACAGATGGTGTGTAAAAGAAACCTTCAATTTCTTTTTTTAATCTATGTAATGGTTCTAAATCTTTCTCAATGCTTTCACAGAGTTTTAAACAATATTTTTCATCTTTATTTTTGAAATACTCAGAGCGAGTTACAGAATCAAAACTGTCTTTAGCCCACGCTTTAAAATCTGAATAAGGAACACATACTGGGATCTTTGAAGCCATGTTTTTCTCCTTATTTAGGAGTTTTATTTAAGCGATGCTAGATAATTGAGATTTAACTCTATTAACTTTATTTTTTTTTAAAATTTTCTTTTTAACAGCTTTATCCATCAAGCTGTTAACGAGATTTAATTTTTTAGCTATAACTTCTTTAGTTTCTTTGTCTTCAATAGCTTTTTTATAATCTTTGATAGCGGTTTTAGCACTAGATTTAAATTCTTTATTTTTTTGATTTCTTCTCTCAGATTGAAAAATTCTTTTTACAGCTGTAGGTTTTTTTTCTTTTTTTTTCTTTTCTTCTGCCATTTTATTCCTATTTAAATTTTATTTTTTACACAATCAAATATGACCCTTATGGATCATATAGATCTTTTATTTGGGGTATAAGGATAAATAGATTATACTTTTTTTACAAAAAAAAAAACATTTTTGTTACATTTTTATTTATATGAAATATAAAATCAGCTGGTTAATAGTACTTTTTTTATCTTCTCTAGCTCTGCTTTTTTTGAGTTTTAAAACTGTTTATCAAATAAATAATTATTTTACATTGAATAGCTCTAAGAGGGCTAATTTAGAAAAATTCGTGATAAAAATGGATTCAAAAGATAAATATGAAGTTTTAGCATTTTATAATTTTGAAATAGGGGATAAAAAATTTTATAGTATCAGAAAGTTTAAACAAAAATTTTTAAACGAGCTAACTGCTCAAGATTTTATCCAGAAACATTCAAATAAAGATTTTTTTATATACTATAACAAGAAAAATCCGAATATCGCATCTGTTGAGAGAGCCTTTCCTTACAAAAATTTAGTATATAGTATAATCACTCTTACTATTTTCATATATTTCATAATTTTGAAATATTATGTCTTTAGCTTTCAAAAAATTAGGTAAATGTTTTATATTTATATAAATTCTTAAATTTTGATATTATTAGCTAAACACTTAGGTTTTTTGATCATATGGTAGATATAAAAGAAGCAACAATTAGCGAGTTTACAGATCCTAAACATCAACAAAAAGTTGAAGAGCTTGTAACTATAGCGAAAGAGCAAGGCTATATTACATATGAAGAGATCAATGAAATCTTGCCGATGTCATATGATTCAGCAGATCAAATCGATCAAGTTTTAATCTTTTTAAGCGGTTTGGATATTCAAATTTTAAACCAAATAGAAGTTGAAAAGCAAAAAGAGCGAAAAAAGGAAGCAAAAGAGTTAGAAACTCTACCAAAAAGACCTGAGGGATCTTCTGATGATCCTGTAAGGATGTATCTAAAAGAGATGGGATCTGTGCCGCTTCTTTCTAGAGAAGAAGAGGTGGAAATCTCAAAAAGAATTGAAAAAGCGCAACTGCAAGTTGAAAAAATTATTATGCGTTTTCGCTGTTCTACAAGAGAGGCAATATCAATTGATCAATATCTAATAACAGG
>SDBU01002707.1_pt1 | contig 23237 bp, 43 predicted proteins | sample 2277071 | NCBI WGS metagenome assembly SDBU01 (sample SAMN10397929, study PRJNA504765) | marine sediment metagenome | isolation source: marine sediment core GS08_GC12, 126 cmbsf | place: Arctic Ocean: Gakkel Ridge, Loki's castle | collected 2008 | reverse complement strand
CTCACAGGTAGTGTTATACCACAGCAACAGGCACAACAAGCTTTACAAGCTGATATAGTACCTACTGGCGTTGGTACAGCAGGAAGTGCTCTTAGTGCTTTTGGTAATTTTCAGCAGGGACAGGCTTTAAATAAGTTCTTGGCTGGTGGTGGCAGAACAGCTAATCTACCTGCGGGGGGACAAGAATTTACTTCAGGTGCTGGTAATTTGGGTGCTGGTCAAAACTTTGGTAGACAGGCTCTAGGTGGTGCACAATTTGCACGACCTCCAGGTAAACTTAGTCCTGAACTAAGAGCATTATTAGGAGCGGCTGCATAATGGCAAGTTTTAGAGATTTATTAGATTTGGAACAGTTAAAAGACACGTTTAAAAATGTCTTAACTGGTGCTCAAAATCCAGCTGTTCAAGGAATTGCTCCAGCTGTGCAACAGGTTGGTGGTGGTATAGAAGATATAATGCGTGAGTTTAGTGGGGGAGGGCAATCCCAAGCACAGTCACAGGGACCCACTGAAACAAAAAGAGTTACTGTAAGAAAGCCTGATGGCACAGAGTCGGTTACAGAAAGCGAGAAAGTATCTCCTCCTCCTGAAGTTGCGGGAGCTTTAAAACCACCAGCGACAGGTGGGCAAGACTTATCAGGGCAGCAACAAAGAAACGCTTTGCCACCTGAACTTTTAGCTGCTATTGTTCCCGGACCTGCTGGTGCTATAGGACAAGGATTACAAGGTATAGCATCTCAGTTGCGTGGTCAGACACCTGCTGCACCACCAAGAAACTTTATACAGGAAAAGTTAATTGAAAGGGCACTCCCATTATCTCCAGCTGAAGAATTAAAAATAGCAACCTTACTTAATACAATAGGTAATCAGGCAACTGATAGAAATATTAAGTTATGGAAACAAGCTGAGGATGAGGTAAAGACAAAATCAGGTGCTGGTGGTTTTATACCTTTAAGTGAGGACCAACAGGAAGAATTTTTCCCAGCGATACTTGCTAGATATAACGAATTACAACAACAGTTTGGTGGACAACCAGGAATACCAACTGGAGTAGATAATCCGATAGATGAAGATGTTGTAGGTAACCCAGCTGGAGTTGACTTTTAAATATGGGTAAATGGTCTGAAGTACAAACCTCAAAAGCTTATCAAGAACTTTCTTTGCCTGAACAGTTTGAGGCTAAGAGAGAGTTCCATGATAATGTTATACTAAATAGTCCAAAGTATAAAGTATTACCACCAGAGCAACAAAAGGCTACTACAGAGAACTTTCTCCGTGGTGGTGATGAATTGGAAAAGTTACGAGCATCAGCTATACAGCAGAAAGAAAAGGTGCAGCGTGACCCTACAACACTACCTGGTGCTATAAGACTAGGTGATATAGCTGTTGAGCGTGTTGCTAAAGCTATTGAACCAAAGGTTCCTGCTGGAAGAACAACGGCTGGAATTTTCTTTAAAGATTTTCTCCTTAGACAGCTTCCCGCTGACTTTGCTCGTGCTTATAAACCAACCAACATAGCTAACTTTGCTGCATTGTCTTTTCTTTTAGGACCTACTGCTAAAGCTGCCAAGAAACCACTAACTCGCTTTGCAACTAAACGTATACCAAAGAAAGTACAAGACTTCTTTTTACGGGAATTCACAGTAGGTGGTGGTGCACCAAAACAGTTTCTAGCTGCCTCTAAGAAAGCTAAACTTGCAAGAGAAGCAGGTGCTCGTGAAGCTCAAGAAGTTGCTAAGACACTTTCTACGGATGCACAGGGTAAACCTTTAGAACTAGCTAAACAAAGAGCTGTGGGTAGAATATTTAGAAAAGAAATAGACTTAGGTGGTAGGAGACCTTTTCAGGGACCTAATGTTTTCGATAGAAAGTTTACGGAACAGATACGTGGTAACCCTCAGTTTAAAGAGTTATCTGGTATAGCTAATGCTGGGCGTGACGTAATGGATAAGTGGTCTAAAGAACTAGCTCGTTCTGGTGTACCTAGTAAAAAAGCACAAAGGATAATCGAAGATAATGTAGGCGAATATATGGCACGGATGTTTCCTAAAACCGTAGCTAGTGCTAAAAGACGAGCGGGGCAAGGTGGTGCATTAAGGCTTCGTTTAGACGGACTTAAAAGACGTAAACAACTTACATCAGATGTATTAAATGCTCTTGATGAAATACGTGAACCTGCTCTACCAACAGCCATAAGAGTAGGAGAACTATCTACGACGGTTGCTAACCAGAAACTATTTAAAACAGTAGCGGCTAATCCTGAATGGGTAGCTGCTGCAAACCTTACAGGTAAAATGGTTAAGATGGCTGATACACCTGCTATGGGGGCACTACGAAGTAAGTGGGTTATACCAGAGATAGCTAGAGATATTAACTCTATCCATGCTCTTCCTAATGTCTTTACTCGTAACTATATGAAAGCTCTAAGTGCGTGGAAGTATGGTAAGGTCGTACTAAATCCTGCTACACACGCAAGAAATATGATGACTAATACTATGCTCTTAGACTTTAGTGGAGTAAGCCATAGGAAACAACTTCTTCTTTACCCCAAAGTAATGCGTGACTATCTTACTAAAGGACAGAATTATAAACTTGCTGTAAAGCACGGTGCTATAGGTGGTGAATTTGTTGGTGGTGAGGTATCACGGTTAAGAAATTATTATCTAAAGGCTCAGGGAAACAACTTTTCAAAATGGATGGCGACTTTGAAAGCACCGTTTAAAGCAGCTGGTAGGGTTTACCAAGCAGAAGAACAACTTTCCAAGATGGTTAAGTTTACAGATATGCTTGAGCGTGGAGCTACTCCAGAGATTGCTGCGAAGGAAGCACAGAAATGGTTATTCAATTATACAGAAATACCTAATGTTATTAAGTTTGTTAGAGAGATTCCCATAGGTGCTCCGTTTGCTACATTTACTTATAAAGCTATTCCACGTGTCGGTGAAACACTAGCTAAAAACCCTATGCGGATATACAAGTATAAAGCTTTGTTCGATTCATTTAATAGTGCTTCAAGCAAGCTGCTTAATATGGACCCCGAACAGTTTGCTAGAGAGAAAAACGCTTTACCGCCTTGGCTATTACGAGATTTGGGTGGTGTACCTATGACACTATTATTACCATGGAAAGATAAGCACGGGAGAACCCAGTGGGTAAACCTTGAGTATATACTTCCTTTAGGTATGGGTCCTGAAGCATTAAAAGGGGGTCCTGCAAAGTTGGTTGGTAATCCAGTTGCTACGCTTACTGCTGATTTGTTGAGGAATAGAGATTTTAAGGGGAAAGATATAATTCCTATTGGTGCTACTAAAGAAGAAGCTACAGCAGCTATAACAAATCATGTGTATAGACAACTTGTTCCATCACTAGCCCCTGGGTTAAAAGGTGTAAAAGGGTGGGGTGGTGGTTACTCATTTAGTAAGATACTTAATGCCGCTAATGATATACCCGACTATGCTGACCGCACACGCAATGTTCCTCTAGCATTGATGGATACATTGGTAGGTATTAAAATTACTCCAGTTGATGTTAATGAATCAGAGATGTTTAAACAATTTAAAAAACGTGACTTGATGAACGCTTTTCGTAAACAGATACTTCAGCTTAGGCACCCAGCCATTAGTGATGAGTTTAAAGCTAAACGTGCTGAAGAATTATTTAAACGTATGCAAAGGATGTTAAGTGAATAAACTACTCCCCCTTATACTAATACTTATACTAGCCACCCCTTGCTTTGCACGTTCGATACACACTGGTGGGTTAGGATTGGGTTTCACTGACAACCGTTACCTTAACAGAATATCTGACGATGTTGGTACGGGGAACTATGTCTTTACAGGTAGTGTAACTACTGACTCTTTAATGGTGCTTAACGACATCACAATGGCTGGACTTTTCACAAATACTATGCAAGCCGCTGATACACAAGGGCTTTTCATTAACCAAGCAGGATATACAGGCACAAGTACCCTTACGACTGCGAGGCTCGTGGCTAAAGTAACCGCGTCGGCAAGCACTAATCCTAACAGTGTAACAGGATTTAAGATTGAAGCAACACAGGAACACGCTGGTAATGGTTCGCCAGTAGGGTTCGTTCAAAACAATACCAGTTTTGAGAATGTCCTTGAATTAAAGAGCGACCATTCAGCAGCCGCACAGTTTGGTGGGTTTCAAGAAATCAACATAGCAATGATGAACACTGTCCGTGACAATATCAGGACTATTACAACAACAAGTACCAGCGGGAATAGTTTTCAGTACATAGGACAAGACAATAATATAGCTGTTGGGTTATCGGTTGATTATGATGGTGGTGATGCTGTATCATTCACAGCCATAGGGATAGATAACAATGTGTCATTAAAGCCACTTGAATCGAGCGGGACGCTTACTGCCCTTGCAATAGGTGAAAAAATAACAGTTGTTGGGCTTGATATGTCGGCGAAGAATGGAAGTTCCACAGCTGTTGGGCTTTTAATATCAGGGGTATCAGGGGCAGATACCAACTGGGCTATTTTAAATGATTCAAATGCTGATTCAGATTTTGGGTCAGGCGGCATCACCACCACAGGCACAATAGATTGTACTGAGATATTCAATAGCGGTGGTGACCTAAAGATAATGCCTGATGTGCAGGGTGATGCTGTATTCTTCGGGGATACTGATGTAGATAATGCGGCAGATGGCAAGGCTATATGGATAAAGAGACAAGCAGCCGAAGCAGACGGATATATTAAGTTATACACAGACGCAGCTAAGAACCAGTACATTAGAGGCAGTGGTCATCTACTATTAACTTCTGAATCTACACAAATATCTATATCCCCTTTTAATAGCAACCTTGATTTCATTCCTGGGGCAACATCTGGCAGTAGTGTTTTTAATATGAACTTCCGAACTTCGGGTGGTAGCTTTCTATGTAGATTTAGAGCGAATGGAACAAACGATGAAATGTTGTTAGGTGTAGATGATAATGTAGGTAATCAGTTTATACTTACTAACTATGCTAACGTAACACACGACCATGACCAACCGGTACAGACAAATCCGACTTTCTATATTTTTAGTGATATATCCCCTAATACCAGTCCTACTTTTTACGGGAAGATGTGGCATGACCAGACAGATTTTAATATCGAATCAGGTGCTGGAAATATAAACTATATCGCTGCTGGTGGTACACACGTATTTGATTCAGGAGTTGGTTTACCTGCTCTTAGTGTTATTAGCGCAACAGGTACATTCATCGCAACATCTGGTGGACCGAAAATACATCAAGCGGTTTTAAATGTTGCCCCTGCATCAAATAGCACAGCTAATTATAAAACCTTTAACTCAAATTTAAACTTGTTAGTCGGCACACAAGATTTAAGCGGTATTACTGGTGCAAGTACTGCAAAGATAAAGTTAGAATCTGGAAGCGGAGACATTACAGGTACTAACCCAGAGCATGGAATAGCTGCTTTTTGGGGAGAGGTTAATGGATTAGCTGGTTATACTGGTACAGTAGCTAATATTAAAGCCTTGTTACTTAACTGGACTGTCAACGCTAACAACGTTGTAACCAATGCCCATATGATATGGACTGATGCCTTAGATAGCGGAACGGTTACAAATGCTTATGGTATTAAGTTAGGTGACGTAACAGCGGGGTCAGTATTAAACATAGCCCTTGAAACAGGCCTGGGAGATGTCTTATTTGGTGGTGATGTTACAGCAGCATCTTATACCACCACAGGCAATATATACACAGGTAGTATTTTAGCAGGCACAGATACTTCAGGCGTCCTCACTCTCGGTGGAACAGGGGGGACTTATGATGAGAACCTAACCTTTGATTTTGATTATTTTACTAATGAGGTTTATTTAAGTTCGAGTTCAGGAACAGATAGATTTATTTTTGGGATTAAGTTTCAAGTATTGGATGATACTGATATATTATTGGGTGGCGGTTCGATGGAACAAAGTAGTGATGTTGCATTAAGATATAATGTTACTCAAGCTAAAGATAGTTTGCAGTTAGGTTTGAGGGTAGGCAATGATGGTTTTTCGGGTTATTTCTCAATTATGGAAAAAGTTGATATAGGTCACGTCAACCGCTCTCCTCTCACAACAACTGCCAACCCAACCCTCCGCATATACTCCTCTGATGAAACGGTAGCGACGGATTATATAGAGTTCTTCCACAACCAAACCGACGCTTATATCCAATCAGGCACAGGGGATATAAATATACTTCCTGCTGATGATTGCTTAATTGACGCACCAGGTGATGTAATTGTTAGATTCGGTAATGAACAAGTAACCTTTGACGGAACCGCCCAACGGATAAGGACAGACACTAAACTTTGGCTTGGAAGTACAAACCATAATACACAAATTAATACTGATGGTTTAATGACAATGTTAGGTAGAGCGAGAGTAATAAGACATTTAGACTTAGCTAATGCCTCTTTTACGAAAGGACATACAGCACCAACAGAAGTAATTATCGGAAACTATACTGGCTGGGAATTTACTATAGGCGACGACGCTCATATGGACTTTGTTATTCCACACGAATGGGATAGCACCACTGATATAACGGTAAAGTTTATTTGGTATGTAGACGAGGCTTATGTGACTAATAGTGGGGAGGTAAATTGGCAGTTAGCTTGGTCTGCTACTCCGACAGATGCTTCGGAAGCATTAGACGCACCGACTCACACAGGGACGGATAGTAGTGGCGATCAAAATATACCAGCAACAGCAAAGTTCTTGACAATAACAACGATTGAAACAATACCCGCAGCGAGTTTAGCGGTGATGGATATTATTGGGATAGAGGTATCAAGAATTGCTCTTGTTGGTGGGGCTAACCCATCAGCAACCCCAGGAATAATAGATATACATATTGAATACATAGCTAACAAACTTGGAGAAGCTACTTAAAAAGGAGATAGCATGAAAAGAATAGTGTGTATGTTGGCAGTCTTAGCAATAGCGTCAGTAGCAAGTGCGAAGGAGTATACCGTAGTCGTAGACGATAAGTATGTACCGTATTTTGAGGCAGCGTTTGCGGATGAAACAACTATCTCGGGTGGAGAGTTAACTCCTGAAGAGTGGTTGGCTATGCAAGCTATGAATACGGTTGATATGGTGATAAACCAAGCCTTCATTAAAAAAGAGATTGTTGGTAAAACAAGAGACGAGAAGATAGAAATAATTAAATAGGAGTGAACAATGTTTTTTCTCTTTGCTATCTTTCTGGGGTTTATACTATGGTGTTGCTTAATGCCTTTTATGTTAGGAGGATGGAGTGGTAAAAGAAAGTAACGGTTGGATTAGATGGTTGGTGGCTACGCTGTTTATGGTGATATTCACTGTTCTTACAACACTCGCCACGAATGTCATTTCAAATGACCGAGATGGACGGGCGAGAGATAGTGAACTTGAAGGTGAGTTACACACGCACGTGGTTAGGGCTGAACAAAAGATGGCTGAGATTTCTATTAAACAAGAAGTTCAGCATGGGGAGAACAGAGAGTTATTTGCAAAGATTCTAACTAAGTTAGAGTATATGCACAATGGCAACTAAGCAGAACATAAAAGTCAATGCTGACAAGTACCTTAAACTCAAGCATGATATTGCAAGAGTGAGACATATGTTTGATAGAGCTTTTGAGGCGTTGGAGAAGGAGTTACTCGATAGTGTCGATACAAACAACGAAGATTAAACTTGATAAATGGACTCCCGTAGTAAGTGAAGCTTTAATGAGGGCAGGGTTGATATTACCTGAACAGGTAAACGCACCTAAGTTAAAGCATGTTTTTTATACAAGAAAGAAACAAAATGGAAAAAGAAAAGTTTATCGAGGAGATAGTAAACCGAGGGTACGAGTGGAAAGAGGGACGGCATAATAAAGAGGACGGTATCCTTATCCATAAGGAACATGAAGTACGTCATTTCACTGATGACGGTATCAAGAAGTTAGATATGACAACCTTTAAAAGTGCGGTTCCTGACTTAATACATATGACACGTATTGTAGGCTACTACTCACGGGTACAGAACTGGAACCCGTCTAAGTTAGGGGAACTTAAAGACCGTCAAAGCGGTGCTGATAAAGGAGGGTATAATGTTAAACAAGGTCCTGAGCGGTAGGTTTTTACTTACCGTTATATGCGGTGCGGTATTCGGGTATGCTGTAGTAACTAAACAGTTACCTCCTGAGTGCACCGCTTCAATAATAGTAATGGTATTCACCAGTTACTTTAACAAACGCAAGGAGGAATAATGAAACAAATAGCTTTAATTGTGGGTATACTGCTCTTAGCTACAAGTGCTTTCGCACAGCCTATAGACTTAGGGTTAGATAAGTTACCACTGCCTGATGTTAAGCAGGGGTTCATAGTGTCCTTTAAAGATGGGGGTAATATAAACTCTGCTACTACAGCTACCATACTGGAGTATGATTCACCTATTGGTGGCTTTGATTTAGATGCTGGATACGTAATTGAGAATGAACCTATCATAGCTATAGCTTATGACCTACCTGACCTGGAGAAAGTTATTGGTGTATCAGTGCCGATTGCCAAGTATATCACTCCAACTATAGGTGCGTTTGTAGGCGTACAGCTTAATGAATGGGATAGAAGCGGTGAAGATGATAACCATTTCACTGACGCTCTTGATTACGGGTTATATGTAACTATCGCTAAAGTCCAGTTCTAGCATAGCCTTAAAACAGGGGGGAGATATGGGTGGTATACTGAGTGAGAATCCCATACCCCTAAGCTTGGTATACCCTCCTCCCTGTCCAATGTAAACATAGGTAAACCTCTTTCACTGAGTAAACATATGTTTACCACAGAGTCAAAGTTTAAACTTTTAAACCTGCGAATACGGGTTTAAACTTTTAAACCTGCGAATACGGGTTTAAACTTTTAAACCAACAAAGTCAAAGGAGACTTCAAGATGGACAACTTTCTCTCCAAACTATACAAATCTCTAATAAAACTAATACAAGCAGCAGAAGAAGCCTCTCTTAAAGAGGGCGTACACCCTACACAACGGAAGTTGTTAGTAATGTTTTGGGTGATACTCTTATTCAGGGAGTTTCTTAACCGTGACCCACGTTGGTATGAGAGGTGGTTAATCTCTCGTCAGGTTGATAAATTAGCACGGGCGTTGCCCTCTAACGACATCAGAACACCCCTAACATACGGAGGCTTCTATGAATCTCAATAGGTTTACTAAGAAAGAGATACTATGGTTAGCACAGAATAAATGTAAGCACTCACATACCTACCTTGAACATCCTAAGTGTTTAGGTATAGATAACCCGCCTGATTCACCTATATTTGAACGTATAGGACACCTTGATATAGAGAGTACCAACCTTAAAGCTAACTTTGCTTTAATTATATCCTACGCTATTAAGATAGACGGTGGTGAGATAATAGGGCGTGCTATTAAACCATCAGAGCTACGTAACAGGACCTATGATAGGGCCTTGTTAGAGGAATGTGTAGCTGATATGCGGAAGTTCGATAGGATAACTACCTACTATGGCGGTGATTTCAGGTTTGATATACCCGTACTACGGACACGGTGTATTCACTTCCGTTTAGACTTCCCTTTATATAAGGAAATCAAAGTAACAGACGTATACTCTATAGTAAAGAAGAAGATTAACCTACACCGCAGAGGGTTAGCTACTGTATGTGATTTCTTTGACATACCTGCTAAGAACAATCCTCTTAAGCCTGCTATATGGACAGGTGTTATGGCGGGACATCAGGATGCTATTGATTATGTATGGGAACATAACAAAGAAGATGTTTGTTCATTAGAGGCTGTGTATAACCTACTGATGCCGTATGTTAATAGAGCTAATACAAGTATATGATTAAGGATAAACATATATGTAACCCATCAGGTAGAAGTGGGCTAGGGGATAAGGTCTACCATTGTCTTTGTGGTAGGGCCTTCCCCAAGGGTGCGGCTAAGAAACAGATGCGGGTATATAACAAGTGGATCAGGGAGCATAGTAATGAACATCAGAACTAGGTTAAGGGTAGTATGTATATCCTGCTTAAGGGAGCGGGTACTTGAGTGGGATGATGATTATACACAATGGCTTTGTGATGAGTGCAGAAAACACTTGCCTCGTAACATTAAAAGTAAACGGTTCCGTAAACTAAAGAGTAAGTTTTACCAACGCAAACTTGCTAAGAGGGATGTGGAGAAATGGTTAAAAAAGGAAAGCTTAAACCTGGAGCAGTCTACGAAGTCCAATGGCGAGACCATTTCCAAGTAGATTCAAAGTCTAATCAGGCAGCTACTTTACATGACCCTGTAATCTTAACATCGTATGGGAAGTATGTAGGGTATAACAAGTTTTATGATATCTTCTCTTACAACTATGAAAATAGTATATCAGAAAACAACGACCATATGTTTATTTTAAAAAACCAGATAGTCAGCATAAAGGAGTTAAAATGATAGGACTTAAAGACCATCGTTGTCCTGTTACAGGCAGGTTATGTATGCGAGGTGAATGTAAACAGTTTGTCGACGGAAGATTTAAAAGATGTAAAATTGATGCAATATTAAATTCAGCTTTTGAATTATCAGGGTTTGCTAATATGATAACCGCATTAGGAAATCTTAAGTTTGAGTGAGATAATTCTTGACTTGTTACTGTGATATGTTATAATAGTATCAAACCATAACACGGGGGTGTGTATGAATGTTGGGGGTCAACCAACTCACAAAGTTAAAACAAATAATCCTAGGGTAAGTAGACGGCATATGTTTGACCCCCTGTGCCATTCGGTGTCTGCTTACCCTTTCTTTATAACAAGGGGGGTTGTATGAAAGGATTTGTTTTTGAAACACGGTACAAAGGCAGGTGTGTATCAGTAGATGTTATGGAGGCAGAGTATGAGTTTGAAGCAGAGCGAGATATGGCAGAGCTTAACAATGATAGATTAGATGTTGAGTTAATAGAAGAAAAAGAAATCATTAAGGAAGTGGGAACTGTATAATGGCACGTTTAAGAGTAAGAGACCCTAATGAGACAGAGTGGAGAGATAACTTTGTTAAGGAGAACATAGAAAATGATAAGAGGCATGATGGAGCAGAGGGGCGGGTACATTATAAAGGAACACAAAGAATCAGGGTTGAGGTACAGAGAAAGAGACAGGAACACCATGAGGCAGGGGCAAAGGGATATTTCTCAAAAGCCTAATAAGCAAGGGGTAGGGCTAAACTTAGTAAAGACTTTACAAGACATTGTAAGAACTAACAACATAGTTAAGGCATATAAGTATATGGAATCACAAGGTATTACAATAGAAGGGCTTAGGAGACATGGAAGAGCATTGTGGTGATGCATAAGATAAAGGGAGGGGAACATGAGTAAAGTTACATTTGATGAAGTAAGGGAATTGTTAGAAAAGTGTGGGGAAAAAGGATTAACGGTAGGCGAGGGCAAAAGAATATGTAGGGAGTTCAGAGATAAACATGGCTTAACCGATATGGAAGTTTTGAATATTGTTAATAGAAGGTTTTAAGGAGACCTCATCATGAGTAAAGAACAGGATGCTGTGGAGGTGTTGGATGAAAAATAAATATGTGCTGGCTTGGGGCGGGGGAGTAAACTCAACCGCTATTATCGCTATGGTAAGGCTTGGTATGCTTCCTGAAATAACGAAAGATAATACGCATATAGTATTTGCTGATACAGGAGCAGAAATGCCATACACCTATGAACACACAAGCAAGACAGTAATTCCTATGGTTAAAGAGGGATGGATAGTTAAAGCCTTAAATTCTGACAAGGATAGTGCTTACTATGCACCCCGTTGTAAAAAAGTTACCCTGTATCAATATTGTATAAATAATAATGTTCTACCATCAAGATTGCACCGTTGGTGTACTTCGGAATACAAGAGGCTACCTATACAGAGATATGCAAAAGAACAGAATTTAGATATTACGATACTTGGAATTAGTACCGAGGAAGCCCATAGAGCAAAAGCGAGATACTCACAAAACACCTTTTATCCTTTGTTAGAACATAATATAGACAGAAACAAATGTATTGAATTAACAAAGCGAGCAAAACTTCCTGAGACACAAAAAAGTGGTTGTTATTTTTGCCCGTATCAGCGGAAAGATTCATGGATTACGCTATATAAGGAATATCCAGAACTGTTTAAAAAGGTAACAATATTAGAAGATAATGCAAGGAAGAAATACGATGGCAAAAAGTATTTTCTTCGTGGTAAGTTACTAATTAAAAAACAGGTTAAGAAGTGGTTGTCAACAGAATGTGGGCAACAGGTATTTAAAGAGTTGGGTCTCGAACAACATTGTTTCTGTTCGGACTAATGATAGGAGCTAAGATGAGTAAAGAACTATGGGTTTCAATAATAAGTTATGTCCTTGCTCTCACAGCTACCGCTTTTACTTTTCATAATGTGGGATATTGGAAAGGGTGGGACAGGGGTATACAAGAATCCACGGAAAGGTTAATGAAGAGTATCAAGGAGTCCAGGCATGGTAACACATAGGGGGGGGGTATGAGTAAGGGGAAGATTAAACCACAATATTCTGGAAATAGGTCGAGGAAGATATGGGATATAATAGATTCTTTACCACCTAAAGAGAAAGATGTACTGTATTCGTGTTTCTGTTTATTACAAAATATGGAGCATACTTGTTTGGTATGGCTTAACAATAGGAGCTACCATGAAGAAGACGCCTAAACTTTTGGGGTTATAATGATATACCATCCTAACGGTTTATGGATGCCACTTAAAGTCTTAAAGCGTGGTGAGGAAAAGGTTGCTAAGACAGGAAATGCTTATCGCTTACTTGATGTTGTTTCGCTATCTGTGCCACGCTTACTTTTAAAGATTAACTTATTTGGTAATATGGATACCATTAAGTTGAGTGATGGAGATGAATGTCAGTTACACGTAACACCAAGTACAAACCCTAAGTACAAGGAGTTCTGTACTGCTAACACAGAGAGTTTACTTGTATTTAAAAACGGAGGTGCTAAAGAGCACCTAGATGGAGGTGCTAAGACGCACCTTGAAACCAATAACCAGAAAGGTAATAATGATGAGTAAGTTTAAGGTTGGAGATGAAGTAAAAATAATTGATACGATTTGTAAGTGGAAAACTAATTGTCATTCTTTACCTAATCGTACATGTGTTGGCATGAAGGGGGTAGTTACCGAAATTAAAAGTATAAAAATTGGGTTACGATTGGATGATCATTCAAAATGTAGTCAGTATAATAAAATATGTCTAATAAAAATAGGAGAAACCATGAATAAGTATGAGGAAAAAGCTTCTATACAAAAAGAAATTAATAACTTACAAGAACGGCTTAATAAGCTATAAACAGAAAGGAGTAGTAAATGATACAGATGCAAGTAGTAAAGCAGATAGGTAATACCACACACCACTTTACAGTAACTGGTGAGAACTTACACCAGTGCCAAATGGAGGCACAGAAGTTATCGTTCTATAATGTACCTACCTGCGGGTTATGTGGAAGTGAGAAGTTATACCTACGGGCTTATATTACAGAGGCTGATAAGTATGAGTATATTAAGATCTGTTGTGGTGGCTGTAAGGCAACGCTTACCTTTGGAAAAAGTAAGAAGGATAAGGATACTTTCTTCTTAAGGCGTAGAGATGATGGTATGCTTGATTGGCAGGCATTTAAGGAAACGCAGGCTAAAAACGAGCAGTATAGAGAAGAAGGAAAAGAAGAGATACCTATATAAAGCTTTACACAGGTGTTTCAGCCCTTTGACCTGTGGCTAAATAAAACCTCAAAGCAGTTTTACAACCAGAGGGGAAATCTGGAAGTGATAAGTAGAGGCTATAACCATTCCACCCCGACTTGAAAGAAGGTTAGCTTAGCTAACTTGAAAGACAAGTTAAAATGATTGCGGGTTGCTACACCCAATCCTTTACGAGAGGGAGACGTTAGTATTGACAAGAACCATAAAACTCACTTACCTTAAGGGCCCTATATAATAAAAGGGGCTTTCAAGGAAAGAGAGTTTAGCCTCTATTGGAGAAAAGAAAATGAAAAAGGATTGGGTATCAGTTTAGGGTGTATGATAAGATAAAGGAGGGGGTATGAAAAGAGAAATTAAGTTTTATCAAGGATATAACTGTATGGATTTCCCATGTAACTGTGATAAAAAATGCACACCCGATAATAACCATGGTATTCAGGGTATGGAAATCGGATTCTATGTTATCGAGGAAAAAGGTGCTGTTCAGTTTAAACTTTCTACGAATTGGGTTCCATATAAAAGTATACCAAGTAAAACAGGTTATAGAGAAGTTAGACTAAAGAAACAGTGTGCTGATATGTTCCCCATGCCTACCAATTTAGGATATCACTCTAAAACACCAATGTATGAAGGACACACATCATGCGGTAAGTGTGATGTATTAAATATTGATGAGTGCTATTATGGTGGAAGTGTTCTCAACGCTAGTGATGCTTTTTATGTCTTAGTTAACAGAGGGGAAGAAGAACTGTGGAAGTTTTTAGAACAGTATTATGTGTATATGTTTGAAAACGGTAAGTATCCTAAAGTTAAAGAATATGGGGAGAAATAATATGAAACTCGAAGACCAATTGGTATCATTAGACCTTGCGAAGGAACTGAAGGAAGCAGGCTATCCACAAGAGGGTGCATGGTGGTGGGTAAAACATAACGAATATTCAAAAGATGATGGGGTGCATTTAGGTTATTCGGATTTTTATGTTACTCGTGCTTGGTTAAAAGGAACAAAAGAAGCAAAAAAAGAGTTTGCTGATATTGTTTTCATCCCAACAGTTGCAGAGCTTTTAGATGCCAGACGCTTAACTACTACTATTTATGGTAGTACTCGAAAAGTAGCTGATTTCTTAGCAAGGGAGTGGTTAAATGATAAAAGATAAGATGTGGTTATACCTAAAGAAGGAGAATCTTTTATGAAAACACTTACCGCTATGCTAATAGCCCTGCTGATTAGTTCAACAGCTTGGGGAGATGAGATTGATGAGGCTATTAACTTAGGGCATAAATTTACAGAGGCTGTCAGAAACAGTCAAATAGGAGTATGGCAAGAAAGAAGGGCTATTTTTGCAACAACATATTACCTGAAAGCCATAGCTTTAATGATGAAGGAGGATAGAGATGCGAAGAAGTCTATTCAAGAAATGTGCACTAACGCTGATTGCATTAGTGCTGGTAGGTACCCACATATCCATATGTCAATCAGATGAGATTGACGAGTTAATCCCCCACATTATAGCTGTAGAATCTGGCGGAGACCCTCATGCAGTATCTAAGGCAGGGGCAATGGGGTTGATGCAGATAACTCCGATTGTGTTGGAAGAATGGAATCAAGAGGCAGACCCTGAATGGCTTTATACTGGTACATTTGATTATGCTAAATATCCTAAAGGAAAGAGTAGAAAAGAACTCGTTCTTGATGATTTGTACGTTGTGAAATGGAACAAAATGGTCGGAGAATGGTACTTACGTAGACTGCGTGACCATTATCTTAAGGATATATATATTGATTCGTATTATGAAACGTGGGGGACTGACGTTTTTACTTCTAAAGATAAAGTAATGATAAAACATAAAAATGATAAAAAGTATACCGTTGTTGATACATCTAACTTTCTCAAACTATATAAGGTTACTCCAAACACAACAAGTGATATATGGTATAAATGGATAGTTCATACACCATATGAAGATATTAAGTTATGTTTAATCCTTTCTGCCTATAATGGAGGAATTACTAGACTGCGTAAGCATGGGTATGATATTAATAAGATGCCTTTATCAGTACAAGAGTATGTAAAGAAAGTAATGAAACTATATAGGGAGGGGGGAAGATGAGAGACGAAGAGAGAGTTGAAAGAGATTCAGAGATACATGAGGTAATAGAAGGATGGATGTTAAGGGATGTTGGTAATACAGCAGGTGATGTAATGTTAGCAGTTGATGAGGTACTGGAGGTAATAAAAAAGTATGAAAGTAATGTACAAAGCAACGAAGAAGGGGACTGTGGTTGTCAAGAAGAAGAAACGGAAACTGGGACTCAAGAGTAAACGGAATAACGCTTTAGATAGAAAATGGAAAGAGTTTATTAAATCACGGGCTGGGGGTCAATGTGAGTTTTGTGGGGAAGGGGAACGTCTTAATGCTCACCATATCTATGATAGAAGTATCCGTAGGTTAAGGTGGGATATAGATAATGGTATGGCTCTGTGCCCCCTACACCATAAGTTTGGAGAATGGTCAGCACATAATTCACCTATTGAATTTATAGAGTGGTTAAAGGATATACGGGGAGGGGAGTGGTATAAAGAGATTAGATATAAGTATATTCACAATAAGTGTGTTGATGGTATTGTGCAGGAACAGGAGGCAATACTTAATATGCGTGAGAATATAAAGGAGTGGTAATGAAATATCATGAGCAAGAAAAGGGTAAGCCTGTACCTAAGAAGTTTGAAGAGTTCCATAAACCTGAAGGTGGTAATCCTATGATGCCTTTAGATGAAATAGCTGCAGAGTCTTTATCGGAAACGATACAGGAATTACATCCTGAGTATAAACCTACGATGTCTGTGCCTGAGAAGTTAAAAGGTGCTTTAGGTGGTGGGTATAGTCACATGGAACTGACAGATACAATCAACCAAATTATCGACACCTTACAAAGAATAGTGGAGAGGTTATAATGAAAAGTAAAGTAATCTTTAGTAGGCAAGATATAGATATGTTTGAAGAAAATAAACCCATAAAACTTAAAAGAGGCGAAAAGTTTGTATCGTTTATTAAGTTTAAACGAAAACTGTTTGTTATAACAACTAAAAGTATTTTTGAACTTATAGAGAAACGCTTAGAGAGGGTAAATGAAATACCTTTTAATAATCCTACTATGCCTCCGCCCAATGGCGAATGAGAAAGGAATAATATGAAAATAATTAGAAATATAAAAGTTCCAACGGGTAACATTTTAATTGCAGAAGGCGAACGATATAAACCGTTAGAGTTTTTATCTATAGGCGACTATGGTAAAGAAAAGAATTTAAAAGCAAACTTCATGGGATTAGATAAAGAGATAAATGGTGTACCACATGGAGAGTTACTATCTTTAACAAAAAAATGGGTAATAACTATATCCACTCAATACGGATGCTCTATGGGTTGTTCTTTTTGTGATGTACCTAAAGTAGGTAGGGGTACTAATGCTACGTTTGATGATTTAATAAGACAGGTTTTAGAAGGGATTAAACTTCACCCTGAAATAACATGGTCACAACGTCTTAATATCCATTTTGCCCGAATGGGAGAACCAACATGGAATCCTAATGTTTTAGATGCAACAAAATGGTTAAAAGAACACATTGACCCTGAATACAAGATTCACCCTGTAATTTCCACAATGATGCCTCGCAAAAATGAATGGCTTAAAACATTTATACACACATGGATGAGAATGAAAAATAGGTTGTTGGGTGGCAACGCAGGATTACAACTATCTATAAATTCTACCGATGGACGTGAACGAGATAAAATGTTTTGTAATAATGCTTGTTCATTACAAGAAATACACAACATCATGAGAGGCATCGTTCCAAATGGTAGAAAAATAACCTTAAACTTTGCTTTGTCTAATTACATTGTTAATGCGTCAGTTTTAAAGAGATGGTTTTCTCCCCAAGATTATTTAATAAAAATAACACCAATGCATAAGACATTGGCTTGTGTACGTAAGGGGCTAATAACAAACGACGGGTATGATTTATATTATCCATATAAAAAAGTGGAAGAAGCTTGCAAAAACGAAGGGTACGACGTGATTGTATTTGTTCCTTCTAAAGAAGAAGATGAAAGTAAAATAACTTGTGGAAACGCAATATTGGCAAATAAAAACAGTTCAGTCTTTAATGATACTGCTATGCCTCAGACCCTTGGCAGCAAAGCATAACGGCATGGAACTCCGTGACACGCTTAATGGCAAGGTCTTACGAAGTGATGTGGAGTTGTATAGCGTTAAGGTAGATGTAGGGTATATATTTAAGGTGATGAAGAAAATGAAGGAGGGGGCATGAAAGATATGCAGAAAAAAGAAATCCAGATGATCACAGTGACTCAGGGCGAATTATACCCTCCGCCAAAAGACTTAGAAAAGATGGGGTATCATTCAAATCAATTTTTTGCCTTACCGTATAAGTTTGAAACACGGTTCAGAGTAATAGTAGAAACACTAAAAGAATTTACATCCAATTCTAATGGTGGCAAAACATTTGAAGTATGTGAAGAATTAGACCATGAACTAAAACAATTATGTCAAAGCCTATTATATCTCATCAATTCAACATCTTATCGTAGAGGACAAAAATATTATAATTTTGATAAAATGGAAATAGATAGCAAATTAGGAAGAAAAAAATAAAGGGGCATGACCAGTCGTGCCTTAGAGATTGCGGTAGGAGTGGCGTTCAGGTGAAAACGTAGGTTAGCGTTGGTGGTTCTGAAGCGGACATACCCAGCCTACCTAAGAAGGATCGCTTAAGAACTTTCTTGAAGCAGGTTCAACTCCTGCCTTCTACCGCATAAAATTGATGTTGTGCCTGATAAGATAAGGAGAGTGAAAATAGAATGTGTGGAGAGTGTGAGATATGCGGAAAGGATGTAGGAGAACTTTACGGAAGGCGTGTTAAGATGTGTTATGAATGTGTTTCGTCTTATCCAGAGGACTACACCGAGTAAAAGAGTACCGCATAAGATGCCGTCAGCCTGTAAAACCTGATACCTGTATCAAGTTACTTGTAGGGTAAACGGGTCACTTACAGGCTCGGCACAAAGACTTGCTTTGCGGTGAAGTAGTTTATGGTCTAATAGACGTATTAGGCAAACCGCATAAGATAAAGGAGGGGGTGTGAAAATGTTAACAAAGAGACAGTTGTGTAATCATATTATTAGAAACAGTGAGAATAGGAAGCCTTATAGCATTTGCGAAGCCTGACGCACTATATATATGTAAAGTTGTTAAGGTGGAGAAATCCATACAGGGAAAACACTTCGATGTGTGCTATTATGATGACTATTATGATGAGCAGAAACCTATATCAAGGGAAAGGTAGGAAAGCATGAGTAAAGAAGATAAATGGTTGGGACATACGGTTAAGATAATTAAATATACGATTTGGCATGGTATGCGTGGAGAAGTTGTTGCAAAAGTAAGAAATAGAACTATCTCAGCCCACAAAATAATCAGCCATAAAGAATACATAGTACAGTTTGCAAAAGAATGGAGTTTCTTCAGGACGAAAGAGATGGTGATAGATGAGTAAAGAACAGGATGCTGTGGAGGTGTTGGAGGAGAAATTATACCGCTACCGTAAAGAATCTAATCGTAGTACGGCGTGTGCCGATATGAATAGGGATAGTATTGAAGCCCTCTCCCTCGCCATTGAGATTATACCAGAATATGTGGAGTTGAAGAAGAAGGTCAGCACCCTTGAGGCGGAGAAGAAGGAGTATGAAGAGGTGGGATTAGAAGAAGCTGAGAAACATGGAGTACCACTTAAGAAGTCCAAGCATGGTAACACATAGGGGGGAGTATGAAAAAATATCAGATAATATATGCTGACCTTGACAACAACAATAGTATATGGTACAATACCATATAAAAGGGGGTGTGGCATGGGATTATCAAAGGAGTTGCAAATAGGTAAAGCAGGAGAGCATTTAGTCTGTTGTGATTTAATACAACAAGGTTACAACGCTTTTCTCGCAGATCAAGGTTTGCCTAATGTATCGACTTTAAAGAAGAAGGGAAAACAAAATATGTTATCGGAAAATACTCAAAATTCTAAGCAGAGCATTGTTTTGAATTAGATGATGATGGCAACAGGGAACTCAATAAAGATATTGACCAAGCTGAAGCTGCTATTCGGAAGCTGTTTAACAAGAAACCTAAGTTTCAATGTTCGTACTGCGAGGGTGATAAACGCAAGTGTCATTGTGAGGTATAAATGCAACAGATGTGGGTTCATAATTCAGGAGAGTCAGTTTTAGGGTATACGCTTATATTGCTAAGTATCGGTTGTTTTATAATGTCGTGGTGGGTAGGGAGAAAGAAACGGTGAAGTGTAGAGACTGGTGTTTGCTAACAACCTTAACCCTAATTCATTTAATTTGGTGGGTGCTTTGTTTATTATGGGATAATCTAAGGAACTGGTTATGAAAACAAAGGTGTCAGAGGCCTGGATGTGGGGGTTGATCGTGACGTTATGGTTTGCGGTAGCGATATGGTTCATGTTCTTTTTCATGTTAAAAATGGGGATACTATGATTGAAACTTTTGATTTATGGTGGGTAGAAAACGCTTCTTTTGCCTGCGACTGTGCATTAGCAGGTATGGCATTATGTATGTTGGTATGGACATTCTTTAGACATAGGCCGAAGAAGAGAAAGGGGTTAAGGTGATAAGAAAGATTATACTTATGTTAAGGCGAATTAAATATAACTATTTTGGGATATATAGGAACCCCTCTGAGTATTGGAATGGGGCGGGAGTTGATAGCTTCTTAAGAATTAAGAAAAACTCTCCACCTTCGGCGATGAACAAACTTGAGAAAGGAACAAAGATAATATATAAGGTTATACATACTCTTAACGCTGAATACATATTAGACGCAGGGTGTGGATACGGAAGGTTTATTGTAGAGTTGTTACCCCTAACCCAAGGTACAAGGTTCATGGGTATAGACATATCTAATAGAGCTATTAGTTCTGCACAAGATTTCTGTAATGATAAAAGGGTATCTTTTGAACACGGTACTTTGTCCAATATACTTGTTAAAGACAAACATTTTGACTTGGCTTTTACATTCGGTGTGATGGCTTATATAAAACCCAAAGAGGTTAAGTGTATAATGAAAGAGTTGGTACGTGTAAGTAAGTTTATTTTACATATGGAGGTGTATGAGGAAAAAGAAATTGGGTGGACATACCCGTACGGGAAGTGGTATAGGAATATGGGGTGTAAACTTATGCTAGATTATACTGTAGATATACCTCCAAAGTTCAATGTTGTACTTGTAAAAACCGAAAGGGGTTGAGGTTATGAGATACATACCTATAGCAGTAGTGTTTATATTGGTATTCTTACACGCAGAGAGTCATCATAATAAGAAGATTGAGGTGTTACAGGTAGAGGTTGATGAATTAAGTAGCAAGATAGATATACTTGCTAACTGTGCAAAGGCACAGGCTGAGATAAGTAAACAACTAGCAGAGGAGGTGTACGGTGTGGAAAGTAATGATAGGTATATGGGGCGTAAGAGTTGGATTCCTACTGATTCTACTCCCAATTATTTATGACATACTTGGTAAAGGGTTTGATGACCTTTCGGTATGGCGTGTTGCCCCAGCGGGTATGGGTGTAATCTTATTCGGTGCAGGGCTTATGTGGTTGTCTAAATGGTGTGATAAAGAGTTGGGGGGACGATAACTACGAGGATAAAATAAAGGGAGGGGAAGATGGGAGTATCAGGAACGTGTCCTAAATGTGGCAAGAAATGGAGTGGTACGGCTAAAGATGCTTTTGGATTTGTTGTTACTGATTGTGGGGAATGTCAACTCAAGAAGCAGAAAGAAGTTACGGATAGATTTAAAGGAATAGCTACTAAGAAGACCTCGTCATGAAGTATATCCTAATCCCAATAGCCTTGGTAATGTTCTTTGGCGGGTGGCTGGTTGAAGAAGTATGTAACCTTATAACGCCTTATGCAGAAACGGAGGTATGATATGCATATATTTAATCTTGTTTTTGGTATAATAATGATAACAACGGGTACATGGGCTGTATTTACTTCAGCTTCTGGATGGCCTGAGAAAACCAAGTGGAACAATTTGCCAACGGGTAAGTATACTGAAATTAAAGATTATAAGAACGATAGGTATGTAATCGAAGATGCTTATGGTAAAGAAGTAGTAGTATTTAAGAGAGTAAGGAAGGAGGTATGATATGTTAGAAACATGGGCTTTCATAGGGTTAATCTTGAGTGCTTATATGGTTGTTAGAATACTCTATAAGATATTCCGATACTTCGATGATAGACGGATTGACCGTATCTATCACTACGATAAGACCAATAGGCTTATGGAGTATTTAGAAGCATTAAGTAAAGGAAAGGGAAAGATGTAATGAGAATGGACAATTTTGAAGTATCAGGGGTACTAACAACGCTGTTAATACTAACTGTATTTATGTTTTCCTTAGTGGGTGTGTTGTCAACTATATACTGGATATGTAGATGGATGTGGTAAACTTTCTAAAATTACTGGGAGCATTTGCCTTAGCTGATACAAGCTTGCAGACAGCTTTCACAGCAGAGAATAAGGCTACATCTATATCTATATTAGCAGGACACGCTTTAGTGTGCGGGTTTATACCATTTGTTGTAATGGGGTATAATCCTTATATATTTATATGGTTTAGCGGTACACATTATGTTATAGATTACTTTACCTCAAGAATGGGTAGAAAGTTAAAGTGGTCTAACTATATGAATGATAGAAAGATTAAACAAAGATGGTTGTTGTTTACAGATATTATTTTACATCTATTAACTGTTGTGATGGGGTGTTTTTTATATGGTTAATATATTGTGTATAAAATGTAAAGCTGTTTATAAAAGTTACCCCACCTTGCGTTTTTTAATTAAACATGATTATTTGAATAGTAATTATGATAATTGTATAACTAGTTATGCCTGTCCTGAATGTAGAAAAGATTGGCGAAGAACACGAGTGTCTGGTGTAGTATGGAAGCAAATAACAGATAGTGAGTTAGTGAAAATACGTAAATAGGAGGAATACTTTATGGCTAAATCATATAAGACTTGTAGTAATGTTATGTATACAGTTGGGGTCAAGGATAAACCTAATGAAAATGTTAATTTAAGTGTAGAAGAACGTAAGGTATTTAATGGTGGGTATAATAAGTTTAAAGAAAAGTATGGTGTACTACTGAAGAATGGGAAGCGGTTTGTTCAGTGAATGATGAGAAGTGGGAAAAGAGACTTGATACGTTAATTAAGCTATTAGATGTTATAGAGCAGGGATCAGCTCATATCTCATGGCAGGATAAGTCTATTGTTAAAATTGAAAAGATAGAAACAGAGAAAAGTAT
>SDBU01002706.1_pt1 | contig 23249 bp, 37 predicted proteins | sample 2277071 | NCBI WGS metagenome assembly SDBU01 (sample SAMN10397929, study PRJNA504765) | marine sediment metagenome | isolation source: marine sediment core GS08_GC12, 126 cmbsf | place: Arctic Ocean: Gakkel Ridge, Loki's castle | collected 2008 | reverse complement strand
CTTTTCCGGCGGATGATACATCGATCATCTTGACGGTCAAAGCCCGCTGATCTAACTCGGCGGCTGTGGACAATACCTGGACTTCTGCACCACTTGAACCAATCCACAGCTGAGTTACTTTTGATATGCCAGAATTTGACTGGGCATCAGTGGTAACTACCTTGCTGGCTTCCTGGGTACCCAGGGTAGTGATGTCGGTATAACTCAATTCCGTGCCGGTCGAAGTGACTGTGGATCCACCGTAGGTTAATATTCCGGTTGCCGGCCAGGTGAAGTCTTCACCAGCATCCAGGACAACAGCCTTGCTGGCAGCGCCGGTTCCCAGGGCACCGATATCGAGGTAATCCAACTCATCAAAGGTCAAGGTGCCCGCAATGCCATCAAGTACGTTTATCTCTAATCCGGTGGCGAGGATGGCCGTTCCCCAATAAGTCAGGATTCCAGTAGCCGGCCAAGTGAAGTCATCACCAGCATCCAAAACCATAGTCTTGCTCGCCAACCCAGTACCAGCTGTCACGCCAGCATTGTAATCTAATTCCCCAGCGGTGGCCGTGGTTGCCGGTATGGCATTTAACTGAGATGCGGTGGACGTGAGGGCATTAGTTCCATCATGCAGAACGCCATAATAGAGTGTGTCAGCGGAGGGCCAATGATAAGCACCACTGGCTGATAGCACAACTGCTTTGCTGACAGCGCCGATACCCAAGGTAGCGATCTCAAGATAATTCAGCTCATCGAAGGTTGCCGTTACACCATCGAGGATATTCAGCTCAGCACCGGTGGCATCAATCGCTGTACCCCAATAGGTTAGGAGTCCTGTAGCCGGCCAGGTGTAATCGTCACCGGCATCCAGTACGACCGCTTTGCTGGAAGCCCCGGTACCCAAAGCGCTGATATCCAGGTAATCCAGCTCGTCAGAGGTTAGGGTGGCTGCAATACCGTCAAGCACATTTAGTTCTAATCCCGTGGCTGTAATCCCTGTTCCCCAATAGGTCAGAACTCCAGTAGCTGGCCAGGTGAAGTCTTCACCAGCATCCAGGACAACAGCCTTGCTGGCAGCGCCGGTTCCCAGGGCACCGATATCCAGGTAATTCAGCTCGTCGCCGGTCGCTGTGACTTCCTGCCCAGATCCGGTAGCGCCATAAACGAACATGCCGGCGCCAACGTGGAGCGAATCGAAATCGGTTGTTTCAATGTAGGAATTGATCCCGCTGGTCATGCCAGACCTACGCCCGGACTGGGCGTCCAAACCAATGGTCATCAAAACCAGAGTGGCGATTAGTGCGATATACTTGCGCATGATATCCTCCTGTTAATCTTTGTTAATTTTGTTTATGGGCCATGATCATACCAGAAGTTAACTGGATAGATCGCAGGTCCGCGATAATTGAAAATCCTGCCGGGAATGAATGCCCGGCTAACACATTCCGCTTGGCTTCGGATCCAGTTGTCAGAGCCGCAAATACGGTAGCCTCAGCGACGGTGAAACCAGTCCAGAGCCCTGTATGCGGGCCGAGAGCGCCAGTTGCAACAGCCGCGCCAGTATCGGTGTCAGTAAGGACATCATCATTTTGAAATACCCCGGTACCCTCATTGACTAAAAGATAGCCGATGGTCGCGTCATCATCATCGATCTCGATGCCATATATGGTTGCCGAATTACCAGAACCTGCACCACTAACAACGAGTCCAACAGTGAAGGCGCCCGTCAGAGCATCGAAAGCCAACCGACCAGATATGCCTGAGAGTACATCGAAGTCATCTGCCGTCAATATATTCAAGCATTCTTGGGCTGACCGTCGATTAAAGACGCTCTTTCGGTCGGTTAGTGAAAAAGAGGGAGACATGGCTACCGCTACTTGGCCGCCTTGGCGAGGGCTTGCTCATGCTCGGCATTCAAGGTCTCGATCTCTTTCCCGTGGGCTTCATCGGCTTCGGCTAATACCTTTTCTTTGTCAGCCGTGGCCTGGGTGGCGGCCTCATCGATGGCTGTTTGATGTTCCTCGCCAGCCTCGGCAACAGCTTCCTTCACAGCCTCGGACTGGGCGTCAGTGGCAGCATCGGCAGCTTCTCCCAGAGCCTGCTCGTGGGCTTTGCCAGCCTCGGCAACAGCCGTTTTCACAGCCTCAGTTTGGGCATCAGCGGCTTCATCGGCGGCTTTTCCCATGGCTATCTCGTGGGCTTCGTTAGTCTCGGCAACAGCTTCCCTGATTTCCGTCTTGGTCGCCTTAACGGGCTTCTCGCCGGAGCCGTCGGCCGGGCCAGCCTTTATGGTCGCAACCAAGATGGCCTTGTCGCCCGCACTGACGGTCACTGTTTTTGCCTTGACATGCTTCATGATCTCGAATGCGACAGCATAGTCCTCACCGTCAAAATCCTGCGCGACCTTGCCCAGAGATTCCATGGACTCGGCCGGATTTAATAACTGCCGGTTGCCCTTGCTGTCCTTGAAAATGAACTGAGTAGTTAAGCTGCGGGCCAGATTGTCTGGGTCATATTTCGGAAACACCTTAATCATAACGTTCTCCTGAATATTCGATTATCGACCGCGATTAGTTATTGAAAGTCATCTCGGCGAAGTTCAACGCATCAGGACCGTAGATCAGCCCAAGCCAATAGCCGGACTTCTCAACGCCACGCAGGTTTGATCCCGCTCCCATAACTTGCATCATCTGCTCATCGAAATCCTGTACCTTGTCCAGGTTGGCCTTGAAATAGAAATTGCCAGCTGGCTTCATGCCGAAGATCTGTAGTTTCTTCTTGGCAAAGGTGGGGTCTAACAGGAATATCGGCGTGCGCCCCAAGAGTCTACCCGAGGGGACACCAGTATCAAGAATGCCTTCCTTGATCTGGGTCGTGATCATTTCACGGCCATCCTGGGAGCCTCCGGAGGTTGAAACCAGATGTTGCCAAGCCCAGGTGTCACGCATCTCGGTTGGGTTCAGTCGAACGATCCTGAGTTCATCACCCAGCAGGTTGAAATGCTCTACAATGTCCTTGTGAATTTCGAAGGTGTAGGCGCCTTCGCCGGTATTGGCCAACACGTTGGTTGTGGGCAGCGTGTCCGACACAAATCGGGTATCACGGACATATGTCGTGCCGGGAGTGAAGGCCGTGAGGGACGCAGTAATCAACGGATCCAGCGTGTCGTTGATTAGGTTCTCCCATGCCCGGATCATATCCATATTAACCTGATCGGAGACATCGATACGGCCAAGGATACCATGCTCGGAAGGATAATCGATGATACCGGTTGAATAGCGATCCAGGTTGTAACGATCGGTAGATCCCGGCCGTGCGAAGGTCGGACGAGGCGCTTCGCCGTGCGTATGCGTCTCATAAACCTGCAGCGTCTGGTCCTGGCGGTTGACCTTTTGCACCCAATCCTCTCCTTCACCCATGGAGATATTGGCAAATAAGGCCAAGACAACGTTCTGCGCATGGACGCTAAGTTGGACGATTTCCTCCCTGGCGGCCGCCAAAGCGGTTCGAAGTCGCGGGTCTGCTCCGGGTTGGTGTGCCGCTACTAAAGCCTCGTGACGCTGATCATCAGTTATGAGCGCTTGGGCTTCCGCAAGTTCCTGAAGCCTTAACCTCAGCGGATCGTCTGCCGGGCGCAAGGCGTTAACAATTGGATTCATCTGTACGTTAATCATCGGTTTTCCTTCCTTATGATTCCGCGCTAATTATACTTTGTCGCCGAGATTGGCAACAGCCTGCCAGACGATACAATCCGTCTCGTTTCCGAAAGTGACATCGATTTGCTCGACAACTCCGAGAACCGTATCGCCCTGGTTGGCGCCATTCCCATCAGTGAATTCACCGCTGGCAGCCATATAAACATACTCACCGACTGCGAAGGTAGTCCCTGCCTCAATATTCCCCTTCAACACATAATATGTGCCGGGGTCATAGGCCGTGACCTGTACCACACCCTCGGATACCTTTTTCTCGTGAATAATGGTGGAATCCAGAGGAATATGCACTAATTCCTCATACGACGGCCCGTCGGTTGTAACCTCCGAATTAAGGAAGCCAAGTGGGACGATACCGACACCAGCCAAGGCAATAGTGTCGGAACTGCGCACGACGCCAACACCACGCGCCATTGCGCCGGCGGGAGTTTCGAAATTGCCGTCCAGAACCGGGGCGCCTCTATAGGCCACGCAAAATGTAGTCATTGGATTATCTCCTTCTATTGAAAATTATTTACCAGCTCTGGATGATTAACACACCCTTGCGAATTTCTCCGGGTCATCAGAGTCGTCACCGGCAGCACCCAATGACGGATTAAACGGGGGTGTATCTGATGCGGCACCATGAGAAGCCATAAGTGCAGCGAAGCCACTGTCGGCTTTGCTGTTCAGACATGCTACTGCACTCTTGATGGGGTCGGTTATTTCCACCCCTCTACCCTCCAGATCCTTGATCATGGCCGCCTGCTCGGTTTTAAGTCTTTTGACCCAATCCGTGAAACCCTGATCGCCGGCCTTATCAGCCGTGAACGTGGCTAGCATTGTTTTGCGTTCCTCAGTGAGGACGAAACCATCCGCAACCAATTGCTCACTTCGAGACTTCATGGAGGCCTCAATGGCATCCCGGGCAGCCATGGCATCATTGATTTTTTCATCGACCTGCTCCGGGGTAAGCATGTCTTTGGTGCCATCACCATCGCCAGGATCTGCCTTGGCTGCGGCCACCGCTTCGTCGATCTTGGCTTGCACCTCTGTCGGCGACAGGAAACCTTCATATCCTGCAATTGTTTCGACATGGGCGGCAATTTCCGCCTGCAACTCCCGCGGAGTCTTAACCTTTGCCGTGGCCGGGTCAACTTCGGTCAGGGAAAAATCGCCGGAGTCATTCGGCTCATATTCCAGGCGGACCTTCTGGACAAAGCCGTCTATGCCCGGCTTGTCCAGATAAAGGCTGGCGAATATTTGATACGTGCCATCACCTCTTTTGTAGCCAGAGAGATAGAAGTCGTCCGGCTGATCAATCTGGTTGCCAGCCAGGTTCAGACTCAATTTGTCACCACCGGCAACCTGTACGGTGAACCCGCTCTGCGCGAGCGTCTTGTTAATTTTTGCGAGGACTGCTTTCATGCGTTCAGCGAGTGTCATGGTAGGCTCCTTTGGTTCAATTGTGCTTATTTTAGCGGCCAGGGCCCGTTCGCCCTTAAAGCTGCCTGTCAATACAGTATCGATCCCCGCATCCTCGTCTGCTGGCATAAGTGTAAACCCTCCACCCCAGAGATGGGTGGAGTTTTCGGATCCATCGCCGCCAACTGCTCTGGCCACCTGATCGAATTGTTTGGATTTATAGGCGGCCATCAATGTTTCATTTATTTCGGTTTCATACGATGGGCCGTCTTCACCGAAAACAACCCAGCCAAATGAACCGAAGAGGATCTCGAAGCTGATTCCATACTGTTTCTCACCTTCGCCAATCGAGGCAATTATTTTTTGAGCCTCAGCCACCCGATTCCACAGAACTGCGATTACCTTTACGGGGCTCGAAGTGTCCGGCAGCATCTGGATATCGCCCTTAGTTGCAAAATAGGCTTTAATCATTGTGCCGACAAAGAGGTCCGTGCCTTGGTAAACATCGCCATTATCTGACAGTTGATGCTCAAGATTGAGCGGCTGGTTATCAGCCGTAGGGACGGCTTTCGCCAGCACTGGCGGCAATAACGTATCCCCGTTCTTGTTCACAACGGGGAAGGAATTCAGTAAGGTGAGTTGGACATAGGTCCTGGTGAGGTCGGAACGGAAAGTATCCTGTCCGATTGTTACGGCGGAGCCGAGCGCGATTACGCGAGCGACTGCTTGGCCTTCATAGGTGAATCTTTCCAGTCCCATTCTGGGACTCAGATTACATTATTAAATCTACAATGTCAATACCGAGAGAGTGGTTTGCTCCCTTTTTGACACCATATATAGTGCTGGCTAGGCTGGAGTTGCTACATTATGTGGAGGGGCAGTGGGGAGGCAATAAACTCCTGTTTCCCAAAATATATTTTTTACTGTGCGCGATTTTAGTCCATGCTTGGCGGCAATATGATCATAGATATAGGCGCTTGTATATTTCTGATGGCCTTGATCGGATTTGATTTTCATCATTCCCATGATCTCAGTTCGGATTTGTGCGTTGCGCTGTGCCAGCGCCCGGTTAACCATTGTCGGCTCCTACCGTGCCCGCAACACCTTCTGGTCGGGGCGTATTATCATCTGGGGCGTCACCTGGCAATCCATCGTCTTCCGACGGCTTGCCGCCAGGATTATCCTGGAGCAGCCCTTGGTTTGGCTCGAAAAACGGCGTCTGCAGCGCCTCCCAATATAAATGGGCTTGCTTTTTGTCACCTTTCATTTTCATAATCTCTGGGGAGAGTGTTTTCTCTCTATCAGAAACCCACTGGCTCCAACTATAACCCATTATTCGGCAGGCCGTCTCCATATCCTGGCCACGCTTCGTCATCAATTCGACTTCTCTCAGCTTCTGGCGAGGCTCTTTCATGAAATGTTCATCCCATTGCGTCTCGGCATCTGGATCCTGCAATATCTCAGCATATAGGTCTTGTAGGAAAATCGCAAACAGGTCTCTGAATCGAGCGATTTTACGGGCATACCCCTTGAGGTAGATCAATCCACCAGAGAAGCTGCCTTTGTCGCCCACCACAATTTGGCGCGATATCCGGGCCCACCAATTAATGCGTTCATCGGGTGTGGCAAATCTCTTACTCATATCAATGTCATTCCCGGGGAAATGGAATATATGTTCGAGTTGTTGATTCGTGACTTCAAAAAAGGCCTTGTCAATTTTCTGCCGATAACGATCTTTAACCTCCTGGCGCATTCCTTTGCTTACTGTGCCGGCCTTTAATATCTGTGGCAGTGTTTTCCCTTCCTCTTTTGGGCCAACTTTGACTTGATGAATAAAATATTTTATGAGGTAGGCGATGCTGAATTCTCCATCCTGCAGAAGTTGCCGTAAAGCAATCGAGGGAAATACGGTCATCATGCTGGGTTCAACCAACCTGTCCTCAATGCCTTTCCTGTTGATAATGAATATGTGTTCGTCGCTGTTGTCTTCCCCGAGTTCAACATATCCACCAATGGGGAATATAGGATCATTGGCTTTTAGTGTAGTCGGATGCTTGGCCGCATCAATCCATTTTTGAGGGATCCCCTTGAGTGCGGCAGCTCGCTTAACTGGATCGGCGATTCGTGTTACCTTTATAATGTATTCCTTCATCACTTTTGGTATTCTGAGAAAGGCTCTGAATTGTTTTTTCCCCTCGCCGTCGGTAATATGCTTGGGAACGATTTTAAGATTCGGCAAGGGCAGCACAGTTAAGGTTTTTGATTTCTTCTGCATCATTACGACCACATTATCGGCAGCCGCGGCCACATTCCACATTTCCAGCAATAATTGGAAAATGCGGTGTTCTCTGTTCCAGGTTTTGATCTTCTTTTCGGCTTCAGTATCTTTTGATGCGACCCTGAATCCAGACATCCCAAAATCTACCTGCGTACCAATTATGCCGCTGATTTTATCGTCCGTCTCTGCATAATTCAATGCGACCCTGAATCTATCCTCTTGCTTCTTGGGGATCATCATCAGAATCAATTGATTAAGGGCTGCATATACTGGCCCGGATTGTTCTTGAGCAACCTGCCTGTATAGATGTGAGGCAATTATTTTTCTACTGGATTCGCTGGTGAGGTCTTTACGTCTAGTTTGGATTTTCCATTGCCATTTAAACATCCCAAGATCTTCAGCAGCTTTATCTTGATCTAGGGTGTCGAGCATTGCGCCAACCATCTGATCGCGGCTCGTGCCGGTCCAGCCAAATGTTTTTGAATATAGACTCATGATAATTCCTTATTCTACGTCGGGGACATCCCCGGATTCGTCGTCGTCCGAATTTTCTTCCTGCATCTTTTTCAATCTGACAAGGATATCACACATCATATGACCCATCAGCAATGTGATTGCTGCATCTTTTTTGCCAAGCGCGGTGTAGGTGAATACGCCATGTGATGTTTTTATTCGCCGGCCTGTCCGAGAACTAGATTTGTAGCGCATATGGCAAAGCTGCGAAATTGCTGTCCGTATATTAGTCAGATTCTCCAGTTGATCGTCATTAATGCGGCCCTCGTTATATGCCTCGATCAACTCTTCCACTTCAAATTGTTGTGTCAACTGAACGGTTTTGTCACGCAGGGCGTCCTGAAACAAAGTAACCATAAAATTGTTCAGCTGATCGCTGTATTGAAACATCGCCTTGCCGGTCTTGCTGTCCACATAAGCAGTGGTGATCATCTCATTCGAGAGACTGAAGATGGAAATATTGGTTTTGGCGCCTCTCGGTGTATCATGATCCCATGGTAACATGGGGACTACCTCTATTTCACTTTGCAGGCCTTCTATATCTGTTTTCTCCAGCCGCTTTTTCGCAAGACTTTGGAGTACTCCCTTCCCGCCGCCCCCTGGATCGAGCATATAAAAAACCGCCTCAAACTTAGCATCTATTTCTTGAATGTCATAAGCCATCGGCTCAGAACGGATATCTTCCATCACATGAGCGAAGCATAGTTTGTGAGGATTCTCTGCCGTGCCGGCGCCCAATTTCCAGATAATATCAACACCATCATCACCACGGCCATCCTTTATTCCTTCATCGGTTGAGAATGTCGCATCTGTACCCTGGGCGCTATCCAGCCCTCCGACGAATACTTCGCTCACATCGCTCCGAGACAATTGTCCCAGCCAATCTTTTTTGCATGCCAGCATAACCTCGGCCCATGCAAATGGGTTTTTGGCTCGCCCCTCTGTCCACTGCCCCAGCCATACCCGATTAAACTCTTCTGTGAGCATGCTGCCGTTGCGAGCTTTCTCTACTATCGTGGAGTCATAAATAATCCCATCCCATTCTGACGGGATGTCATCGACGCCGATGCAATAAATCGCATACAGATGATCTCCTGCCTTGATCTTTTTTTCAAACGATTTATGCTTGGCGTAACATTCGTCAGAGGGCTTTTGGGCGCTGCCATCATAAACAAGCTTGTTCATGTAGGTTGGGTCGCCTTCGTCGTAATGCCGGAAAAACATTACGACATCATTGACTTTGGTGATGGACTCAAAATGGAGCCGTTCGTTGGCAATCCCATCCCTATAATCAAACCCAAAGGATATTTCAAAATTTCTGTAGAACTTCTCTAAAATATATTTCCACGAATTAGTCTGGCGATTCTCCATATAATCTCTAGCCACATAATCTTCTTCTCTGTGCCTATTCGCCAGATCTTCATTGGTGAGCCGGCCCAACTGCACGCCGGTCTCTATCTCCATCGCCTCTCTAAATAGCCTGGTGTGTCTATAGGGCCTGTTGGTGTTTGTGAAGATCGGCTCGATTTTGTCATCGATTTCTTGAACGTATGGCCAGCTGGTCCATTCATTGAAAATGCCATGGTTCTTCCGCATGGTCCGGGTTTTTTTATACTCCCTCCCAGGATCCGGGGAAAGGGAATTAATAGAACTACCGTTATGAAAAAGGATGACTCCCTTGCCCTGTGTGTGGGAAACCTTCGCCTTGTGATTACCCTTCGCCGTTATGAAGCGGCGGAAGTTGGGCTCTTGTTTTATCCAGGTGCCATAATGCTTATCCAGAACTTCTTTACCTATCTCGGCTTCCTGCCCAAGCCATATTGAATCCATCACATTGATACAGAGGCTTCGGATGGCCATATCCATTAGATAGTTGTGGGTTTTGCCGGTGCTACGACCGCTATGATCTTCGACAAATCTTTTAAGATTCAGGATTCTGAACCGTTGTTGCTGGACTTCTGGCATTTTCATCCCGAAAATATCCAGTCCTGCTCCATATATATCGTGCATCCAGATATAGCTTTGCATGGGATGGACATATGCTTGGTGATCGGGGGGCAAATTAGAAACCATCGGGCTTTTTCGCCCGATTTCTGTGACTGTAGTATACTGATTTTGGTCTGGGATAGCCACTATCTTACACCAAAAGGATCGTCATCAGGGTCCATACCAGCGGACGGGTGTCCGTTTTCTTCGGAAGTCCCATCTCCTGGCTTTGGGGGCTTCATTAGACCGCCCGGCATTAGCCGGCTGAGGCGCGTCATGGCCGCCGCGAGCGCTTTCTGTACCTTTTCATCAACATCATCACCATATAATCTCTGCAAGTCCCTATAATGTTCCACCTGCAGTTCTTCCAAAATGATTTGGTGCATGCGGAAGGCCATAAATGGATTCTTCATTAGATCTGGAATCATTTCCAGGGCCACCAAGAATCGTCCAATATAGAATTCCGCCTGAGTTGCAGACAGTTTGTAGTCGATCAGGCTCAGGATGCTGGCTGGCAAGTCGGCCGCCGCCCGGATATCTTCTGGACTGGCGGTGTCTTTGGCCATCAACACCATTTCAGCCAGCAACAAATCCTCAAACATTTTCACCCTGGCCTGATAGCGCCTTTGAAATTCTTCGTCATTCCTGGATAGATTGTGCCAACTGACGATTTTGGTATCGATATCATTTTCCACTCTTTCGAGCGCTAACCCGCGGGCCTGGTCATTCGTATATCTCTTTATAGCTATAAAGTCTCTGTGGTTGTAGTTTTTGATACTGACTGATTTCAGATGAGGGCGGCCACGTACCATGATTACCATGTCCCGGATCGGCCGGCCTTCCATCATGTCTTTGTATTGATCCTTCGAGACAATAATGGTTTTTCGGTGTTTGTGGCGCCCGTTATTATAGCGGCAGATTGCTCGGTGGCCCTCGGTCAGCCGGAATCTGTTTGACCCAATCTGTTCCCAGGCCCCGAAATGGCCGCTCTCTAAATGGGCTTTGAAATTGGCCTTCTTTTTTATCTTGGTGGCTTTCTTTATCCACTCCCAGGTGAAGGTTTCTACATTGGCGTCAACTTCATCGTCACCAATATCCTTATAGAGTTTCCCCCGGCCGCCGGGCTCTAGTTTCAGGAGGTCGCTCATTTGTAGCCCAGGAGTTTGTCGATTACATCAAAAAGATACATCCGTATTTTGCTGGGACTCCAACCCCTTCCTACCCAACCATTTACAAGGTTTTTAATTTTTGTCAGCGCCTTGCTCCGGGCCTCGTCCTCCGCTTTGATAACCCCCTGATTAATCATAGTCATCAGATCGTCGGTGTTTCCTTTTAGGTTTATACCTCTCGCGGTTAACATGATTTGGACAGATTGTGATAGGTCGCTCATCCTGCCCCCAAGAGGACCTGATAAGCATTGGTGATATCTTTTTCGAGACACTTGCGTTCCTCTGCTCGTGCTTCATTGTCTGGATAATTATCGGAATAATGGGATTGAATAAATGCTATTACTGCCTGCTCTCCCTCTTCTAATGCTCTTATCCGGGCCGCGTCCTCACCGGGGCGGTCGTTCCACCGTTTAATCATTTTGCCCCGAAGTTCAATAAAACGGAATGGGCAATCGTAATAAGTCCTCCCCTTTGTACTATGAGTATATAATTCCTGGCCTGGTGAATATTCAACCATTTCACTTGCACAAATCGGACATTGTACCGGTTTCAACGGTTCGCTCATTTGCCTGGCCGACTGATCCATGATTGGACCATTTTCTCGCCGGACCTTAATACGGTATACCCACCGACGCCTACGGTAAGCAGTGTCCACATTTGGGTCGGGACGGACTCCAATGCTTCCTTGACCGGGATTACGAGGCCAAACACGCCCAGCACTGGCACGATTATAACGAGCCAGAGCAGGAAAAACATTATCAGATACATCAAGTGGGGGCGCCATCTGCGCTGAATCTTCGAACCGGTCAGCTCGGCGGCAAGTGTCTGGGCCTGGGAGGCCATCTCTTTTTCTAGCAGGGAGAAATCGGCGGCTAAAATCTTTTCGCTGAGTCCTGTTTTGATCTTCAATTGCAGGTCTTTATCGGGGACAACCTCGGCAACAACGTCGAGGACCTTCCCGAAGATGTTCCCAATGATCGGCAGGTTTTTCAAGAAGTTCATATATCCTCCATATTGTATACGCCCCACGACCTCTACAACATTTAGGGCAATTTACGGTTTTTTGAACAAAATATTATATTATTTTAGGCGATTGGCTTCAAATTCCCATTGGTCCATCACTATCCCCTGATATCGATTGGATCTGTTCGGTTGCTGATTTCACAGCATTCTGCGCATTTCGCAGGCTTCGTGCCGCATTCTGCAGTTTTTTTCTGGATGGCCCCGTAACGAAATGCTCCTTAACCCATTCTTCTACCGTGCCACTCCACAGTGTCCCGGGATCGCCTGGGAACATGAATCGTGGCGGCTCGATGCCATGCTTTCTCAATTCCTCCGCATATTTGACCATGGCTTCGGTGCGCTTGGCATCTAATGTCGCTATTTTCCCATCGACTTGTTTTTTGATTTCAGCCCGCTGCTCGTAATCTCGCCGGTCGGCTATGAGTTCGTCTAGCATCTCCTTGGTTATTTCCTGCCCCGCATATTTCCATGAGAGCGTGTCCGGCAGGGGGTTCTTGCGGAATGCTGATCGCATTATAGCCGCCACCTGAATCAAATCCAAATCAATAGCTTCCCGGTATTTGGCCTGGGTCACCCGCCGCAGGTTCTTGGCGTTTTTGCTACACACCATCAGTCCACAGTCTTCCGGTATTTCTTCGGGCTTGGCAACACCTGGGGCGCAAACGAACCAGAATTCATTGGAGATATCCATGGCCCATTTGCGCTTGTCCGGCTGCTTCAACTCGTGTAAAAAATCACTGCGCGAGATCTTTACTTCGAAGGCATACCGAGACAACTTCCCTGAAGGCCACAGGTCCATTACAAAGGCGTCCATGCTTTGGCCAGCGTAAATACCCGTTCCGTCGCGTAATTCGAAAAAGACGGCGTGCCGGCCGGCCCACTTCTCGGCGCCATACTTGATCGCTATCAGCGACTTTATGGTATTCGAAGTTATTTTTATTGAGGGCTTAGACATTGCCCTCCGCGTACTTCCCTTTCTTCTGAATTCTCATTTTCAATTCCCATTGAATGGCTTTAAAAAACTGCATATCGCTTTCTTCTTTGGATTCTTTTACCGCTGCTTGGAGCCCTATCAAATTCATCATGGTTAAGGGCTCCAAGGTTGTGTCATATCGTGCATGGCATTCTTCGTAGGGTAAATTACTCATGGGTTCTCCTTCATAATTTGTAAGTGAGTGTTAGCCTTTAAATATAATGGGTGTTTTGGCTTCCCCTCTTTTGTGATGCCCAGGTGCCACATTCGAGGCAGAAATTCAACCACCACCTGATCCCGATTCAAATACCCGCCATGATTCCCCCAGGCGGCAACTGTTATTTCCGTTTCTCGCGCTAATTTCTCTAACCAATAATTATTATCCGGACCAATTGGAGCAATGTGGGCCATCATTACCTTGGGTTTGGTAGCCCGCAGCGCAAATAGGTTCGCCATGATCAACCCGCCATAGCCCCAGTCAGCGGCAAACCCCTTGCATCGGCGAACAGTTGGGTCATCTATCGATTCATCAGCTGTTGATGGATTTAGACACACAAACAGAACCTTGGGCTTGGCGGCGTCCCACGTTCGATAAAGCGCATATCGATAAACACGATCTGGGGAGAACACCGCAGAGCCGCCATAATGCGAGCCAAACAAGGACTGATTATCCATCCTGGGTCCCTTCCGTCAATTGATACTGACCCATCCCCCGGCTGATCATCTGCTGATAAAGCGTGGTACCCTTGGCGTCTATCATGATGTATGGCATGAAGACCTGATCGGCGGTGACCATGCCAATGTCAACCATGGCCATTTGAGCTTGGACCCACCGCAAAATCTGCCGCCAGGCAATCCGCCGGGCTGCTCTTCATCATTGGAATGTCCCATTCTAAGGTAGTCCGGGACTGCTCGTTTCATAGGCCGATGCCGTCGGTCGCAGGACTTCTGGGCTTATTCCGCCTCCACGATCTGAGACGAAGTTCCTCCCCGCCTCATAAGCAATATTGATTGCCGCATTGATGTCCCTGTTGTGGGTGGTTCCGCATTCGCACGTCCACCTGCGGACATCAAGGGGTAGTGATTCACATACTATTCCACATGCCGAACAAGTCTTGGAGGACGGGAAAAACCGTCCCACTTCCAACACCTGCTTACCAACAGTAGTGGCTTTGTATCTCAGAAACATCAGGAATTGACCCCAGCCTGAATCGGCTATATGGAAAGCCAGTTTATGATTAGACATCATTCCCTTGATGTTCAAATTCTCGACAGCAAGAGCTTGATTCTCGCTCTGACCTACAAGGATTCTCGAAACTTTGTGATTGAAATCTTTGCGCTGATTGGCGACTTGCTCGTGCAATCGAGCGACCCGCATCCGAGCCTTGCCACGGCGGGCACTCCCTTTTTGGCGCCGTGATAATACCTGCTGGGCAATCTTCAACTCTGCCCGAGATTCCCGCATAGGCCGGGGAGCGTCGAATACCTGCCCATCACTGGTTACAATGGTATGAGAGAGACCTAAGTCGAGGCCCAATATGTGACTTGGCTCGCATGTTGCCGGCTCTTCACCCGGGGTATCAATCAGCACTGAAGCATAATATTTTCCGGCTCGCTCTCTGATTGTAATCCGTTTTACCTGACCTTCCGGCCGGTCCCCGCCGCGATAGCGCATTTTGCCGATCTTGGTGACGCAAATATGCCTGCTATCTATCCGCGAATTGTTGATACAGGTGAATGAGTTCCCCATCCCACGTTTTTTGCGCTTTGGATATCTGCTTTGACCTCGGAAAAATCCTGTGTAGGCGCTGCCAAGGTTATGACAGGCAATCTGAAGTGGCTGAGCGGCCACTTCTGCCAGCCACGGATATTGTCGCTTCAGGCCGGGCAGCATGTTCTGCATATCGTATCCGCTCATGCTTTTGCCTGTTCGATGATATCGTTTCTGGTTGATTTCAATCAGCTTGTTATAAACCCAGCGGACGCAACCAAAATGTTTGCCCAACAATTCTGCCTGTTCCTTGTTCGGGTAGAGTTTTGCTGTATAGCCTCTAAGCATAAGAGAAATTAACTAATGCCTTATGGGCTATCAAGCACTGTCTTTGTCTGGACATCCCCTTGCTCATATCATTCCCTCACGAGTAACGTTAATGGCCGGCTAAACAATAGGTATTTCCAATACAAATCCGCATCTGGTGTATAGCAATCATGTACCCAGCTGGCCTGCACCTCAAAGACTGCCTGGTCTGGCCGCGTTTTGTCGGGCCATTCTTCATCAAGATATTTTCTCGCATCCTTGGGGTTTTGAAATACAATCCCGCCGGGATAAAACGACGCATTACCAAACTGACCGGCAAGGTCCATGCCGTGCCGCAAAAGCACGAGGCCCTCCTGTTGGGCCGCCACAAGCTCTTTGACATATCCTTCTCGATGGCCAATCGTGAAGACGGGCGGAGCCGTAGGTGTCACATCCACAAAAGTATCCAGAACATCACAACCAGGAAAACAAACAGAAGGCCCCCCATGGCAATCATCCCATATTTAGCCCATCGTGAGTTCTCTTTTATCAATTCAGTCATATGTTCCACGTATGCTTCGTCGTTTTTATATACCCCCCGGGGGGGTAGCGGCAATATGCTAAATGCCCGGGGGTTGACCATATAGAGATCTTCAATATATTCTGCATGGCTTTGTCCCGGGAATGGCTTGTGGGGTATGCTACCCACTGGCTGCCTCCGGTTCTTCCGGATCACAAACCCATTTCTCAACCTGGTGATATCCTCCCACCATTTCACCGGTTGGTACGCGCCGGCATTTAGATCCGCCCTTGTCGTTGGGATAACACTCCAGATATATATATTTACCTTTCTTGGATAATGTATGTTGCCTATATCCATAGGTATCGATGCTGCCCCTCGCCCGCCATCCGGCTAATTCAAGCATTACCAAGATCGGTGCAACATCCTCCATCCGCATAACCAGGCAATTGATGGTAACTCCGCTTCCAATGGAGATTGCCCGGGATCCATAAGGCCCCTTTACCAGGCCCGGGTATTCCCTTTCTATTTTCAGGGCAAGCCGGACAGCATCGTCCAATTCGCATATTGCCTCATAACGATGATGGTAATCATGTCTGGCCGCGGCGATCTGCCGCCTGGTTGTAGCCGTTAACAAAAATTCCATTCTCATATACTTCCCTCCAATTCTATCAGCGCCCGCCGCGCTTTATCTTTTTCACTACGGTGGTAATTGATAATTTCAAGCAATCGCTCTTTTTCCGCCTGATAAGCTGCTGCAGCAGTCACATAAAAATACGCCAGCACTGTTTTCTGCATCAGCCTGCGGCCGGCGCCGGGAGTGACGATGGCCGAGCTGAGTACGCATGGTCGATCTATTTGTATCGTATATGGGGTTTTGTTGGTAACTCCATACTCTCGTAGACCTCCATCAAATCGATACAGGGTGTCACCGACTTTCAAGGCCAGAAATTGTTCCTGGGTCATCGATTGTTCTCTATGATGGTAAGTTCAGCATGCCGGCCACCTCTCAACATATCAATTCCTGTATGCGTTTTTGACAAGATTTACGAAATTAATTTCTTCTAGGCCCACAATTTTGGCCTGGGCCACCAGGTCTGGCACGGCAGCACAAATGTTGTCGACCCGCGCTTGCTCTGCCCGCTCCCGGGCGCCGGCCGCCACCGAATACCCAATGCCAGACTGGCATTTTAACAGGCCCTGATCTAATAGCAGACGCAATGCTTCTCCAATTGTTTTCGGATTCGCCGAAGTCTCCTTCGCAATTTTTTGTGCCAACACGCGGGAGCCTTCCGGGAGATCTCCGGTAATTATTCTGTTTTGGATCCCCTGGATTATTTGATCTCTTTTAAGTGTCATCTGTTTCCCCCGTTTCTTTACGCCTCTGAGATTCGCGGCAGTCGGGATAATAGGCACTAGTCTCTACTATCCGAAATCCAGCCCAAGTTCTGTTGCCTTCTTTGTGATTCGGGTATGCACCCTGTGGGAAACGCATTTCCTCCCCCTGCCGCCTCTCCGCGCCCCGCTGGCGTGGGATGTATGGCATTTTTGGTGGTGGATTATCATCCGCTGGCTTGCAGTCGGGACAGTGCCCGAAATGTTCGCATCCGGAGCATCCACGATATGCTCTTTCGTGAGGATTTAAACAGCAACCTGGTTGAAGGCCACACGCTTCCCCGCTCCTTCCGCAGGTGCCGTACACGGAACCAACAGCGTAGCGATGCTTGGTTGTTCCAAAAGAATCTGGCTTACCCCTTGACTTAACCATGTCGCCGGTTACTTCTGTCTCCCCGCTCCAGAGGCGTTCAAGGGTATCAAGCCACTGTTTCAGCATCAACTTCGGCATAGAGGGGAAATCTTTTTCAAACCACCCCTTAACCATTGCTCGCGGGAAGTCAGGGCGTAGGTGTGGCGCAAGTTCGTGTAAGAGGGCCTCCGTGAAACCCAAATCAACATTTTCATCCTTGATCTTTAGCGCCGTTGCAGATTTTCCACAAGCGGTTAGGATAAGCCCCATCAGTTGTTCACTCAGCATTTTCGGCCTCCTTTAGCATAACGTCGGCTTGTTTAAATGATAGTTTAGCAATATCGCCGCACCTACGCTCAATATCCCCTCGGCCTTCAATTGTCGTAGGATTTGCTAGCATCCCCTTCATCGCTTCGATAGCGATATACTCACGCTTGGTCAGGCCCGGATCACCAGTGGACCTTACATAGCCATTTTCTGCCTCTCTATACGTTTCATTAAAGGGCTGTGGAGACGCCGGTTTCTGTCCATTATCCATCTGTTACCTCCTTCACGAATTTTCCGCCCTGGCCGTTGCAGGGGCACTTGGTTGTGCTTTCAGGGTCGGGTGTAGGTTGATATAGCCCATCGACGCACATATTTTCACACTCCACCCAGCGGTAGCCCTTGAGTTCAAGGAATAGCATGCTTTCATCGTATGCAGATATAACCGCACTGGATTTAAAATTTATGTTATAGTCTTTGAGCAACTCATAACTCTCGCGCCGGTCGCCGGGCCAGTTGGGTGGACCACCACCTAAAAAACACTGCTCTTTTACATGCCAATGGGGGTATTTAAGCTGATTATCACAGCACATCTTTTTCCACCCCAGCAGCTCAGTAATCAACTCTGTCATTGCCTGGATTTGGTCTGGTCTTGGGTTAGTCATAAGATTTACCACCGATAGTTATTCTGTTTTACATACATTGAAATATTTGAACTACTATAAAATTTCATCACTTCCTCCCATGTGTCTCGCCGCGTGATCTACGGAGATACTTTATTGGCGTTTTCTGGAATTTCCATCGGTGCCCATGCCGATCCGCGCCCGTATGAAAAATCGCCCCCCAAAAGAGAAAACTCGGCCCGTCTGTGACCTTCCGAACTATAGCGTGCTGGAACCGGGTCGGTCTCTCCCTCTCGCAATAACCATACGTATTGCCCATTATACGGTTGCTCAAAAAGAGTCCTTGTGAAACTTACTGACTGCATATTCCCCTCCTAACAGGTTTTCAAAATTCACTCGCGGCCGGGCCTGATTTGGCTCGGGTGCATTTTCTGCCAGTGGGACATTTTCTCGGACATTGCGTGGAGTTCCGCCACCTCTCCTTCCGCCGCACCGGCAGTGATGGCGAGAGCCCGGCAGACCGCCACAAGTTCAGGGGCGCCCCGGTCCCGGGCGGTGATTATGAATATCGGTGTGTCGCCTTTCCTGGCTTTTATAATTCTCAATGGATCCGTGCCGACGAGTGCGTTCCAGCAATCGGCCAGGTGCTTTGCATTGGCTACAGCTAAGTCCAAGTCTAATTTGCTCGGATTATTATTCCCGAGTACATCGAGGCGTGCAACCAGCAGGCCAGTGGTGTCCATTCCGGTCCCGTGAGCCGGGCCGCTGCGTAGCCGCGGCAAGTCCGGCACGCCGGAATAATGTATCTCTCCTTTGAAGTGGTCTATCATGATTCGTTACTCCCCGTTGGTTTCCGCCGAATATCTAAAAGATGCTCCAAGGACCGAAACCCATTCTTCAGCACAATAAATATGTGGCAAGGCGTGTTTAACTCCTCCTGCAGCATGTGCTGATATAGAGACTTTTTTATCGTTTAGGCTGTCTTCATTCACTATTAACGTTTGTAGTTCCGTTTCTATCTGAATTAGATGTTCGGTGGCAATAAATAATTCTTTTTTTATTTCCTCAAACGCTTTTATTACGAGTGGATTCATGCCCATATTATCTCCGGTTCATCATTGTTGCGAAAACACAAAACGCTCCGCCCATCATCCCGAGTATTGGAATAAACACGCCTGGCGATGAGGGCCTGATGGTGATCCAGTAATAAGTTAGCGCCCCATTTACCGCAACCAAGCCCCATCCTATCCAGTCGCCATATTTGATAACCCATTTATTCATTTACCTGCTCCTTTTAGCCTTTCGGGTTCAATAACTCCCTGCTCAATTCTTCGCAAAATACTCCCAAGGGCGGCTTTTTTGGTCATATACTCACCGGGTGGTCCGTTCCCCCGAAAACGGTACATAAGTCCTATTGTATTGCTCTTGTTAAAATCAAACACCCGGTCATCATTCAGTTTAACTAGCAATGCCCCGCCCGGATCAGAAAAGGTAGCTTGGTTGTCAGCACACCATTTATGAATTTTCTCAATCACCTTCATCGGGGGCCTCCAAGGGGTTGATAGGACCAAAAAACGGGAATTTTGCTTCCTCTGGCAGACAGTCACACCAACGAAAAACTTTACCACCAACACCAGGGATAACAAAATACGGCGAATCTTTATCTCCGGCTGCATCCTTTCGGTAACCAACACAGATTGGGTTATAAGAACCGGGCTCGAGATTTTGGACTTGAACAAGAACCAATTTCTTAATCGGTGGCCGTTTTTGCCTGTAACCCTTTTGAGAGTCAAAATCATACCACTTCATCATTCAATCCTTCTTTGTCGGGCAGGGGATATTTTTCGGCTAAGTAGAATTTTGGGCGCTTCCCTGGTGTTGGCTTTGGCAGCGTAATAGTAGGATCCCGGGGTCGTTTGCACCGCTGTACCAGGAGAGCGAAATCTAAACTCATGAACTCCTTTGAGAAATGCGTAGCCCTTTTACCCTTCATCGGCCCCCCGAATTGCTTTTTGACAAGCGAGGACTTGACGCACGATATCTGCTGCACCGTTTATTTGGCGAATTCTCTGATATTCTTTCTCAATATCATTTTTGGGTAGATCAAAATGAGAATATCTCCGGTAGTGAAATTTGCCTACCATTATTTCTGCCATCAGATGAATTTCTGGTTTAACCCCAGGATCAAATCTTGAACAGGTTGTACAACCGCTCCAAAATGTTGGATCATTAGAATTGTCAACTGTTTCAATAGGTTCAATTGTCTTTCCACATCCTGGACAAACCAACCCCTCGCATTGTTTTGCACAGGCTTCTTTGGGAATCTTATATTTTTTCATCACTCCACCTCCAGAATCGCCTTGAGAATTGCGCGGGGTCTATTCGGTTCGCCGTGGGCAAAAGTTCCTGTTTTTTCCCCTGTTGGATATGAGCAATTCCAGCCAGTGCCATCTTTCCAGAGTTCAAGTCCTTCAGGTTCGCCAGTAAGCGCCAAGCATTCATCTGTGGAGGGGAGTTCGATTACTGAGTATCGTTTACGATCTGGCGCTTTCCAGTGATCCAACCAGTCCCAATTCATCCGCCTCACCCACCCCAACTTCTCCGCCACGCGGGCGAGGAGTGTTTGGTCTGATTCGGGACGAGAGGTTGGTGCCTCTCCCGGGGGTTTGGATCTTTTATTAACAGGCCGGCGGGCTGGGTCGTTTTTCATTTCGGCGACTCCGGTAATGCCCAGTGTGTCACTGCGTCCTGAAATTCACGAGGTTCGCTTATGCCGTCCGAGATTTCCCAGAAAAGATGTTTAAATCCCTCTCCTTCGACCTTCCGGTCGAGCGTCCCAATGCCGAATTGTTCCGTCGCAGAATTAACCCTGTACCATACGATCACTGCCACGCCAAAAGGTGGTGCCCCTCCTTCTGTATCCATCCATTCCATTGTCAGTCCTCCTCTTCTAGTTTTCGCGTATCGTAACCTTCGTTATGCGCTTTCTCCAAACAGTCATTACACGGTTCAATGTAAATGGCGTTCATGCTATCATCGTATCTTGCAGTTAAAGTTCCGGCGCAAGCATCACAATCAAGATCGATATCGGATTCAGTCCTTACAGTTAGGCCAGCCATTATCTTTCCTCCAAAAGTATGTTGATCGACTTTACTTTGCGGATTTCGCCGGGTTTGAGGGCAGGTACTGATTTGATAATAGAACCATACAATTTTACGCTACCACCCCAATATTCTGTTTTTGCTCCGCGACCAGACTTAGAAGGCTTCCGACCCCAAAGTTGCGGGAGTCCACAAATCCCCTCTTTACCGTCCCGTGTCAACCAATAAGCCATAATACCTCCAAAGTTTACAGGCGGCAGCGTTACCTCGGTTGTGGGCCTTACCTAGGTACCCTGTCTCTCAGAATACTACCGCCTGCGTTATGCGAAGGGATCAAAGATTGGTTCAGCATCACGTATAGTCATGCCGTCGCGCTCCGCCACCTATCGCACTTCCAATATTTCAAAGATCGAGCGGGCGGCCGGTGATCAGCCGGCTGCGTCAGCGCAATTGCACCCGGCGCCGCGCCGGATCCGAGAATCCGGCCACCACCCACCCAAAGTATTTGAGTCGCTGTCCATTAAAGCAATACCTGTGTCCAATGGGTGGCTCGCTCGTCTACTGTATTGTGATTATCGATCCAGCGGCTGGCTTCACAACCTTCTGTCACGATCATATTATAGTGAATCCCACCGGTTCCTCTATCTGCTATGCGGACGATAAAAATACTTTCTTCATTGTTTTTTAAGGGCATCCCCTTTTCTATAGGTGTCCATTTATCGTTCATTTCCATTCCTTTTTTCATTTCTTTTGTGTAGAGTGCTTGGGATTTATGATCGTATTTGAGCCGGCCAGGTTTCTGACGTGCCATATTACGTAGGGCTTCGGCAGTATAGATATCCCCACTGCTGGTACGCACTCCGGCCACAATGAGGATCTGAGTGAAGTTATTGGAAGTGGCTCCCCTCTCCTGGCTATCACACCTAATGCTGCACCTTCTCTCTACGCACCCTTACGGGCATTTGTGGCGGAGACGAAAGCCCCGTGCAGAGTTTTACTTCCAACATCTTTTAGTCGTCTATCTCGGCCAGACAACCCGGGGGATCACATCACCACAGGCACACTCGTGCCGGCCGGCAATACCCAGGTGGAAGCCTAGCGGCTCATTGGAATCAGCATATAGATACTTATGCAACCCTACCCAACATAATATTGATCTGATGAATTTTCTCATGCCGCAAGTTAAGCAAGGATAACATAAACGCAAACATTATTTTAAATCTAGTCCACCAGCGTACTGGTGGAGTGACCAAATCAAATTTGCCATCCCCCTAAGCGTAGACCAAGAAACCAGAAAAGAAATTCCAACTAACATCCTCTTAAATATGGCCTCCAGGACTGGAGCCCATAATAAGATATAAGATATGCACACCCTTTTGGGCACTCCACCTGTATGCCACCAGACTAGAACACCAACACGCACCCTCAGTAAACCACTATGCGCATCATTCCAAAATAAGAATATGTGACCAATCGAATCACACTTTTTGGTCACTCCACCAGTGCACGGGTTGACTGACACGATTTTGTACCCCCCCCTACCCTTTTGTTGATAATATTGAACTTAGCATTCAAAAAACCCCTACCCTCTGAATGATTGATCAAACATTACTTAACATAATCAAGCCAATTTGGTCAGTCCACCAGTGCACGGGTTGACTGACACGATCACTGTACGCCCCCTAAGTCCTTTAATAACAACCTGCCAAATCCTCAAAAACTGAAATCCTTAGACGTACAAGGTTCTTGTCACTCCACCAGTGCACGGGTTGACTGACGTAACCCTTGTACCCCTTGCTGCGCTTTCACCACTCTAATACAACCCCTCACATACCCACTTTTTCGTCCACCCCCCGCGGGGCTATACTAGATAACCTACCCCTGAGACTGGCCGCCAAGCCGTAAGATGTAACATACCCCACCAATACATTTACTG
>SDBU01002705.1_pt1 | contig 23256 bp, 14 predicted proteins | sample 2277071 | NCBI WGS metagenome assembly SDBU01 (sample SAMN10397929, study PRJNA504765) | marine sediment metagenome | isolation source: marine sediment core GS08_GC12, 126 cmbsf | place: Arctic Ocean: Gakkel Ridge, Loki's castle | collected 2008 | reverse complement strand
AAGCATGCGCTAACGGACCCCCGCCACGCTGATGTCTGGACCCATGGGCCGGCGATCGGTGAGGGCATGCTTCTGCGAGCAGAAGCATGGCACCGGCGCAGGTGGATGGGTGAACGCATGCTTCTGCAAGCAGAAGCATGGCACCAGGCAGGTGGATGGGTGAGGGCATGCTTCTGCGAGCAGAAGCATGGCACCGGCGCTGGTGGATGGGTGAGGGCATGCTTCTGCGAGCAGAAGCATGGCACCGGCGCAGGGACACCGATAAACGCATGCTTCTGCGAGCAGAAGCATGGCACCGGCGCTCGTGGGGCGATGCTGTCCCTGGATTCCAGCGCGTCTCAGCCGCGTGACTTGATGGCGGCGACGCGGGCGGTGAAGGCGTCGGTTTCCCGGCGGACCTGCTTGACGAAGCTGACCGACTCGGGCGAGCCCATGACCGCTTCCATCTCGGCGGGGTTGGCGAAGGTCACTTGGCGGAAGGGATTGTCGTAGTCCTTCTTGCGGCTGAGGTAGGTCTGCTCGCAGACGTACCGCTGCGTCTCCACAGCCTCATCGAGCGCGGCGGCCCAGCGTTCGGGGGTGAGCGTCTCGATGTCCAGCAGGTCGCACAGCGCGGCCATCGCGTGTCGCTGCTTGGTCAGGGGATATTCGGCCCAGAGCCGGTCGTATCGCTGGTGGATATCCGCCCACGAATCCAGCTCGCCGGACGTGATGTCGGCGATGAGCTGCTGGAGGTCCTCCGCCGGGATCAACTGCCCGCCGAGGTTGACCCAACGCGTCTGGCGCGGGCCGTCTAGGGCTTCGGTCACCGCGGCCAGATTGGCGTGGGCGTTGGCTTCGGCGTAGTCCAGCAGGTTTCGCACGGCGTAGTAGTGCAGCATCTGCCGGTAGGCCTGGTAGCCCCGGTGGACCTTCTCGATCACGACGGGCCGGTTGGAGTGTTCGATGTTCTCCCCGCGCACCTCCAGGCCCTCGATCGCCTCGGCCGGGCCGGTGAGCAGTCGGCGGCCCACCTCGGCGGCCTCGACCGGGTCTGCCGAGGTGTCTTGCGCGGCCAGGTGGGCCTTGCCGGTCCACCGCTCCAGCAGCGTCATGGCCGCGAACATCTCCTCGGCCGTGTCGGGGGCGAGGGTGTCGAACTCGACGTGCTGGACCTTACGCTCCCGCTGGTCGCGCGCCCGGACCTTCCACGAGTTGCGCGCCAGGGCGTACATGTTATACAGCCACCAGTACCCGGGCATGATCCGCAGCCGGTCGCCGGCGGCGTCGTTGGCGATAAGGCTGAACGGCAGCGGCACGTCCAGCTCGGCCGGGAAGTCGCCCTTGGCCAGCAGCGCGAACGAGGCGAACCGGCAGAAGTGCTTGACGCTGACGCACAGCCCCGGCCAGAAGCCGCGACCCGCCTCGATCTCCCCGTCGGGGGAGCGGCTGTTGTGGTTGGAGCCGATCGTCGCGCAGGCGGCGATGTTGCTCTGGCCCTTGACCAGCGCGGCGATGAGGAAGGAGTTGTTGTGATGCTGCTCGTGGGCCGGGAAGATCAGGTCGTTGAGCACCTCGCAGCAGGAGACCGTCGAGTTGTCGCCCAGGTACGAGTGGATCAGCCGGGCGCCGTACTTGAGGTTGCTCCGGTCGCCCATGACGAACCGCACCGCCTTGCAGCCGTAGAACACATGACAGCCATGACCGATGATCCCGTTGACCAGCTCGACCCCCTCGCCGATCTGGGAGGGCTCGGTTTCGCTGGAGTTGATGGTGAGATTCTTCAGCTTGTTGGCGCCCTTGATGTAGGCGCACGGTCCGACCTTGACGTCCTTGACGATACGGCAGTTCTTGATGACGCACCGGTCGCCGACGGTGCCGTAGAAGCCGCGGCGGGAGTCGAAGGCCTTCTGGGTGATCTCCCCCAGCCGGCTCAGCAGTGACTTCTCGTCGCGGTACTTGGCCCACAGGTAGGCGTCGCCGGCGGTCATGCCGTCGAAGGGCATCACGGCCCGCCCGCCGTTTTCGTTGATGAGGTCCAGCCAGATGCGGACGTCCTCGTCCTCGCCGTCCTTGACGATTCCGTTGCCGAACTTGGCGTGGTTGGAGGTGCTCATCTCATCGAGATTCAGCAGGATGACGTTGTTGCCCAGGATGTAATGGGCCAGGTGCCGCACGTTGTGGACGGCCACGTCGTCGCCCAGGTCGCAGGCGATGATTCGGCTGTTGGTGATGCCCACCGGCACGGTGAGGTCGTGGTGGGCCAGGCAACTGGCGGCCAGCCGGCCGATCCGCACGAGGCCGTAGAACTCGCAGTTCTTGATCTGGTGGGGGGTGAACTCGTCGGTCACCAGGACGTGGTCCCAGTCGTCGGCCGAGTTGGCATTATTCACCAACGTCTCGATTTCGTCCGCCCGCAGAGGGCGCCACTGGTGGGGGGGGCGATGGGTCTGCAGGTTGCGCAGGTAGTGCTCGTCGCACCCCTCGGGCAGGTACTCGGGAGGGATGAAGTGATGGCCCATCGAGCCGATGGGGAGCACCTGCAGTTCGCTCATGTTCCAGTTCCTCACCCGTGCCGCCGGGCCCCCTCGCCGGCGACCACACGAACCCTTATCGGCACATCGGTTCCCCGTCATAACCGCCGGTCCGCTCGGGGTTTCGACCGGCGGCGCCGGCCGGGAGCGGGCGCTCGCGATCGAGTGGCCGACCCGGGGGATCTGACGCTCCCGCCGCGGCACGAAAGAGGGGCCCGCCGCCGTTGGCAACCGGGCAGAATACCGGCGATCTTCCTGCATAACGGAACGAACCGGCCCAGTTCCACGTTTTCTTAAGGCACCCGGCGTTTCGGCGCGGAATCGCCGGCAGTGGCCGGGCGTGGCCGGGCGTGCCCGGGCGAACCGAACGACTGGCCCCGGCTGGTAGGGCGAGGTAATCAACGAACTTGCGGATGGTGGCAAGAAGGGCCACAATGGTGATGGATGATTGTATTTCCCCGACGAAGGCCCGTACCGTTGTGTCCGGCCCGTTCCGGCCGGCGATTCGATCGGGCACGGGTGGCTCGGGCGGGCGTGATAGAACACGGCTTCTTAAGCGGCATATTCCGGCAGGTCGCGCTTGGGAGACACGGATGAACAATAGGGCGTTGTGCGTACTGGCGGTGACGTGGGCTTCACTGGTGTTCACCGGTTGTTGGGCGGATCGGGAAGGTCCGTCGTTACCCGAGCGAGCCGCCTTCGCCCGGGCCGCCCTCGCCCGGGGGGCCGCCTCGCGGCCGGGGGCCGATGACGGCGGCGACGAGCGGGCCGGGGGCCTCGGCGAGGCGCCGACCCTGGGAGACTACCTCACCCACGCCGCGCTGAACAACCCGGGCACCGAGGCGGCCTTCAACCGATGGAAGGCGGCGCTCGAGCGTATCCCGCAGGTGCGGGCCCTGCCGGACCCGCGGTTCACCTACCTGTACTTCATCGAGCAGGTGGAGACCCGCGTGGGGGCCCAGCGGCAGAGCGTCGCGTTGGCCCAGACGTTCCCCTGGTTCGGCAAACTCGCCCTTCGCGGCGACGCCGCCGCCGAGGCCGCCGAGGCCGAACGGGAGCGGTTCGAGGCGGCCAAACTCGCCCTGGACTACCGCGTCACCGACGCCTACTACGAGTACTACTACCTCGGCCGAGCGATCGCCATCATGGCCGAGAACGTCCGGCTGATGTCGTATTTCGAGAGCGTCGCCCGGGCCCGATACAGGGCGGCGGCGGGGTCGCATCCGGACGTGATCCGCGCCGAGGTGGAACTGGGCACACTCGACGACCGGCTCCGTTCCCTCCGCGACTTACGCGGCCCGATCGTGGCCCGGCTGAACGCCGCGCTGAACCGGCCGACCGACGCCCCGCTGCCGTGGCCGACGGTCGATCCCGAGCAGCAGTTCTCCCTCGGCACCAACGAGCGGGTGTTGCTGGCCCAACTGGCCGAATCCAACCCCCAACTGCTGGCGATGGACCACGAGGCGGCCGGGCAGCGGCACCAGGTCGCCCTGGCCGGCAAGGCGTACTACCCCGACGTGACGGTGGGGGTAACCTACATCGACACGGCCGACTCGACAGCCGGGCGGCGCCCCCCCGACGACGGGCAGGACCCCGTGGTGGGGATGCTCTCGGTCAACCTCCCGATCTGGCGGGACAAGTACGCCGCGGGGGTCCGGCAGGCCAAGGCCCGCCGCCGGGCGGTCCGGCTGGCCCGGACGAACAAGACCAACGCCCTGACGGCGCAGTTGAAGCTGACGCTGTACCGCTACCGCGACGCGGAGCGTAAGATCGACCTGTACCGCGACACGCTGCTGCCGAAGGCCCGGCGGTCGATCAAGGCCAGCAAGGCGTCCTTCGGGGCGGGCAAGGCGCGCTTTCTGGACCTGATCGACGCCCAGCGGATGGCCCTGGCCTTCGAGTTGGCCCACCAGCGGGCCTGGGCGGATCGGGCCCAACGGCTGGCGGAAATCGAGATGCTCGTCGGCCGGCCCGTGCCCCGCGTGCGGATCGACCGGAAGGGGCCGAGCGATCCCGGCGAGGGGCAACCCGGCCCGGCGACCCGCCCCGCGGGGAACCTGCCGCCGGGGGGCGACGTTAAGCAAGAGGACAACCGAACGGATATGAAGGAGAACGCCCCGTGAAAACTGACCAGTGGCTGGTGGGCGTGCTTGCGGCGCTGCTTTTCGTTTTCGTTTCGGCCGCCGCCGCCGCCGACGGGGACGCCGCCCGCTCCAGACCATCGGGGGGGGTCCAGACGGTGTGCCCGGTTATGGAAGGTGCACCGATCGACCGGAGCATCTTCACCGACTACAAGGGCAAGCGGGTGTACTTCTGCTGCCAGGGCTGCAAGGCGAAGTTCGAGGCCTCGCCGGAGCAGTACCTTGCCAAGCTGCCACAGTTCGGCGCTGTTGACCACGAGGGGGGCGACGAGCATGCCGATGACGAGCATCACGATGGCGCCGCCGCCCTGGCGGCCTTGGTCAAGCCGATGGGCATCACCACGCTGTCCCTGGTGGCCTTGACGGTCGTGCTGGGTTTGTTTCGGCGGCGAAGCCCCAAGCTCATGTTGACTTGGCACAAGCGTGTCGGCCCGACCGCGCTGATCTCGGGTGTCGTGCATGCGGTCCTGGTGCTGGTGATACACTGACTGAGGAGGCCGGTGGGCCTCCGTGAAGGGGCGCTTAGGCTTGAAGGAAAAGACCGATGAGCGATAGCGACACGCGATGGAAACGATGCCTCCGACAGGCCGGCGGTGCAGGCACGGTGATCGCCGTGACGGTCGTGGCGTTCGCCTTGGGTTACGTGGTGCGTTGGGGCTGCGCGCCGGCGGTGACCGGCAAGGCGGTCGCCTCCGCTTCGGATGATAAGGATGCAGATAAGGCCGCGAAGGTGGTGTGGACATGCTCCATGCACCCGTCGGTTCGGCTTTCCAAGCCGGGCTTGTGCCCCATCTGCGGCATGAAGCTGATCAAGGCGGTCAGCGGGGGAGGGGGCCTGCGGGAGTTCAGGACCTCGGCGTCCGGGGCGGCGTTGATGGGCATCGAAACCGCCCTGGTGCAGCGCCGGTTCCCCACGGCCGAGGTCCGCCTGAAGGGCAGGATCGACTACGACGAGACGAAGCTGACGTACATCACCGCCTGGGTCCCGGGCCGGCTGGACCGGCTGTACGTGGACTATACGGGCGTCCGGGTCAGCAAAGGCAAGCACATGGTCAAGTTGTACAGCCCCGAGTTGATCGGCGCCCAGGCCGAACTGCACGGGGCCCTCCGCGAGGGCGACGACGACGCCGTGGCAGACGTCCGCGAGAAGCTGCGGCGGTGGGGGCTGACCAAGGATCAGATCGACAAGATCGAGAAGAGCGACAAGATCGCGGAGCACCTGACGATCAACGCTCCCCAGGGGGGGATCGTGATCCACAAGAACGCCCATCAAGGCATGTACGTGCAGACGGGCACGAAGATTTACACCATCGCGGATCTGTCGGAGGTGTGGATCAACCTTCAGGCCTACGAGACCGATCTGCCTTGGCTCTGGCGCGGGCAGGACGTGATCTTCACCAGCGTGTCGGTGCCCGGGAAGACCTTCAAAGGGATAATTTCCTTCATCCACCCGGTGCTCGACGAGTCGACCCGCACGATCCAGGTCCGCATCATCATGCCAAACCCCGATGGCCTGCTCAAGCCGGGCGCGGTCGTCACCGCCATCGTCCGAGCGAAGCTGGAGGCCGGCGGTAACGCTATCGATGAGCGGCTGGCGGGGAAGTGGACCTGCGAGATGCATTTGGAAATCGTCAAGGATACCGGAGGACAGTGCGACAAGTGCGGCATGGACCTGGTCCAGGCGGAAACGTTGGGCGGGATGCCGCTGCGGGCCGACCAGGCGGAAAAACCTCTGGTCATCCCCATCACGGCCGCGCTGCGGACCGGCAAGCGGGCGGTGGTGTACGTCGAGAAGGACCCGTCGCTGCTGGACGTGGACTCCGTGAGCGAGTGGTCCGCCCTGGTGGCGACGCTCAGGTCCGCCGGCCTGCCCGCCCCGACGACCGCCCCGACGGCCACCCCGACGGCCGAGAAGGGCCCGGCGGGCGACGTGCGGGTCGCCAAGCGGCTGTGGGATCTCTTCAGCGCCGAGTTGCGGGAACGCCTGGCCGACCACGCTGTCGACGCGGCAGTGCCCAACCCGCTGAAACACCGCCTCGTCAGCGAACTGAACGGTCTGCTGAAGCGCCGCGACTTCTACGAGCGGCGCACCTGGGAAGCCCTCGACATCGGCAGCGAGGCGGCCGAACTGTTCGGCCGGGGGCTCAGCAAGCTGCCGGCGGCGCGCGTGGTGCGGCTGAACCGGCTGCTGCTGGAGGCGGGGTTCCCGACGCAGGTCGCCAAGAGCGTCGACCGCCGGGCCTTCGAGGGGCGAGAGATCGTCCTGGGCCCGCGGGCGGGCGATGTCTACGTGGTTCGCACCGGGCTGAAAGTGGGCGAGCGGGTGGTCACCAAGGGCGCCTTCAAGATCGACAGCGCCCTGCAGATCCAAGCCAAGCCCAGCATGATGACCCCCCGCGGCGGCGGCGGCGGACCCGCCGGGAAGGGCCAGGTGAAGCTGCCCGCAAGGTTCCTCCTGCAACTGCGGGAGGTGTTGGCCGCGGCCGAGAAGGTCCTGGCGGCCGTCGAAGAGGGCGACCGCCTGAAGGAGGGCTTTGCCGAACTGCAGGCTGTGGTCGAGCGAATGGATAGGACGCTGCTGGCCGGGAAGGAACTGCAACTGTGGGACGAACATGCCATGCTCCTGATCAACGACGGCGTCGAGGGCAAGAATGCCAAGGACCTGGCCGACGCCCGGCGAGTGGCGAAGACGCTGGCGGCGGACCTGGTGAACATGCGGGCGGACCTTAACCTGGGCCACGTGGGCCATGAAGGGCCGCCGCCGGTCGTCGCGGCGGAGTTCCGAACCAAGGCGGCGGCACTGTTCGGTCATTATTTCGCGCTACAGCAGGCCCTGGCGGGCGACGACCTCGAGAGCGCGAAATCCGCCGCGGCCGAGTTCGCCAAGGCGCTGGCCGCGGTGGCGCCCGCCTCGGCCGAGTTGGCTCCGCCACAGCGCACCGCATGGGACAAGCGCGCGGCGACGCTGGGCAAGGCCGTCGGCGCCGTCGCCGGCGCGTCGGATCTGGCGGGTGTGCGGCAGCAGTTCAAAGCGCTTTCGGATGAGCTGATCGCCGTCGGCCGGCACTTCGGGAATCCGACCGGCGGGGACGTTTACCAAGTGCACTGCCCCATGGCCTTCGATAATAAGGGGGCCGACTGGCTGCAACCCGATGAGAAGGTCCGCAACCCCTACTTAGGCAAGGCGATGCCCAGTTGCGGCACGGTCGAAGAGATCCTTCCGGCCCGGCAGGTCGGGCAGAAGGAACCGACCGAGGACGATGCTTCCGGCCGGACGGGGACGGAAAAGGCGCCGCCGCCGCCGCTGTCGCCGGCATTCCGGTCGCGCCTCGCCGAGTTGGTTCAGCGCTACCTCGCCGTGCAGGCCGCCTTGGCCCTGGACAACGCGGATTCGGCCGCCCAGGCCGCCGCCCAGGCCGGCGGGGTACTCCCGGCCGTCGGCGCCGCGCTGACCGATGACGATGCCGGCACCCGCCCGGCGTGGTCGAAGCATTCGCCGGGGATGCGCAAGGCCCTCGCGGCGATGGCGGCGGCGACGGACATCGCCGTCCAGCGGCAGCAGTTCGACCTGTTGAGCGGAGAGCTGCTGACGCTGATCGACCGGGTGGGCAACCCGACGGCCGCGAAGGTGTACCGGATGCACTGCCCGATGGCCTTCGATCGCGGGGCCGACTGGCTCCAGGGCGACCAGAAGGTGCGCAATCCCTACTACGGCGACACGATGCTCGGCTGTGGCAGCGTCACCAAGACCCTCGCCCCCGCCCCCGCCGCCGCCCCCGCCGCGGTACGGGTGTGGACGTGCTCGATGCACCCACAAGTTCGCCTGCCGGGCCCGGGGAAGTGTCCGATCTGCGAGATGAAACTGATCCCGATTCCGCTGGAAAAGGAAAACCATCGTCATGACGGATCCGATTAACCAGGCGGGAGACTACGATCAACTCACGCCCGAGCAGAACTCGCTGATCGGCAAGCTGCTGCTGTGGTGCTTGTCCAACAAGCTGGTGGTGTCGCTGGTGGTGATCTTCGTGATCGTCTGGGGCACCATTGTCGCCCCGTTCGACTGGGAGGTCTCGTGGCTGCCCCGCAACCCCGTGCCGACCGACGCGATCCCCGACATCGGCGAGAACCAGCAGATTGTCTTCACCCGCTGGATGGGCCGAACCCCCAAGGACGTGGAGGACCAGATCACCTACCCGCTGACCCAGTCGCTGCTGGGCGTGCCGGGGATCAAGACCATCCGCAGCAACTCGATGTTCGGCTTCTCGACGATCTTCGTGATCTTCAAGGAGGACGTGGATTTCTACTGGGGGCGTTCGCGGATCCTGGAGAAGCTCAACTCGCTGCCGGGCGGCACGCTGCCGGAGGGGATTCGGCCGGCCCTGGGGCCCGACGCCACCGCCCTGGGGCAGATCTACTGGTATACCCTCGAAGGCCGGGACCCGGACGGGGTCCCCGTCGGCGGGTGGGACCTGGAAGAGCTGCGTACGATCCAGGACTGGGATGTCCGGTACGCCCTGCTGGGGGCCGGCGGGGTGGCCGAAGTCGCGTCGGTCGGCGGGTATGTCCGCGAGTACCAGGTGGACATGGACCCGGACCTGATGCGGCACTACGACGTGACCTTGGGGGAGGTGTACAAGGCCATCCAGAAGTCGAACATCGACGTGGGGGCCAAGACGATCGAGATCAACCGCGTCGAGTACTTCATTCGGGGCATCGGGTACATCAAGGGCGTCGAGGACATCGAAAACAGCGTCGTCAAGACCTACCGGGACGTCCCGATCCGCATCAAGGACGTGGCCGCGGTGGCCATGGGACCGGCGCTGCGCCGGGGGGCGCTGGACAAGGACGGCGCCGAGGCGGTCGGGGGGGTCATCGTCGCACGCTACGGGGACAACCCGCTGGCGGTTATCAAGAACGTCAAGAAGAAGATCGCCGAGGAAATCGCTCCCGCGCTGGCCGCCAAGGCCCTTGTGGACGAGTCGGCCGCGGGCGCCGAGTACCTTCGCAACTATGCCGCCGAGCGCGGGTTCGAGGCGTACACCGGCGAGGCGTTGAATCTGCAGGCCTGGCTGGACCATCTGCAGGCCACGCCGCGCGCCGACTGGCCCGCCTGGGTCGATATTCGCGACGGGGCCGCCGAGGTCGACCTCGGCACCGCCGCCCGGGAGTACCTCAGCGGCTTTGCCGACAAGCACGGATTCCGGGCCTACGATGGGGTCGAACCGAATCGCGAAGCCTGGCTGGAATTCCTCCGCACCACCGAGCGCGAGGATTGGCCCGCCTGGGCCACCATCAGCAAGGTCACCATCGTGCCGTTCTACGACCGCACCGGGCTGATCCACGAGACGCTCGGGACGCTCAACGACGCCCTGACCCAGGAGATTCTCATCACCTTCATCGTGGTGATCCTGATGGTGATGCATCTCCGCTCCAGCCTGCTGATCGGCGGGATGCTGCCGCTGGCGGTGCTGCTGTGTTTCGTGGCGATGAAGACCTTCGGCGTGGACGCCAACATCGTGGCCCTGTCGGGCATCGCCATCGCCATCGGCACGATCGTGGACATGGGGATCGTCATCTGCGAGAACATTCTGCGCCACCTGGACAGCGCCCCGCCCGAGGTGCCGCGCCTGAAGGTGGTTCACCGTGCCGCCAGCGAGGTCGGCGGCGCTGTCCTGACGGCGGTGGCGACCACCGTGGTCAGTTTCCTGCCCGTGTTCACGATGACCGGGGCCGAGGGCAAGCTGTTCAAGCCGCTGGCGTTCACCAAGACCTTCGCCCTGATCGGCTCGATCCTGATCGCCCTGACGATCCTCCCGGCGGCCGCCCACCTGCTGTTCTGCGGGCGGGTCTCGGGCAAGAAGCTGCGGGTGGCGCTGTACGGCATGGTGGCGGCCGTCGGGGTGTACCTGGTGATCTACGGCGTGGGGCTCGGCTCGACGCTGATCCCCGCCGCCGGCGGCGCGCTGGTGGGCTTCGCCGCCTACACCATGCTGGCCGGGATGGACCTGGTGCCGCCGTGGCTGCAACGGTGGGCCCCCTGGGGGGTCAGCGCCGCGGCCGTGCTGCTGGTGGGCGTGCTGCTCAGCGGGCAGTGGGAGCCGCTGGGGCCCCAACGCGGCGATCTGCGGAACTTTATCTTCGTGGCCGCGCTGGTGGGGACGCTGCTGGGATTTTTCCGCCTGTTTCAGTGGGCCTACCCCTGGATATTGCTGTGGCTGCTGGCCCGCAAGGTCATCTTCGTGGGCGGCGTGATGTTGGTGCTGGTCCTGGGGGTGACGGTATGGTTCGGCTTCGATCGCGTTTTCGCCTCGGTGGAGGAGGCGGGGGAGACCCTCGGCATCGACGCCGACACCACGCGGTCCACCACCTTCTGGGTACGCGGAGGCGAAGCCTTCCCCGGGCTGGGCAAGGAGTTCATGCCGCCGCTGGACGAGGGGTCGTTCCTGTACATGCCCACGACCATGACCCATGCCTCCATCGGCGAGGCGATGGCGGTGCTGTCCACGCAGAGCATGGCCTTCCGCGCCATTCCGGAGATCGATTCTGTGGTGGGTAAAATCGGGCGCGTGGAGTCGCCCCTGGACCCGGCGCCGGTGTCGATGATCGAGACGATCATCAACTACAAGCCGGAATACAAGACCGACCGGCACGGCCGGCGGATCAAGTATCGCTTCAACTATAAGACCGAGCAGTTCGTCTGGGACGACAACGGCGAGCTGATCCCCGATTCGAGCGGTCGGCTGTACCGGCAGTGGCGCGACCACATCAAGACACCCGACGACATCTGGAAGGAGATCGTCAAGGCCGGCGAGATCCCCGGCACGACCTCGGCGCCGAAGCTCCAGCCGATCGCCGCCCGGATCGTGATGCTGCAAAGCGGCATGCGGGCGCCGATGGGCGTGAAGGTCCGCGGGCCCACGCTGGAGGCGATCGAACAGGCGGGCCTTGAGATCGAGCGGCTGCTCAAACAGGTTCCCAGCGTCGAGGCCAGCGCCGTCATCGCCGATCGCATCGTGGGCAAGGGGTACGTCGAAATCGACCCCGATCGCGAGGCCATGGACCGATACGGCGTGGACATGCGCGACTTCCATACCGTGGTCGAGGTGGCCATCGGCGGCAAGAAGATCACCACCACCGTCGAGGGGCGCCAGCGCTTCCCCGTCCGGGCGCGCTACCTGAGGGAGCGGCGGGATGATATCGAGGCGTTGGAGAACGTCCTCATCCCGGGCAAGGGAGGGCAGCAGATTCCGCTGATGCAGATTGCCGACGTCCTGTACGTCCGCGGCCCGCAGGCGATCAAGAGCGAAGACAACTTCCTGACCGGCTACGTCCTGTTCGACAAGAAGGAAGGCCATGCCGAGGTCGACGTGGTCGAGGAGTGCGATCGATACCTGAAAGACAAGATCGAAAGCGGGGAACTGGTGCTCCCCGCCGGCGTCAAGTACGTCTTTGCCGGATCCTACGAGAACGAACTTCGGTCCCGAAAGACGCTCATGCTCGTGTTGCCGCTGGCGCTGTTCGCGATCTTTATCCTGCTGTACCTGCAGTTCAAGTCGGTCCCCACGACGATCCTGATCTTCTTCGGCATCTTCGTGGCCTGGGCCGGCGGGTTCATCCTGCTGTGGATGTACAGTCAGAGCTGGTTCCTGGACTTCTCGGTCTTCGACGTAGACATGCGCGAGCTGTTCTCCATCCACCGGATCAACCTGTCCGTGGCGGTGTGGGTGGGGTTCCTGGCGCTGTTCGGCATCGCCTCGGACAACGGCGTCATCCAGTCGACGTATCTGGACCAGGTCTTCCGCCAGCGCAAACCCGCCACCGTCGCGGCGATCCGCCAGGCGACCGTCGAGGGCGCCCAGCGGCGCGTGCGGCCGTGTCTGATGACCTCGGCGACGACGATCCTGGCGCTGATCCCGGTGCTGACCTCGGTGGGCCGGGGCTCGGATGTGATGGTTCCCATGGCGATCCCGTCCTTCGGCGGCATGCTGGTGGTGCTGCTGAGTATCTTCTTCGTGCCGGTGATGTACTGCGCTGTCAAGGAGTTCAAGCTCCGCTTCGGCATCGGCCGGGACGAGGCGTCGCCGGAGCCGCCGGGCGGGGTCGGGAATGCTCCCGGTGGAGAGACCCCTTGACGGGCCCCGCTGCCGGACCGACGATAAGAGAGGGAATCGGCTTATCGTCGTGCTGTGGGCGGAACCACCGGGCGAAGCCGGACGTTTAGAGGATGACGGCTTCGTGCCGTGGCGGAAATGGCGGACCGGAAAGACTTCGAGACCATCGCCCTGCCGCACCTGGACGCCGTGTTCCGCGCGGCGGTCGCCCTGTGCGGCCGCAAGGAGCAGGCCGAGGACCTGGTGCAGACGACCTTCCTGAAGGCCCTGCGGCGGTTCGACTCGTTGCGGCCGGGCAGCGACTGCAGGAGCTGGCTGTTAAGCATCTTACGGAACACGTGGATCGACGAACTGCGGCACCGAAAGGTCGTCGGCACGGAGTTGCCGATCCAGGAAGGTGCCATCGCCAAGCCGCCACCGACGGCCGAGACGAACTGGACGGACGCCTGGGACCTGCTGGAGAACTTCGGCGATGAGAAGGTCATTCAGGCCCTCGGCGCCCTGCCGCCGGAGCAGCGGCTGACGCTGTATCTGGTGGACGTCGAGCAGCTCAGCCAGGCCGAAGCGGCCGAGGTGCTGGGCGTGGCCGTCGGAACGGTCAAGAGCCGCGCCTCTCGGGCGGCCGCCAAGCTGGCGGGCCTGCTGGCCGATCATGCCAAGGATCTGGGCCTGATCGGAGGTGAACGATGACACATTTCACCGACGAACAACTCGAAGCGATGCTCGACGAGCAGCGCGCTTCCCCGCCGCACCTCACCGAGTGTCCGGACTGCCGGGCCCGCCTGGTCGGCCGGCGTGCGGTCCGCTCTCGCCTGCAGTCGGCCTTCGCGGCGGTCGGGGCCGACGAGTCGCTCGCCGAGCGGATCCGCGGGCGATTGGCGGTCGCCTTGGCCGAGAAGCCGGCCTCGGCTCGCACTTGGCGGGGTCGGGTCTTCCATCTGCCAAGGCTATTCTGGCCCGCCGTCGCGGCCGCGATGGTGCTCCTGGCTGCCGTGCCGGTGGGGCTGCGTTTCCTGTCGCCGGCCACGGCGTCGGCCGAGCAGAAGGCGCTGGCCCAGATCCACCAGCACAATCTGTCCGCCCACGGGGAGTTCTACTCCGACGACGACCCGGAGAAGCTGGCCGAGTACCTGAAGAAGGAACTCGGATTCACCCTCGCGATGCCGCGTCAGGGCCAGGGCATGTCGATGCGAGGCTGCTGCGTGAGGCATTTCCGGGACAAGGTGGTCGGCAGCTACGTGGTGGCCACGCCCCACGGGGTGGTCTCGGTGATCGCCGTCACCGACCGGCCCGAATCGCTGGGCAAGAGCCGCCGATTCCAACACCAGGGCCGGACGCTGTGGTCCAGTTCCTTCGCCGACAACAACATGGTAGCCCTCCGCCTGGGCGACCTGTCCTACTGCGCGGTGGGGGAGGTACCTCACGACACACTCACCGAACTGCTCAGTCTCCTGACCGTGTCGCCGTAACGGCGTTCGGCACCACCATCGGCCTCCCCCGCGGGGCCGCGCCGACTCGTGAACCGTCACAAATAAGGGAACCTGTCGTGAGGGCCGGACGTTATAGGGAGGTAGACGCTGGAAATTATAGAATGAGGGTGCGGGTAGTCCGCATGGGAGAACTTGGGCTTGGCGCCTGTGGCGCCGGAATCTGGAAAGGACAGCATCATGTCGAATCGCACGTGGAAGTGGGTCGCCGTCAGCCTGGTCGCCTTTGCCGCCGTGGGGCTGGTCGCCGGGCAGGTGTGGGCGAGTAGTTGCCACGACACCAAGGCCACCGCCAAGACCACCGCCGTCGACCTGACCGCCAAGGACGCTTCGGGCCACCGTGGCCCCCAGCATACGTTGGCCCGGTTGGCCAGCACGTTGAAGGCCATCGATGCCGCTACCGAGGCAGTCAAGGCCGGCAAGAAGGATGAGGCCCTGGCCCAGTTGGCCGAAGCCCGGAAGACGGTGGGCGAGATGCACGCCAAGCTGGCGGCGCACGCCGAGGGGGCCAAGCTCGCCAACGCCAACACGCGGTGTCCGATCATGGGCAGCAAGCTCAACTGGACGAAGGTCACCACCAGCCTCACCCGAGAGTACAAGGGCAAGAAGGTCGGCTTCTGCTGCGCCGGCTGCCCGAAGCAATGGGACAAGCTCTCCGACGCCCAGAAAGATGCCAAGCTCGCCAAGGTCGCCGAGTAGGGGGGCGTCGGCAAGAAAAGATCACCACCACCGTCGAGGCCGACAAGCGGGGCGTCCGCCGCTGCCTGATGACCTCGGCGACGACCATCCTCGCCCGAGCCCCGTGCCGGCTTCCACCGGCCGGGGCTCGGACGTGATGGGTGGCACCTTCAAGCGTAGCCCCGATGCAATCGGGGCGAAGCTTGTGGGTGGCGAAGGGGGACGTGAACGATGGTGGGCGGACGCCCCTCGACTTGCTCGTGGGCTTCTGGGGACTGGGCGCTCGGTCCCCAATCGCACCCACAAGCCTTCGGCTTGAAGGTGTCACCCCGCCCCCGCGTCGGCCCTCACCGGCTCACTCGGGCGAGTTGGGCCTTTCCCCTCGGCTCGTCAGCCGCTAGCATAGACCGATTCATTCGCGGCCGGCGCCGCGGGAGAGCCCAAAGGAGCACCGACGTGGCCACAGTGGAAGCGCAGGTCAAGGACCTCAAGTACAACGCCGACGGGCTGATCCCGGCGATCGTGCAGGATGCCGACAGCAAGGCAGTGTTGATGATGGCGTACATGAACGCCGAGTCCCTGCTGGCGACGATCCGGACCGGCAAGACGAATTTCTGGTCGCGTAGCCGGCAGAAGTACTGGGTCAAGGGCGAGTCCAGCGGGCATACGCAGGAGGTCCACAGCATTCGCATCGACTGCGATAAGGATACGTTGCTCATCGAGGTCACCCAGCACGGCGGCGCCTGCCACCACGGATACTACAGTTGTTTCTATCGCGCCCTCGACCCGGACGGCCAATGGCAAGTCACCGAAGAGAAGGTCTTCGACCCCGACTCGGTCTACAAGGGGTAGCGGCGGCCCGCCCGAGGGCGGACTGCAGGATAAGGGTCCGGCAATCTTGGCGAAATCGCTGACAATCTCCGAGTCCGGGGGGCATCGGCCTCGCCCGGCCGTGCAGACGGCGCTGGACGCGGCCGCGGTGGCGGCGGCGATGCTGGCGATTGCGGCGCTGCTGCTGGAGTACGGCACCTACACGCTGCCGACCTGGGCGCCGGCCGCCCTGCTGCACGCCCTGGAAATCCTCGCGGCTGTGGTCCTGCTGGCCGAAACGGTGGGGCGGTGCCTGGTGGCGACCGATCGCATGCGGGCACTGCGGCGGCGATGGGCCCATGCCGGGGCCCTGCTGGCGGCGCTGGTGGCCGCCCTGGCCGCCGAGGGCCTCTCCCCGGCCCTGGCCGCGGTGCAGGCGTTCGCTCTGGCCGAGGTGGTCATCCACGGGCTTGCGCTGTACCTCCGCCTGGTCGGCAGCGGGATGGGCCCGGCCCGGCTGCTGGTGGGCAGCTTCCTGTTCCTGATCCTCCTGGGCACGGGCCTGCTGCAGATGCCGCGCGCGGTGCCGGCCGGCGAGCGGACGCTGTACTTCGATGAAGCCCTTTTCACCGCCACCAGCGCGACGTGCGTGACCGGGCTGATCGTCCGCGACACCAACAGTTTCTCCCCGGCCGGGCAGATGGCGATCCTGTGCATGATCCAACTGGGCGGGCTGGGGATCATGATCTTCGGCACGTTGTTCCTGCTGTTCCTCCGCCGGCAGATGGGCATACGCCAGGCCGCCGTGGTGGGGGAGGTGCTTAACGAAGTTTCCCTCGGCCGGATCACCCGTGTGATCAAGTTCGTGGTGGTCTCCACGCTGGCCATCGAGGCGCTGGGGGCGGTGCTGCTGCTGTCGTTGTGGGAGGGGGAGTCCAACGCCACCTTCGCGGCGGTCTTCCATAGCGTCAGCGCCTTCTGCAACGCCGGCTTCTCGCTGCAGCGGGACAGTTTCGCCTCCGAGGCGATGCGGAATCACTGGCGGGTGATGCTGGTGGTGCCGACCCTGATCATCATCGGCGGGATCGGCTTCCCGGTGCTGATGGACGTGCTGGGCGGGTTGCCCGGCGCCGTGCGGTACCTGTACCGGCGGGCGTGTGGGATGCCCGGCGTGCCTCGCCCCCGTTGGACGCTGCACACCAAGATCGTGCTGACCAGCACCGTGTTGTTGCTCGTCTTCGGCACGGCCGGGATGCTGGCGGTGGAGCCCGGGGCGCCCAAGCCCAAAACCGGCCAGACCAGCTACGACGAAGAGGAGCTGCAGGAACGCCAGACGGATTGGCGCGTCATGCCCACCCCCCGGCGGGTGCGTCACGCGTGGTTCCAGGCCGTCTCGGCTCGGACCGCCGGATTCCACACCATGAACCTCGACCACCTCTCCGGAGCGGGCAAGCTGTGGCTGATCGCGCTGATGATGATCGGCGGCTCGCCGGCCTCGACGGCGGGGGGGATGAAAACGGTGACCTTCGCGGTGCTCCTGCTGCTGGTGTGGGCGTCGCTGCGCCGCCGCGAGCAGGTGGAGGCGTTCGGGCGGAGCCTGTCCCAGACGTTGCTGCGGCGAGCGGTGGCTTTGGCCGTGTTGTTTGTCGGTCTGGTGACGGTAACGACGCTGCTGTTGGCGGTGTTCCAGGGGCCGACGGCGCGGTTCATCGACGTGCTGTTCGAGGCGGTCAGTGCATGCGGCACCGTCGGGCTGAGCCTGGGCGAGACGTCCCACTTGACCCTGGGCGGGCGGTACGTCATCATCGGCGCTATGTTCATCGGGCGGGTCGGACCGCTGACGCTGCTGATGAGCCTGACCGGCCGGACGCCGCCGGCGCGGTACCGGTATCCCGAAGAAAACATCGTGATCGGGTAAGACCCGACCCGGGGAGATCGGCATGAAGCGATATGCAGTCATCGGCCTCGGCCGCTTCGGCCGCCGGTTGGCGACGCTGCTGGCCTCGGCCGGCGTCGAGGTGATCGCCGTGGACCGGCGCCAGGACCTCATCGACGACATCCGCGACTCGGTCACGCTGGCCGTCTGCATGGACAGCACCGAGGAGGCCGCCCTGCGGGCCCAGGGCATCGACCGCGTCGACGTGGCCGTGGTGGGCATGGGCGGGGACTTCGAGGACTCGGTGCTGACCACCGTGGTCCTCAAGCAGATCGGCGTGCCCAAGGTCATCAGCCGGGCCACCAACACGATGCAGGGAGAGATACTCACCCGCGTGGGCGCCGACGGGCTGGTCAGCCCGGAGACCGAGTCGGCCCATCGCTGGTGTCACCGGTTGCTGGGCCCGCAGGTGATGGAGCAAATCCCCCTGACCGCCGGGCATAGTTTGGTGCAGATGCCGGTGCCCCCGCCCTGGGTGGGTAAGTCGTTGGCGGAACTCGACATTCGCCGCAAGCACCAGGTCAACGTCGTCGCCATCAGCCGGGCGGCCCCCGGCCAAGAGCACCAGGGCGACAAGCCGGCGGAACTGGACGACGTCGAGGTGCCGCTGCCGCACACCAAGCTTGCCGAAGGCGACGTGGTCTTCGTGATCGGGGCCGACGAGCAAATTTCCCAACTGCCGGGCTGAGGCGGCCCCTTGACAGATCGCCGTGGCGGGCTATGCTGATGGCCGAGTCTTTACTGCCACGGCTTCCCTGGAACGAGGATGTTGCCATGAAACGAGTGCTACTGCTGACGTTGCTGGTGGCGGTCGGCCTGTCGGTCGGCTGTAACAACAAGGTCCAAGGCCCGGAGACTATCGAGTTAGGCCCCCCGCCGCTCGGTGCGGCCGACCTTGACGTGGCCATGCTGCCACCCCCGCCGCCGCCACCGGACCCCGGTCCGGGAACGGATACCGGCGTGACGGCATGGCCGGACCCCGGGCCTATCACGGTGCCGCCGGCGACGCTCGACCGGATCCACATCGTCAAGCCCAAGGACACGCTGTACGCGATCTGCCGGCTCTACTACGGCGCCGCCAACAAGGGCCTGGTGGCCAGGATTATGGACGCCAACCCCGCGATCACCGATCCCAACGTGATCAAGGTTGGGCAGAAGATCGTGGTTCCCGAGTAAGCAAGAGCGGCCGATGACGGCGAGAGGCCCGTGTGCCGTCCGGTAGGGGAGCTGCGCGGACACCCCGCCCGCGATGGGAAGTCATGGCCGCTGAGGTGCAACTCGACACGCCGGTGCAGTTTCTCAAAGGTGTCGGGCCCACCCGGGCTCAGCAGTTGGGGCAGTTGGGCATTCAGATGGCCGAGGACCTGCTGGTTTACTTCCCGCGGCGGTTCGACCTCCGCCGCCAATGCCAGCCCATCGCCACCCTCCGCGGCGACGAGAAGGCCGCCACGGTCGCCGGGGTGGTCGGCGAGACGCGCTACGTGCCACACCGCTCGCGCCCCTTCTTCGAGTGCAGCCTCGACGACGGCACCGCCTGGGTCACCATCAAGTGGTTCCACGGGGCCTACCTGCGGGAGAAGATCAAGCCCGGGCTCACCCTGGCCGTCAGCGGGGCGGTGAGCGTTTTCCGCGAGGCCATCCAACTGACCAACCCGCGATTCCAGATCGTCTACGACGCGGCGGGGGTGGACCTGTCCAGCGACGAGCTGCTGCCCGTTTACCCGGCCGGGGCGAAGCTCTCCAGCGGGCACATCGCCCAGATCATCCGCCGGGCGCTGCCGGCCCTGCTGCCGCTGGTGACGCCGTGGTTCGATCGGGCCCACCTTCGCGCCCGATCCTTGCCCGACCGGCCCGCCGCCATCGCCGCCATGCATCGCCCGGAGGACCGCGAGCACTGGGCCGACGCCCGCCGCCGACTGGCCTACGACGAGTGCCTGCTGATGCAGCTTGGCCTGGCCCTGATACGCATGCGGGCGGTGGCCCGCCCGGCCCACGCGTTGGCGGTCAGCCCGGCCATCGACGAGCGGATCCGGGCGCGGTTCCCCTTCGCCCTCACCGCCGCCCAGGACCGCGTCGTCGCCGAGATCGCCGCCGACCTGGCCCGCCCCCAGCCGATGAACCGCCTGCTCCAGGGCGACGTGGGCAGCGGCAAGACCGTGGTGGCCCTGTACGCCGCCCTCGCCGCCGTGGCCCACCGCCGCCAGGTCGCCATCATGGCGCCCACCGAGATCCTCGCCCAGCAGCACTTCGCCAAGATCACCGGCTACCTGGCCGGCTCACGCGTGCAGACGGCCCTGCTGATCGGCGGCGCCTCGGCCAAGAAGCGCACCGTCCTGCGGGCGCAACTGGGCGCCGGGGAGATCGACCTGGTCGTCGGCACCCACGCGCTGCTGTCTGAGGGGGTGAAGTTCAAGCAACTGGCCCTGGTGGTGGTCGACGAGCAGCACAAGTTCGGCGTCAGCCAGCGCAGCGGCATCCGCGGCAAGGGCCACGCCCCGCACTACCTGGTGATGACGGCCACGCCGATCCCGCGTACGCTGGCGCTGACGGTCTTCGGCGACCTGGACGTCTCGACCATCGACGAGCTTCCTCCCGGCCGGGGGAAGACCCACACCCGATTGACCACGCCGGGGAAGATGCCCAAGGTGCTCGAGTTCCTTCGCGGGCGCCTCGCCGCCGGCCAGCAGGCGTACTTCATCTACCCGGTGGTCAACCCCACCGACAACGGCGAGCTGACCGCCGCGGTGGACGCCTGCGAACACCTCCGCCGCGACGGCCTGCGGGACTTCCGCGTGGACCTGCTGCACGGGCAGATGCCCCAGGGCGAGAAGGACGACGTGATGCGGCGCTTCGCCGCCGGCGAGATCGACGCCCTGGTGGCCAGCGTGGTCGTCGAGGTGGGCATCGACGTGGCCAACGCCAACGTGATGGTCATCGCCCACGCCGACCGCTTCGGCCTCGCCCAGCTCCACCAACTCCGCGGGCGCATCGGGCGGGGGGGCGACGACGCCCACTGCATCCTCGTCTCCGACACCCGCAACCCGCTGGCCCTGCGCCGGCTGGAGACGCTGTGCGAAACGGCCGACGGGTTCCGCATCGCCGAGGAGGACCTCAAGCTCCGCGGGCCCGGGGAGTTCTTCGGCACCCGCCAGCACGGCCTGCCGGAGCTGAAGGTGGCCGACCTCACCGAAGACTTCGACCTGCTCCGCATGGCCCGCCGCGACGCCTTCGCCATCGTCGGTGAAGACCCCGCCCTCACCGCCCCCCATCATCAAGCCCTCCGCGCCGCCGTCGCCAAGGCCTACGCCGGCCGACTCGACCTCGCCGCCGGCGGGTGAACCCGACCGCCGCCGGGGGGTGAACCGCGCGCCAATCCCACGGGTGCCACGCATAACTCCGTTATGCGTGCCCGCTGCAACGTGTGACGGACGATCGCAAGTCCCTATGTTTCGCCCTTTCCCTCGAAGCTGTCGAGTTGGGTGCCATTTGGGTGCCATGCTTCTGCTCGCAGAAGCATGCGTTGCCATGCTTCCGCCACGTCGGCGGCCTGCCCCAATCGGCCCGAGCGTTGTCGGCCGTGGGTGAGCGCATGCTTCTGCTCTCGAAGCTGTCGAGTTGGGTGCCAGTTGGGTGCCATGCTTCTGCTCGCAGAAGCATGCGTTGCCATGCTTCGGCCACGTCGGCGGCCTGCCCCAATCGGCCCGAGTGTTGTCGGCCGTGGGTGAGCGCATGCTTCTGCTCTCGAAGCTGTCGAGTTGGGTGCCATTTGGGTGCCATGCTTCTGCTTGCAGAAGCATGCGTTGGCAGGCTTCGGCCACGTTGGAGGCTTGCCCCTATCGGCCCGAGTGTTGTCGGCCGTGGGTGAGCGCATGCTTCTGCTCTCGAAGCTGTCGAGTTGGGTGTCATTTGGGTGCCATGCTTCTGCTTGCAGAAGCATGCGTTGGTAGGCTTCGGCCACGTCGGCGGCTTGCCCCTATCGGCCCGAGTGTTGTCGGCCGTGGGTGAGGGCATGCTTCTGCTCGCAGAAGCATGCGTTGGTAGGCTTCGGCCACATTGGAGGCTTGCCCCAATCGGCCCGAGTGTTGTCGGCCGTGGGTGAGGGCATGCTTCTGCGAGCAGAAGCATGGCACCGCTGCAACGTGTGGCGAGCGATCGTGGGTGAGGGCATGCTTCTGCGAGCAGAAGCATGGCACCACTGCAACGTGTGGCGAGCGATCGTGGGTGGGGGCATGCTTCTGCGAGCAGAAGCATGGCACCGTCTGCAACGTGTGGCGGGCGGCCGTGGGTGAGGGCATGCTTCTGCGAGCAGAAGCATGGCACCGTCTGCAACGTGTGGCGGGTGAGGGAGCGCCACGCACACCTGCGCCATGTGCGGGCGATCGTGAGTCCCTATTTGTCGGCCTCACCCTCGAAGCTGTCGAGTTGGGTGCCATTTGGGTGCCATGCTTCTGCTTGCAGAAGCATGCGTTGGCAGGCTTCGGCCACGTTGGCGGCCTGCCCCTATCGGCCCGAGCGTTGTCGATCGTGGGTGAGGGCATGCTTCTGCGAGCAGAAGCATGGCACCGTCTGCAACGTGTGGCGGGTGCCATTTGGGTGCCATGCTTCTGCTTGCAGAAGCATGCGTTGGTAGGCTTCGGCCACATTGGCGGCTTGCCCCAATCGGCCCGAGTGTTGTCGGCCGTGGGTGAGCGCATGCTTCTGCGAGCAGAAGCATGGCACCGTCTGCAACGTGTGGCGAGCGATCGTGGGTGGGGGCATGCTTCTGCGAGCAGAAGCATGGCACCGTCTGCAACGTGTGGCGGGCGGTTGTGGGTGAGCGCATGCTTCTGCGAGCAGAAGCATGGCACCGGCTGCAACGTGCGCGGCGATCGTGAGTCCCTATTTGTCGGCCTTTCCCTCGAAGCTGTCGAGCCACTGGCGGACGGCGGGGAAGACCTCTGTGTGGGCGTTGGGGGAGATCATCAGGTCGTCGTGGCCGAAGTCGACGGACTCGCCGTTCACGCGGCCGAACAGGCGGAACTGCTTCCGCGGGGCGGCGCAGCGGTTGTAGGCGTCTTTGACCGCGGCGACGGTGGCGAGGTTATCCACCGTGCCGGCCAGCCAGAAGGTGGGCGTGGTCATGGTCTCGACGGAGGCGGCGTAGTCGGTCCGGCCGTCGCGGCTGACGAATCGGCCGCCGGAGATCATGTCCAGCAACTGGGCGAACTGCCCCGGCGAGATGTCCTCGGTGGCGAAGCCGTTGAGCCGGCGGATCAGGTCGTTATCGAGGTTGAGGCTGTTGTAGAACAGCGTGTCCAGCGGCGTTTGGATCGTCTTGCCCGCCAGCATGCCCACCAGGGCCGGCAGCGAGGTGGAGACCATCGCGTTGGACAGTTCGATCGGCCCGCGCGCCTCGGCCAGCAGTTTCATCGGTTCGCTGAGCGGCTTGACGACCGTCAGCGGCACGGCCGCGGCGACGAAGCTGCGTACCCGGGGGTCGGTGCCGCCGGTTCGGCCGGCCAGATGGGCCACCATCACCATGCCGCCCATCGAGTGGCCCACCCAATGCACCGCCGGGGCGCCGCTGACGGCGATCACCGT
>SDBU01002704.1_pt1 | contig 23261 bp, 20 predicted proteins | sample 2277071 | NCBI WGS metagenome assembly SDBU01 (sample SAMN10397929, study PRJNA504765) | marine sediment metagenome | isolation source: marine sediment core GS08_GC12, 126 cmbsf | place: Arctic Ocean: Gakkel Ridge, Loki's castle | collected 2008 | reverse complement strand
CGACGAGGCACAAAGGAGCCGAGCATTCCACAGGAGCAGACCGCATGACCTTGACAGATTTTGACACAAAGCTTCACGAGTCCTTGAGAATGCGCCATCAGAGTTGGGCCAACGTACTCTTCAGTGATGTCCGGTTGATTGACCCTACTAACGGAGTCGACCGTACGGGTGATCTTCTCGTCAGGGAAGGTGTTATCGAACGTATCGGCGAGCCGGGGACACTTGAAGCCGTAGACGGCGTCGAGTCGGTCGAATCAGCGGGGATGTGCGTCCTCCCTGGATTCGTGGACCCTCATGTGCACCTGCGCACTCCCGGCCGTGAGGATGCAGAGGACATTGACACAGGAACCCGAGCTGCAGCATCCGGAGGGTACTGCTTGGTTCTGGCTATTCCCAACACTGATCCGGTGGTTGACAACGTATCCGTTCTCACTTCGCTGATGGATCGGGCAACTCTTGAGGCTCGTGTGCCGGTGGGGTTCATGGCAGCTATCACGAAGTGTCAGGAAGGGAAGGAGCTAGCGGAAATGGCCGACCTATTCCGGGCGGGAGCGGTCGGCTTTACGGATGACGGGGCCCCAATTGTCGATGCCGGTATGTTGCGGCTTGCACTTCAGTACCAGAGACTGTCCGGGGGTGTGCTGGCTCTGCATGAGGAAGACCCGACGCTATCCAAGGATGGGGTCATGCATGAAGGGAGCATGTCCGCAATGCTGGGCCTTGCCGGAATTCCGAGCATCTCGGAGAGCACTGCAATCCAAAGAGATTCTTCGATCGCCGCGTACGAGGACGGTCGGTGCCACATTATGCACGTGTCCAGCGCTCTCTCGGTCGACGCTATAGAGATCGCCAAGGAGCGAGGTGCGAAGGTAACCGCTGAGGTTACGCCCCACCATCTAACGCTTACTGAGGAGGACGTGAGGTCGCTCGACACAAGGTTCAAGATGAACCCCCCGCTTAGAACAGAGGACGATAGAAAGGCACTGATCGAGGCATTGAGGTCCGGCGCGATTGACTGCATTGCGACGGACCATGCTCCGCACTCGGCCGAGGAGAAGGAGGTGCCTTTTGAGCTGGCGTCCATGGGAGTTACCGGACTTGAGACAGCGTTTGCTGCACTGCACACCGATCTGGTTCTACCGGGGCTCATCGAAATCGGCGTACTGGTCGACAGGCTTACTGCCGCAGCGGAGATCTTTGGCCTGCCCAGACCTACGCTGGAGCCGGGAAGCCGCGCTAATGCCTGTCTGGTGGACCTGGAACGGGATTGGACCGTTGGCGAGTCGGGCTACGAGAGCAGGTCGGCAAACTCCTGCTTCTTCGGGCGCAAGTTGAAGGGCAAGGTCCTCATGACGCTGGCAAATGGCGAGGAGGCGTACAGAGAACGCTCCTTCGCCATCAGGGCCGCATCGGGTGAAGGTAAATGACGGAGCGCGCGAACGGTCGTACGAGCTCGCTCGGAGCAGATACGACCCTGCTGGTCGTGATCGATCTACAGGAGGGTTTTCGGCCCGCAGTTTTAGACTTCGACTCGACGTCTGCCAGCACGGCAGTACTTGTACAGGCAGCCAACATTCTGAAGCTTCCGGTGCTTGTCACTGAGCAGTACCCAAAGGGTCTCGGCAACACGGTGACGGAGGTGGCTGACCTCCTCTCTGGCGCTACCCTGTTTGAAAAAACCTGTTTCAGCGCCGCAGGAGATACCGGTTTCAACAGCGCGCTCAACGAAAGTGGTCGCAGCCAGATTCTTCTCTGCGGCATCGAAAGCCATATATGCGTACTGCAAACGGCTCACGATCTGCTTAAACGTGAATTGGCTGTCCATGTCGTCTGTGATGCCGTGACGTCCCGAACGCAGGCCAACAGAGACATCGGGCTGAACCGGATGGAAGTCTCCGGCGCAGTGCTTACAAGTGTTGAAACCGCACTTTTCGAGCTGCTCGGCGGCGCAGGCACAGATGAGTTCAAAGCAATCCAGAGCCTGATCAAGTGATGAGTGCGTACGTTCTTCTGGAAGACGGCCGGCGTTTTGACGGCGAGGCGGTTGGAGCCTCGGGGACGACTGTCGGCGAAGTTGTCTTCAACACGTCCATGACCGGGTATCAAGAGGCGGTAACCGATCCGAGCTACCACGGCCAGATAATCACGTTCACGTACCCGCTGATCGGCAACTACGGCGTCAGCCAGCGGGCAATGGAGTCGGACGGGGCTCACGCTCGCGGCGTGATCATGCGGGAGGCCAAGAATTACACGGACTCGTCATCGTGCGAGGGTGGTTGGCTGGACTGGCTCGAGGAGTCGGGCGTCTCTGCCATCACAGGCATCGACACCAGGTCACTTGTCCGCCACATCAGGGACAAAGGAGCCATGCGCGGCGGGATCTTCCCCGCGGAGATCTCTGAAGAAGACGCACACGAGATGCTGGTAGCGGAGCCTCCGATGAGCGGGCAGGACCTTGCCAAAGAGGTATCTCCCGCCTCCCGGGCCACGGTTGGGCAGAATGGAGCCGGGCCGAATATCGCCGTCCTCGACTGTGGCATCAAGGTGTCCATCGTGAACAACCTCCTGCAGCGCGGCTGTTCGCTCACACGGCTCCCCGTCGCGACCGGCTCAGAGGAGATCCTCTCCATGAAGCCGGATGCGCTCTTCCTCGCGAACGGACCGGGAGACCCGGCGGCACTTGACTACGTTGTTGAAACCGTGAGAGATGTTGTGGGAAAGATTCCGGTGATTGGTATCTGCCTTGGCCACCAGATCCTTTGCAGGGCCGTCGGGCTAGAGACCTTCAAGCTCAGATTCGGCCATCGTGGGGCCAATCATCCGGTCAAGGATCTAAGGACCGGGCGTATCGAGATCACGGCCCAGAATCATGGCTTCGCGGTGGCAGGTCCGAATTCTGAGCACCAACTCGAGGGCGACGACCCGGTCCGCTGGGATACGGACTTCGGTCCGGCGGAGCTATCCCACCTCAACCTCTATGACCGTACGGTGGAGGGGCTCGAGCTTAAAGAGGTTTCATCAGCAACTGTCCAATACCACCCGGAGGCGGGGCCGGGACCGCATGACTCGCTCTACCTGTTCGACCGATTTATCGAGCTTATCGATGCCTAGAAGAGATGACATAGAAAAGATACTGATCGTCGGCTCCGGGCCGATCGTGATCGGTCAGGCAGCGGAGTTCGACTACTCGGGAGTCCAGGCCTGCAAGGTTCTTATGGAGGAGGGGTTCGAGGTCATACTCGTTAACTCAAACCCTGCGACGATAATGACCGATCCCGAATTTGCCACATCTACGTACATAGAGCCGATTGAACTCGATGTTGTCGAGCAGGTGATCAAGCAGGAGCGCCCGGATGCACTGCTGCCGACGTTGGGTGGGCAGACTGCACTCAACCTTGCGAAGCAACTGGCCGAAGAGAGGGTGCTCGACGAATATGGGGTCGAGCTCATAGGGGCCAACTACGACGCGATCCGTCGCGCAGAGGACAGGCAGCTCTTTCGTGACACGATGGAGTCTGCAAACTTGAATGTTCCAAAGTCGATCAGCGCATCCTCGATGGCGGAAGCCGAGCGTGCGTTTCGGCAACTGGGCCTTCCGCTCATTGTGAGGCCGGCATTCACGCTGGGCGGCGAGGGGGGTGGTATGGCCAAGACCCCCGAAGAGTTCCATCAGCAGGTGTCGGAGGGCCTTCACAAGAGCCCGATAAACCAGGTTCTGCTCGAGGAGTCTGTGGCGGGCTGGGCCGAGTTTGAGTTGGAACTGATGCGGGATTTAAATGACAACGTCGTGGTCATATGTTCGATTGAAAATGTCGATCCCATGGGCATCCACACTGGCGACAGTGTCACGGTTGCTCCCGCTCAAACACTGTCAGACAGGCAGTATCAGGTACTTCGTGACCAGGCCAAGGACGTAATACGTGCGGTCGGCGTTGAGACCGGGGGGTCGAACATCCAGTTTGCGGTGAACCCGGAGACGGATGAGGTAGTCGTAATTGAGATGAATCCCCGGGTTTCGCGTTCGTCGGCTCTCGCCTCGAAGGCAACGGGGTTTCCGATAGCGAAGATAGCCGCCCGGCTTGCAGTCGGATATGCCCTGGAGGAGATACCCAACGATATAACGAAGCTCACGCCTGCATCGTTCGAGCCCACCATCGATTACACCGTGGTGAAGATTCCGCGTTTTGCCTTCGAGAAGTTCCCCGGTGCCAACTCCGAGCTCACTACCCACATGAAAAGCGTGGGCGAGGTCATGGCGATCGGAAGGACCTTCAAGGAGGCTTTTGCAAAAGCGATGCGCTCTCGCGAACTCGACGCTGAGCATCAACCCGCTGCCTCACTCGATGAGGCGATATCAAGCCTCCCCGAAACAGGGTCAGCCGATTTCTACGATCACCTGATCGATGCATTCAGACTAGGCGCCGATATCGACCACGACAAGATCAAGGGTAGGGCGGACCCCTGGTTCTTGCGAGAGCTTCAATCTCTTGCACGCATGGATACAGACGCCGATCACCCCAGATCCTTCAAGGCTGTGGATACATGTGCCGCCGAGTTCGAGGCGGAGACACCGTACTTTTACTCGACTGCCGAGGTGGACGGGAAGCGGCACGACTCGGAGAATGAGGCTCTGACACGCTCAAAAGGCTCGGAGTCGGCTGTGGTAATCCTGGGCTCAGGTCCCAACAGAATCGGTCAGGGAATCGAATTCGATTACTGCTGCGTTCATGCTGCGATGTGTGTCAAGGACTCCGGCCGGGACGCTGTAATGATCAACTGCAATCCAGAGACAGTCTCCACCGACTACGACACCTCAACCCGCCTTTACTTCGAGCCGCTTACCGTGGAAGATGTTCTGGAAGTCTGCCGTGTAGAACGTCCGGAGGGCTTGATCGTGCAGTTTGGCGGACAGACCCCGTTACGTATCGCACGCCAGCTTGAGGATGCCGGCGTAAACCTACTGGGCACGTCCGTCGAAGCGATCGACTTGGCGGAAGACAGAGGCCAGTTCGGCAACCTTCTTCGCAGTTTGGAAATAGAGCACCCGCCGTACGGAACCGCCAACTCCGGAGATGAAGCAATGGAGATCGCTCCGGAAATCGGCTATCCGTTGCTTGTCCGACCGAGCTACGTATTGGGCGGCAGAGGGATGGAGATTTGCTACACGCAATCCGAACTGAATGATTATGTGAACAGGCACGTCAGGGCAGACCCTGAGCATCCTCTTCTGCTCGACAGGTTCCTTGAAAACGCGGTCGAGATAGATGTTGATGCCATCTGCGACGGCACCGATGTTTTCATAGGAGGTGTTATGCAGCACGTTGAGGAGGCGGGCATCCACTCTGGCGACTCTGCGTGCGTGATACCGACACTGTCTGTCGGAGACAAGATGATGAAACGTCTCTGCTTGAATACCCGCAGTATTGCCCTGAAGCTGGGGGTTGTTGGCTTGATAAATATCCAGTTCGCGATCCGGGACGGCGTGCCCTATGTTCTTGAGGCAAATCCGCGCGCATCGAGGACGATTCCCTTCGTGAGCAAGGCAATCGGGATTCCGCTTGCCAAGGTTGCGTGCAAAGTCATGCTCGGGGAGCAGCTATCCGACATTGGGCTGGAGGCAGACTCCGTTGATGTCGAGCAAGGAGGTCGTGTGACGGTTGCGAAGGCTGGGCCGCACGTTTGTGTGAAAGAGGCAGTTCTGCCCTTCGGCCGGTTCACGGGGGTCGACACCGTCTTGGGACCCGAAATGAAATCCACAGGCGAGGTAATGGGTATTGCCGATACGTTTCCCAAAGCGTTCGGCAAAGCACAGGCGGGTGCCGGGCAGTCCTTACCCCAGGAGGGAACGGCATTCATCACCGTTTGCGATGGTGACAAACCGGCGGCGGCCGGAGTAGCGCAACGACTGCACGGGCTTGGCATCAAGCTGGTGGCAACACGTGGAACCGCCAGCTCGCTAGAGAGAATGGGGCTTCCAGTTGAAGCCTTGAACAAGATAGGAGAGGGCTCGCCACATGTGGTAGATCGAATCGAGCAGGGCGGTGTCGACCTCGTAATCAATACGCCCGCCGGACGAGGCGCTCGCACCGACGGATGGGAGATCAGGATGGCTGCCGCCACCCACGGGGTACCGTGCATCACGACCATGTCCGGGGCAAATGCTGCCGTAAGCGCTATTGAGGCAGCTCGCACGGAGGGACCGACCGTTACGAGCCTGCAGGGACTGCATGAGCACGGTGAGAGGCGGTCAGCCGGTGAAGAGGTTTCTCGTAAGCAGGAAGGGGCCGGGGCGGAGGATCCCAATTAGTCATCCGCAGATCCCCGGACGATCCAGGTCCAGGATTGGCCGTCGGGAAGCCACTGTATTGAAGGCCGAGCAGATTGGTGAGGAGTACTTTCTGCTCGAAGTTTCAGACCCCAAAGGACCTTTGCCCGACTCCGGTCAGTTTTACATGCTCTCGACGGTGAAGGACTGGGGCTCTTCTCCGGACTCACCTGGTCGTCCCTTCCTTCCACGACCAATGAGCGCCTGGTCGGAGGAGCAGGGAATTCTCAAATTTCTGCTTCTCAGCACCGGAGGGCCGGGCTCAACCAGATTGACGGAGCTCGATGCGAATGATCACCTGTACCTGACCGGACCACTTGGGCGAGGCTTCACACAGCCCCGGGATGAACCCGGCAACGCAACGGCAATTCTCGTCGCAGGTGGGGTAGGTGTACCACCGATCGCTGCTCTGGACAGGGAGCTTGTCCAGGCCGGAGTTGAACATGTCGTGCTTTTGGGATTTCGGACGGAGAGCCAGGCACGAGCGATGCAGAGCGTCGGTGCGTTCCCATCAGACCCGATGCTGGCGGTCGAAGAAAAGTGCCCGGGAGCCGATATCGAGGGACGGGTCACAGGCCTGCTTGAACGGAACCTTGCAGACATGGCCTCGGTTTCCACTGTGTTCGCTTGCGGTCCATCACCCATGCTCGAAGCAGTTCGTAGAATCTGCTCCGAAAGGGACGTCTTCGCCCAACTTGCGCTTGAAACGACCATGGCCTGCGGCTACGGAGCCTGTTTCGGCTGCACAGTTGAGACCGACAAGGGATATATAAGGCTGTGCGTCGACGGCCCTGTTGTGGATTCAAACACGCTTGAGAGAGTGCAGTGAGCGCCGACGACGCTGAAACCAGCCTCGCCGTGAATCTCTGTGGCCTCGAGCTCGAGCACCCGGTGCTTAACGGATCCGGCACTTTCGACGTGCCGGCTGCCGTCGAGACATTCGGAGAAAGCGTCATCGAAGATTTTCCATTTTCCTGTTTTGTGTCCAAGACGATCACGATGGAGCGACGTACCGGGAACCCGCCGCCGAGGCTTTTCGAGATTGCTTCCGGTTTGATCAATTCGATCGGTCTGCCAAACAAGGGTCTTGAGGGCTTTATTGCTTCCGACCTTCCCAGGCTGGCCGAACTTCCAGTGCCGCTCATGGTCAGCGTCGCCGGTTTTTCATGCGATGAGTTCTGCAAGCTTGTGAGAGATGTCGCCGAGCAGCCCGACGTAGACCTTGTGGAGCTCAATATCTCATGCCCCAATGTCGAATCCGGGTATGTTTTCGGCACGGATCCCACGGAGACCGAGAGACTGCTGGAGACAGTGCGTAAGGAGACCGAGAAGCCACTCATTGCGAAGCTGACTCCGGAGGCAGGCGACATCGCTGCCGTTGGGCTAGCAGCCGAGCGAGGGGGTGCAGATGGCCTGTCGTTGATAAACACTGTAAAAGAGGCGGGGGGGCATCATGAGGGCGTGGGACAAGCGCTAGGGGCTGGTTCAGGCGGAGTCTCTGGCCCTGCAATAAAGTCGACCGCCCTCTCACTTGTCGGAGACGTCACCGAGAATGTCGAAATTCCTGTGATAGGGATGGGGGGTATATGCAATGGTCGAGATGCTCGTGAATTTCTTGCCATCGGATGCACTTGCATTGCAGTTGGAACCGAAAATTTCCGCAACCCCCTCGCTGCAAAGTTGATCTTGGCCGAACTCAAGGAGCTAACTGTCGACGGTTAGAGCCACCATAACGAGTAGTTATCGCCTCACCGTTAGCGTGAAAAGTGCTTGCTGTCAACAGTAAAATAATTTTTATCCGGTACCTCTTGCAAGAGCTGTCAGGAAACGTATAATCGCGCAGAATGTCACCCTCGACCAAAACAACATCCACAACACCCGAGAGGTCGCAGGGTCAAAGGATGCAAGCCTTGAAGAGGGCGAACAAAATCAGATCGAGCCGTGCAAGTATGAAACGAGATCTGAAGAGTGGGGATCAGAATATTGGTCGACTTCTTCTCAATCCACCGGAATACACCAAGACGGCCAAGGTCTCCGATCTGCTGCAAGCAGTCCCGAAGCTGGGCCGAGTCAAGGTAAACAGGATCCTCACGCAGTGCCGCATATCTCCCAGCAAAACCATCGGTGGTCTTTCTGAAAGACAGCGCGCGGAGTTGATTTCGTACCTGAAAGTGTTTTAGATCCCATCTGGATCGGACTCAAGTTCCCCATGGGGACAGCAAATTGGCAAAGGTTTTCGTAATAACAGGCCCTTCCGGTGTGGGAAAAGGAACGTTGATAGCCAAGCTGATCGACGCAAGACCCGACATCGAACTATCGGTGTCTGCTACGACTAGGCCGCCGAGGTCGGGTGAGATAGATGGGCGGGAATACGTCTTCCTAGCGCCCGAAAGCTTCCAGTCGAAGGTGGCTTCCGGAATGTTTCTGGAGCATGCAACGTATATAGGCAACCAGTACGGAACCCTCAAAAGCGAGATCGACAAAAGGTTGAGCAGGGAAAGGAGCGTGGTTCTGGAGATCGAGATACAGGGTGCAAGGCAGATAAGGGAAGCTATGCCCGATGCGGTGCAGATTTTCATCAAACCACCATCCTTGGAAGAGCTGAGGAAGCGACTGGTTGACAGACACACCGACTCACTGGAGCAGATCGACTCCCGCTTGGCGACCGCAGTCGAAGAGCTCCGTGCCGAATCTCAGTTCGACAACGTCATACTCAATGAGGATCTCGAGGATGCGACAAGCAAACTCCTCGAGATAGTGGACAAAAACCTGGCAAATGCAGGCTTTTAGTCGCGGGCGCTACAATCGATACTTAGACAGAAGGAGAAAATCTTGGACAAGGTACGAGAAAGTGAAGTTATTGAGAAGATTGGGTCGTTGTACGCCAGCGTGATTGTTTCTTCAAAGCGCGCCAGGCAGATCAACAACTACTACCACCACATAGGAGAGGGCAGCTTCGACACGTTCCCGCCGCCGATGATCGACGTCGACTCAAAAAACTACCTTACGATTGCGCTCCAAGAAATCACCGAGGGCAAGATCAAGTTTCACTACGAGGACGACTGACGTCGCAACAGCGCGGGCAATAGACCCGTGAGATCAGGAGACTTCTGAAAGATGTCACGAATACTGCTCGGAGTCACCGGCAGCGTTGCGGCATACAAGTCGCTTGAGCTAGTACGACTGGCCGTGAAGTCCGGTCACTCGGTAAGGGTCACTCAAACAGCAGCGAGCCTAAATTTCATCGGTAAAGCCTCTTTTGAAGCAATCAGCGGTGCGCCTGTGCTCGTTGAGCAGTTCGATAGTGATCCCATGCGAGGCGCCTATCCTGGAGACGAGCTGCCGGCGCACGCGCCAATCCCGCATCTGGAGCTCGTTGAGCGTGCAGACGCGTTCCTTATCGCGCCTGCAACTGCAAATACGATCGCGAAGCTGGCCTGCGGAATCAGTGACTCCCTTCTGACAGACGCTTATCTAGCCTGCAAGGTACCCGTGATCATCGCGCCCGCAATGAATACGTCGATGTGGGAACACAATGCCACAGAACAAAATATTGCAGCCCTGCGTCAACGAGGAGACACGATCGTGGAGCCGGAGACGGGCGATTTGGCATCCAAGGACGAATGGGGCGTCGGCAGATTGCCGGACTTGAACAAGCTTCTGAAGATCGTTGAAAGTGCCGCTGCCGCAGGTTCCGAAGGCAATATGTCGGGACTGAACGTTCTTGTAACGGCGGGGGGGACCCGAGAGCCGATTGACTCCGTGAGGTATCTGGGCAATCGATCCAGCGGAAAGATGGGCTTCGCGCTAGCCGAGGAGGCAAGTAGAAGAGGTGCACATGTCACAGTGCTTGCATCGAATGTCGACCTTCCTCGTAACAGCGACATTGAGTACAAAAGCGCCGACTCGGCAGAAGAGTTGCACGCCAGGGCAGTCGAGGAGTTCCCTGCAACGGATGTTTTGCTGATGACGGCGGCAGTCGCAGACTTCAGACCTGCATCGCCCAACCCGGGCAAGATCTCAAAAGAGGACGGGAGCTTCAGGCTCGAGCTTGTTGAAACTGCGGACATCGTTTCGCATCTCGCCGCAAAGCGTAAGCCCGGACAGGTCGTTGTCGGCTTCGCGGCAGAGCACGGCGAGGAGGGGTTAAAACGCGCTGAGAGGAAGTTAAAGGACAAGAAACTGGACTTAATCGCCTATAACGATATCTCCCGCAGCGACATCGGCTTCGAGGCCGACAGCAACGAAGTAACTCTTATTGGCACCGATGGAGTGACTGAGCTTGGAAAGGCGTCGAAGCAACAAACCGCTTCCCTGATTCTTGACCACGTTGAAAAGCTCCTTGGCGGTTAGTGCATATCCATGAATTCTGAGTCTCGAAATCAGCCTTTCTGCGTGATGGTTGTAAACTGAAATTGATGTCTCGAGATGACTCACATGCAGCATTCAACGATCAGGGCGATGCATACGAGCTGTTTCGCAAGGGCCTGCGGCTTCTGGACGATCGACATCATGCGCAAGCGATAATCCCGCTTGAGCGGGCGAGATCGCTTGAGCCAAAAAAAATGTCGATCCGCGAGGCTCTCGGAAGAGCTTACTTCCGTGCGGCCGCGTACGAAAAGGCAGCAGCGGAGTTCAATCGAGTAGTGAAGACCCATCCCCTCAACCACTACGCGCAGTTCTGCTTGGGAAGGTCGCTGCAAAAGCTCGGGCAGAGGAAGCAGGCGCTACACCACATAAGCATCGCCAGCCAGATGGAACCGGAGAGAGCCGACTACCGAAGATACAGAGTCAAGCTGAAAACCTCGTAGAGTACGGCAGTGACTTCGAACGCCTGCGTCTAAACAATGCGAATTCTGCTTCAAAGAGTTACCCGGGCATCGGTCTCGGTCTCGGGCCGCGTGCAGGCCGAGATTGGCCGCGGCATCGTCGCCCTGGTTGGAGTCGCGCAAGAGGATGACGAATCGTGCGCAGAATGGCTCGCATCGAAAATCAAGAATGTACGTATCTTTGAGGACGAAACGGGTCGGATGGGACGTTCCGTCATGGATGTCGAGGGCAGCGTGTTGTGTGTAAGCCAGTTCACGCTTCTCGGGGAGGTAAAAAAGGGAGCGAGGCCAAACTTCATGGCTGCTGCACCCTCGGACAGCGCGGAGAAGCTGTACGGGCACTTGATCGATTGTCTACGTGAAGCAGGAGTTGACGTTGAAACCGGAAGCTTTGGCTCAACGATGGCCGTGGAGCTGGTCAACGACGGGCCAGTAACCTTGATGCTAGAGCGACATGCTCCCTGATACAGCCAACTGCGAGTCGCTATAATCGGATCCTCACAAAAAAATACCTTTGCCTGAATTTGCGAGATATGGAATTTTGGCGCCGGGAAGGAATGAGTAGTGAAGGGAGGTGGGCGTGAGCCCACTTTTTTAGTGAAGGAAGCAACAACAATCCAGACTGATATTGAGTCAACACTGGCAAGGCTTGAGCCGGCGGTGGAGGTGATCCTCGTTGAGAGCTTCAGATCAGGCCGTGGAGGCACGATCCGTGTCTACATCGACCACCCCGACGGTGTGAATCATGAGGTGTGCGCTCGCGTAACCGATGCGCTCGGAGACCTACTGGACGAGTTCAATCTGGAGGTCTCTTCACCGGGCATCGAGCGGCCCTTGACGAAGCCCGACCACTTTAAGAAGCACATCGGTGAGCGCATCGGAGTTCACACAAAAACGGCAATCGATGGTCGCCGCAATTTCAAAGGGGAGCTTATCGGGATCGAAAGTGGTGAAATCATGCTTGACTGTGACGACCTTCAGGTGAGGATCCCGGAACGGGACATACAGAAATCGAAGCTACTACATCCAGACGGGAGAGTTCAACCGTGAGCAAGGAGATAGTTGACGCAATCAGGGCCCTGGAGACGGAAAAGGGCGTGTCATCGGGGAAGCTTATGGAGGCACTGGAGGATGCGCTGCTGTCGGCCTACAAGAAGACGTCCGATGCGGCAAAGTTTGCAACGGTTGAACTGGATCGTGAATCAGGAGACTTCCGGGTGTACGAGCTTGTGGTGCCGCAGGAGATTGAGGACAAACTTTTTGAGGAGGCGCTGACCAAGGCGGAGGAGGAAGTCGATCTGCACGAGGGAGATAAACAGCAGGCTACCGAAGTCGAGATCGATCTGAAAAGGCTGGACGAATACTCCGATCAGATCGAAAAGAATGACGTAACACCCAGTAACTTTGGCCGAATAGCTGCCCAGACTGCAAAACAGGTGATTTTTCAACGCATTAGAGAAGCTGAACGGGACATGATGTTTGATGAGTACCATGATCGAGTTGGGACTCTTGTCACCGGCCTCATACAGCAATCGGATTCACGCTACACGCTTGTCCAGCTAAGAGAGCGAGTCGAAGCATTGCTGCCGAAGTCCGAGCAGGTAAAAAACGAGCGTTACACCCACGGCATGCGAATCAAGACCATTATTTCAGAGGTATCGGACTCGGCAAAGGGGCCCGGCATAATAGTGTCCCGCAGTAGCCCCGATCTGGTGCGCAAGCTGTTTGATCTGGAGGTTCCAGAGGTTGCGGACGGTTTGGTTGAGATAACAAATGTTGCGCGCGAAGCCGGGTACCGATCCAAGATATCTGTCATCTCACACACAGATGGAGTGGATCCCGTCGGTGCATGTGTCGGGCCACGTGGATCTCGAGTGCGAATGGTCGTCTCTGAGTTACGAGGGGAGAAAATCGACATTATTCCGCACAACGACGAGCCGGCCCGTTTCGTTGCAAAAGCGTTGTCGCCAGCTCGAGTTCGTGAGGTTCTTGTCAATGATGCGGAGATGCAGGCCACCGTAATAGTCCCGGACGACCAACTCTCACTCGCAATTGGCAAGGAAGGCCTCAACGCGCGTCTTGCAGCACGTCTAACTGGATGGAGAATCGACATCAAGTCCGAGACTGAATTTGGCGAGGAAGATCATGACTTGGACGTCGAAGACGAATCCGAGGACGCATCTGGTCGCTGTAGTGCCGTTCTGGCATCGGGTAAGCGATGCCCGAATGCATCAGTGCCAGGATCACGATACTGCGGCCTTCCGGTTCACCAGGAACTTGACAAAAAGGAGAGCGACGAAGAGCAGGACACGCCATCCGAAGATGAGACGGTGCTCGACGAGGATTCGCCCGAAACGGAGGACGACTCAACGCAGGGGGAAGTCACGGACGAGCAGCCCGAGGCAGAGGAACCGTCACCGGATACCGGCGACGAAGAGGAAGCGACAGCGCCCGATGGGATCGAAGACCCGGCAAGTGGGGAAAACGACGTTGAGGGTGAAGCAGACTCCGATGGAAACGACAGTGGGCAGGGTGGCGAAATAGGCGCGGAGGCTGGCGCCGATGCATCCACTACGGAACAGGAAACCGTAGAAAGCGACAATGCAATGGGCTCTCCAAAAGCAACCGGGGCGAAAGAGGAGCAGTAGATTCTCTCGTTGCCAAGACACGTTCAGGCTCGAAGGAAGTAGTCTTTAGCTGCGATGGGCAAGAAACGCGTTTATGAGATAGCCAAAAAGGAGGGTGTTACAAGCACTGCGCTGCTTGAGGCACTCCGTGCGGCGGGTGTGGAGGTTAAGGCTGCAGCCTCTACCGTAGATGAATCCTTGGCAAAGAAGGCACTTGGGTCCGTGAGCAAAAACGGTGCGTCGTCGGATGTAAAAGACAGAGGCGCAGAAAATGACGGGAAGGGCAAGCCAGGACAGAGCAAGGAGAAACAGAGCGCGAAGTCCGAGGACACAGGCAAGGCCGGGACCGCCTCGACAGGGAAGCGCCGGCGTGTCGTGATAGACGCCCAGGCATCTAGAAGACAGCGAGAGCCGCTGAGACCACCAGTTCAAAGGAAGGGCAGGAAGGGCAGGAAGAGAGCACAGAGGGTCGTTGAAGAAGAAGTCGAGGAGGCACCTGTAGAGCGAGTGGAGGAGACGGTAAGGATCAACTCCGGCTCAACCGTAAAAGATGTAGCGGCAAAGCTCGATGTCTCGGTCGCAGAAATAATCAAGGAACTTATGAACCTGGGTGAGATGGCCTCGATCACCCAATCACTTACCGACGAAGCAATGGGACAGCTGGCGGAGAAGCTTGAGAAAAGTATCGAGGTAGTCCACGTATCGGACGAAACGGAGCTTGAGGCCGTCATCGAGGATTCAGAGGAGGATCTAAGCGATCGCCCGCCTGTTGTCGTTGTGATGGGACACGTAGACCACGGTAAGACGTCCTTGCTTGACGCAATCCGTGAGACCGAAGTCGTCGAACAGGAGGCCGGGGGAATCACCCAGCATATTGGCGCCTACCAAGTTCATCACGGTGACAAACTTGTCACGTTCCTGGATACACCGGGCCACGAAGCCTTCACCGCAATGCGCGCCAGAGGGGCCAAGGTGACAGATGTAGCTGTGGTTGTCGTTGCAGCAGACGATGGCGTAAAGCCACAAACAGTAGAGGCCATTGACCACGCAAACGCTGCAGGCGTTCCCATTCTGATCGCAGTAAACAAGATCGACAAGGAGGCCGCCGCGCCGGATAAAGTTAGAACCGAGCTTGCCTCAATGGGCCTGAATCCCGAGGATTGGGGCGGCGACACTGTCTATTGCGACGTTTCGGCGAAAACAAAGCAGGGAATTGATCATTTGCTTGAGATGATCATCCTGGTCTCTGAGGTCCAAGAGTTAAAGGCAAATGTCGACGTTCCGGCGAGTGGAACAGTCATCGAGTCACGGTTAGATCCCGGCAGGGGCGCAGTGGCAACCATGCTTATACAGCGTGGGAAGCTACATGTTGGCGACGCGCTGATCGTCGGTGCAAACTGGGCAAAGGTCCGTGCCATGCACAGTTTCACGGGTCAGCGTATCGAAAGTGCAGAGCCCAGCACTCCCGTTGAGATCTTGGGATTCAACAGCGTGCCTTCGGCGGGCGACCACGGTCACGTCGTTGAAAGCGAGCGAGAAGCTCGTCTACGTGCTGAGGAGGTTGAGTACAGGATAAAGGCGGAGCGGATTGGAAGACAGGCGCAACATGTGAGCCTTGAAGACCTCTTCGAGCGCGCAAAAGCCGGTGGCATAAAGCAACTGAACCTAGTGCTGAAGACGGACGTGGCAGGATCACTCGAGGCTCTCGAGGATGAGCTGGCAAAGACACCGCAGGACGAGATTGAGATAAACACCGTCCACAAGGCGGTAGGAGCCATTAACGAGTCCGATGTGATGCTTGCCGCAGCTTCGGAAGGAGTCGTACTTGCATTCAACGTAAGACCCACTACCGAGGCGAGGGCCGCCGCTGAACGCGAGGGCGTTGAGATTCGAACCTACACCGTTATTTACAAGCTCGTAGATGAGCTCAAAGCGGCCATGGAAGGTCTTCTTGAGCCAGAGGAGGTAGAGGAGGACCTGGGTGTTGCAGAAGTCCGAGAGGTGTTCCAGTCGTCACGACTGGGAGCGATCGCGGGCTGTTACGTGACGGACGGAAAGATACCCCGCAATGCACGGGTGAGAGTGGTACGCGATGGCTCGATCGTTTATGAAAGCAGACTCGCATCTCTGAAGAGATTCAAGGAGGATGTTCGAGAGGTTGACTCAGGTTTTGAGTGTGGAATTGTCGTGGAGAAATTTTCTGACGTAAAAAAGGGAGATCTGCTGGAAGCATTCGATATAAAGAAGATCGAACGCCGTTTGTCCTAGGGCAGCTCACAGACGTTGGCTTATATCTATATCCACGATATCGATCTCCATCTGAGGGGATGCGACTCTTTGAAAGCCAAGAGAAACGAGCTGAGCAGCGTCAAGGCCACGCTCATAAAGAGATTTGGGGCAGCGGTGTCCGAGGTCGGTTTCCAAGACTTGAGGCAGAGGTCACGGCTCGTTGTGGTGATTGTCGGGTCTGCTGTTGATGATCTTCAGCGCCGATCAGATGCGATCAAACGTTGCCTGGAGTCAGGTCCTACAGAGGTCGCGACCCACAGACGATCGTTCGTCTCCCTTGAAGACATCCAGTGGTAAGCTGACATTAGAGCATCAATTCCGTCAACCAACTCGCGGCGGGCCGATCATGCACCAAATCAGAATGCAACGCGTAAACGAGGCGGTCAAAGAGGTCGTAAGCCAGACGATTGTCGAAGAACTTGAAGACCCAAGGATTGGATTTGTTACGGTGACAAAGGTTCAAACAAGTAATGACATGAAGAGGGCCAAAATATTTGTGAGTATCATGGGCAACGAAGAGACAAAAGTACAAACCCTCGAGGGCCTGGCCTCATCGCATGGGTTGATCCAGAGTAGAATTGCTAGCGAGTTGAAGATGAAAAACACACCTACTATCAACTTTGTCTACGACGAAACCGTCGATACGATGTTCAGGATCGACGAGCTGCTCAAGCGATCTAAGTGAGGTCAGCGGGGAACTTTGAATGGCGCTGAAGACGGCAGATAAGGACGGAATTTTGGAGGATATACAGCCCGGTACATGCACTTGCGAGGAGCACGATGAGGTTCTGGATGTCTTCAGAAGCCATGAGACGTTCATGCTCACCACGCACGAGAACCCTGACGGCGACGCACTGGGATCAATGCTCGCGATGAACGAGGGCCTGCAACAGCTAGGGAAAGATGTTGTCATGTACATGCCCGAAGATGAGTTCCCACTCCCTCACGAATACCACTTCATGGGCCTGGATTCGGTGACCAGCACTCCTCCGGACGATTGGAGCCAGCGAACACTGGTTTTTGTCGACTGCGGCAATAGCGAGAGAATGCAGGACAAACATTTGAAAAGCGAGACTGCTTTCACTGTCAACATAGACCACCACCACGACAACACCTGTTTCGGGAACGTGAATCTGGTTGTGCCCGAAGCATCCAGCACTGCGGAGATCATCTATGGGGTTCTCAAGGGGCTGGGCACGCAGATCACAGTCAATATCGCAAGGGCGCTTTACGTTGCGGTCGTAACCGACACCGGAAAGTTCATGTATAAGAACACAGGCTCGAAGACGCATCTGATGGCCGCAGAGCTGATCCAGTGTGGCGTGGACCCATACGATACGTACAAGGATCTCTACGAGGACTTGCCATTCGCAAAAATCGCACTTCTCGCAAGGGTTCTGTCAAGAGTAGAGCGATATGACAACGGATCCCTCACGATGGCGCAGCTACTGCGCGAAGACTACGACTATACGGAGGCTGAAGTATCGTTCTCGGAAGGAATAATCGACCACTTGCGGGCGGTACGAGACACAAAGGTCGCGGTGCTTGTCCGAGAGCTGCTGAAGAAAGGGGAGCGCAAGTACAAGGTGAGTCTTCGAGCAACCGATGATCGAATCGACGTCAGTGTCATCGCAAGGAATGCGGGGGGTGGCGGACACGCGCAAGCAGCCGGCTTCACTTCGGATATACAGATCGACAAGCTCATCGTCTACCTGCGATCCGAGATCCAAAAGCAGTTGTCTGAGTAAGAGACTATAGGGAAATGCTCTAAGCGGACATGGGGTCTACACAGCCCTCAGGGGTGCTACTTATCGACAAACATGCGGGGGTGACATCGCACGATATCGTTGATGAGATCCGGCGCATGCCGCTGCACGGTGAGGAGAAGGTGGGCCATGCGGGAACGCTTGATCCATTCGCGACCGGCTTGCTAATTATCGTCATGGGAAAAGCGACTCGATATCAGAACAGCTTGACCGACCTGCCGAAAACCTACGAACTGACGGCTCAGTTCGGAGCCAGATCGGATACGGGAGACACGGAGGGAGAGATCCATACGATCGACCAAACTGTCGACGCAGCTGACATTGAGAGCTCCATCGGAGATTTTCTTGGAAATATCTCGCAGACCGTGCCGATGACATCTGCGGTTCGGGTGGGTGGAGAGCGCCTTTACAAGATGGCCCATCGTGGAGAGCGTATTGACACCCCGACCAGAGATGTCCATATTGAAAGCATCCGGCTGGAGAGTTTTGACCAGAAGAGTCAGGTCGCAAAGTTGCACGTGAAGTGCGGCAAGGGCGCCTACATGCGGCAGCTTGTTGAAGACCTCGGCTCTGCGACCGGAAGCGCAGCTTATTGCAACAGCTTGAGGCGAACTTCTATCGGCGAATTTTCAATTGATGACGCTCTAAGTACCGAGGACCTTAGAAATAGCGGCGATCTGGATTCCGTTGATGGGTGGATGCCGCTTGAAATATTCCTCGGTTCGGTCAGGATCATGTAGGACCATGGAGGTTCAAAGAAACATCGACGACCTTCCCTCGACGGAGCGTGCATGCGCCATTGGGTCGTTCGACGGCGTTCACTTGGGACATAAGTCCCTCATATCGCGGGTAAAGGAGTTCGCAAAAGACAGTGGCCTGCCGGCCACAGTCGTTACATTCGAACCTCATCCACTGCGCGTTGTCCACCCGGACAGTGCACCTCTGCTATTGACGGAGCTTCCGTTGAAAATAGAGATAATGGAGGGACTCGGGTTGGATGAGTTGATCGTGATCCCGTTCACCAGGGACCTCGCGAGCTGGTCGGCCGAGGAGTTCTGTCGCAAGATACTTGCTGAGACACTCGCGTCTCGCTTTGTTGTGGTAGGCAAGAACTTCAACTTTGGGAAGGAGGCACGCGGTGACGCGGCGCTTCTTGAAGAGGAGGGCGAAAAGCTCAACTTCAGGGTCGAGACAGCCGACCTTGTCATGGTCGGGGACGAGGTGGTGTCGTCCAGCCGAATCCGCAATCTGGTGGCGGACGGTGCAGTTGACGTCGCTGCCGAGTGTCTTGGCCGCCGCTTCGTGCTTGAAGGACACGTGGAGCACGGCGATGCCCGAGGCCGCTCTCTCGGAGTACCCACAGCGAATATGGTCCCGGAGAAGGACCTTATAGTTCCGCGCGAGGGAATATACGCAGCGACATCCGACGGCAAGCCTGCGGCTGTGAGCATCGGTACGCGACCGACGTTCAAGTCAGCCAAGGGCCTAACCGTCGAGGCACACTTGCTTGATGTAGATGAAGACCTTTACGGTAAGAATTTGCGGCTCGAGTTCGTTCGCAGACTGCGCGATGAGATTCGGTTCGACACTGCAGATGAGCTTGTCGAACAGATGCAAAAAGACATTCAAATGGTTCGCGAACTAACAGGTTGAATTTTTCTTTGCTATTTTTTTTAATGAAGATGACAATGGATAAAGACAAAAAGGGCACGGTGATGAAGGAACAGGCGCGCCATGGAACAGACACCGGGTCGAGTGAGGTTCAGGTGGCACTGCTTACGGCTCGCATCAACGAGTTGAACGAGCACTTGGGTGCGCATAAGAAGGATCACCACTCACGCAGGGGGTTGTTAAAGATGGTCGGGCAGCGCAGGCGCCTGCTGCGATACTTGCAGAACAACGATGTCGAGATATACCGTAAGCTGGTCAAAGACCTCGGCCTGCGCAAGTAGGAAATAGTTACTGGGTCGAGATCATTCGACTGGGCAATTTTATTCTCACTGCTACGATTTCCAAACTTTCGAATAGATAGAAGATAGATACGCTTTGCCATGCCGGAGAGGCATGAAGGAAGGACCGAATGAATAATCAAGAGAATACAACCCGTGTGTCAGTGGACATTGCGGGAACAGAGTTTGTTTTCGAGACGGGCAAGTTGGCCAAGCAGGCCGGAGGATCAGTAGTAGTCTCGGCAGGAGAGACATACGTACTTGCAACGGCTACAGCAGGCAACGAAAGGGACGTAGGCTTTCTCCCGCTGACAGTTGACGTGGAAGAACGCATGTACGCAGCGGGCAAAATCCCGGGTGGGTTTTTCAAGCGAGAGGGTCGTCCCAGTGAAAAAGCCACGCTGACGGCCAGGATGATCGATCGACCGCTGAGGCCGCTTTTCCCTGACGGATGGAAGTATGAAACGCAGCTTGTCGCGACTCCAATGTGCGTTGACCATGAGAACTCGTATGACATCCTGGCCATGAATGGAGCGTCTGCAGCACTTGCCTTGTCAGATATTCCTTTCCCAACAACGGTTGGAGCGGTCAGAATCGGCCTACTCGATGGAAAGTTCATCGTCAACCCGGACGAGGAGTCGATTCCGGAGTCTAAGTTGGACCTTATCGTTGCCGGCACTGACGAAGCGATCTTGATGGTCGAGGCCGAGTCAAGCGGGGTCTCCGAGGCAGAAATACTGGATGCGCTCGACATTGCTCACGGGGAAATCAAGAAGATATGTGCGGCTCAAGTCGAGCTTGCCTCAAAGGCCGGAAAACCTAAGATCGAAGTGGAAGAGCCCAAGGTTGATGAGAAGCTCTTTAAAGAAATTGAGAAAAGCCATGGAAGCGATATTGACGAGGCTTCAGCTATCAAGGACAAGTTAGAGCGCAAGAAGCGCACGGATGAAGTCGAAGAGTCGGTTATGGAGAAGTACGAAGGCGAAGAGTCGGATGCCGAGCAGGTTAAGGCCATCAAGATGGCATTCAGCAAGCTCGAGAGGGACATCATCAGGCGCAGGATTGCGATAGACAAGAAGAGGCCGGACGGTCGCGATGCAGATGAGATCAGAAATGTAAGCTGTGAGATCGGGATCGCACCCAGAACGCATGGCTCTGCAATCTTCACACGCGGTGAGACACAGGCGTTCACGGTCGCGACGCTTGGAACTTCACGTGAAGAGCAGAGAATCGACACACTTGGAATCGATACTACGAAGCGCTATATGCACCATTACAACTTCCCGCCTTACTCGGTGGGAGAGGCCGGCTTTATGCGTGGGCCCAAGCGGCGCGACATTGGGCACGGAGCGCTAGCAGAGCGCGCTCTGCTTCCGGAGATCCCATCGTCTGAAGATTTCCCATACACGATCAGGGTCGTCTCAGAAATTCTTGAGTCGAACGGATCTTCCTCGATGGCAAGTGTCTGCGGTTCCACCCTCTCTCTCATGGACGCAGGGGTACCGATAAAAAGTCCCGTTGCAGGTATCGCAATGGGACTCATCAAGGAAGGCGATGACTTCATCGTACTGTCAGATATCGCAGGTGTAGAGGATCACCTCGGAGACATGGATTTCAAGATCGCAGGCACACGTGAGGGAATCAACGCACTTCAGATGGATATCAAGATCTCGGGAGTGACCTTCGACATACTAAAAACTGCGTTGGAGCAGGCCAGAGTCGGGCGCCATTTCATCCTTGACAAAATGACGGAGGTAATCGGCGAAGCGAAACCCGAGCTCAGCAAGTACGCACCTCGCATTACGACCATAAAGATCGACCCGGAGAAGATTGGGACCATCATCGGCAAGGGTGGAGAGACGATCAGGGCGCTCTGCGAAAAGTACGAAGCGCAGATTGACGTTGATGAAGAAGGAAACGTGCTCGTTTACGCAGAGGACGGCGAGAAGGGAGACGCCTGCGTAGAAGAGATCGGGTTGATGACAAAGGAGATAGAGGTAGGCGACGAATTCAGCGGCAAGATCGTGAAGATCGCCGACTTCGGAGTGTTTATCGAGCTAATACGAGGCACGGACGGTCTCCTGCATGTATCGAATCTCGTGCCCGGCAAGCGCGTCGACAAAATCGATGATCACGTGAGCGTCGGCGAAGAGTTGAATGTACGTGTCGTTGAGGCAGATCCAGGGCGCGGCAGATTCGGACTTCGCCGTACCAATGACCCGGAGATAGAAGGTAAGTCTGCGGCCGACTTGGCGAAACTGGGAACAGGGAACAGCCGCCCCAAGAGAGGGTCGGATTCCAGGGACGGGCGTGGTGACCGCGACAAGGGACGCGGCTCATCGAGACGTTCAAGTCGTTGACGATCGAAATGTGCTCGTAACGTAAATGCAGGATTACCGGCTATCGGAGCTTGAAAGCGGCCTCCGGGTCGTGAGTGAGACGTTGACGGGTGTTCGATCTATCTCGATCGGTTTCTGGATCGGTACCGGATCCCGGGATGAGACAATTGATGAATCGGGGATATCTCACCTCCTTGAGCACATGTTGTTCAAGGGTACGGAGCGCTTTGACGCTGTGCACATCGCCGAGGCTTTCGATGCGATCGGAGCGGAGATCAACGCCTTCACCGCCAAGGAGAACACCGTGCTTCACTGCCGCTTTCTTGACCAGCACCTCGAGGAAGCATTTGATATCACATCGGAGATGATCCTAAAGCCCGTTTATCGAGAGATGGACGTAGAGCGCGAGGTCGTTCTCGAAGAGATCGCAATGTACGAGGACGAACCCCAGGACAAAGTCCACGATGTTTTCTCGGGCGTTGTATATGGATCGCACCCGCTAGGGCGCCCGGTGATTGGGTCTTCAGAGGTGATTCGTGAAGTATCCAGGGAATCGATATCGCGTTATCACTCCAGCCACTACAGACCGGAAAACATCGTGATAGCTGCGGCCGGAAACATCGAGCATGAGCAACTTGTCGATATGGCATCGAAGCTGGAGAGAAGCGATGCGGGAACGGAGCCTGAGCGGGAAGGGATATCGACCCGGGAGCCGGAGCCAAGAGCGAAGTTTGTTTATAAGGAAACAGACCAATGCCATATCTGCATGGGTGGTCCGGGGATTTCAAATTCCGACGATAGGCGTTACACACTGGGAATACTCGACACGATACTTGGAGGAGCGATAAGCTCGCGTCTCTTTCAGGCTGTGAGAGAGAAGCGCGGTCTTGCTTATTCCATCTACTCGTTCGCAGAGCAGTACTGCGACACCGGAGATGTGGGCATCTACTTCGGAACAAGGCCGGAAAATGTGGGTGAGGTCGTTTCGATCATCGCTTCGGAGCTGGAGCGGCTTCAAGATGATCCGGCAACCGACGAAGAGCTCGCCAGAGCCAAGGAGAGCGCAAAAGGACGGTTTGTCTTGACCATGGAGATGACGCAAGCGCGCATGAACCGCCTGGGTCGATGCGTGCTTAG
>SDBU01002703.1_pt1 | contig 23262 bp, 53 predicted proteins | sample 2277071 | NCBI WGS metagenome assembly SDBU01 (sample SAMN10397929, study PRJNA504765) | marine sediment metagenome | isolation source: marine sediment core GS08_GC12, 126 cmbsf | place: Arctic Ocean: Gakkel Ridge, Loki's castle | collected 2008 | reverse complement strand
GTACACGCCTACCCCGGCGAGCGCTGCTACAACTCGAAGCCGTGCAAGAACTGCGGCAAGGTTTCCTCGATCCTCACCGAGCGCGCGAACGCGAAGATCGCCGGCCAGTGGGTCAACGCCTTCGTCGATGCTGCCGGCCTCGTGTACGCGCCCTCGCCGCTCAACAGCTACCCCGTCACCGCATGCGCCTGTGGCACCCCCGTCGCCTGCAAGCCCGTACGCGGCAAGCTCAACCGCTCCAAGGAGTGCAACGCACGTTGCATCGCATCGAAGGGCCACGTTTGCGAATGCTCATGCGGCGGAAAGAACCACGGCGCCGGCAACGCCTAGGTTCCGGCGACTTAGCAGAAAAAGACGAAAAAGCGTTTTTTATTGTTGACAACCATCCCGAACGTAGGCATACTAAGAACATGACGATCACCTACCACAACGGAAACCAGTCAATCGAGCTTACCTATTCCGACGATCTCGAAACCGCCGACTTCCTCGCCGTCGGCTTCGATCCTTCCGACGATTTCGTGCTCGCCGCCGTCGAAGCTGGCGGATCCGACTTCACCTTCGATAGCGCCACCTGGACCTCGGAGATCAACTAATGACGCACACCACCCAAGCCTGTCGCCTTCTCGCCCGTGCCCTGCGCCTACACGCCGACGTGCCCGCCGAACCCAGCTTGCCACTTCTGTCGGAGATTCCCGACGACTGGAAGGTGCGCGCCGCGATCGGGACAACCGAGCACCGCGATCACGGCATCGTCGATAACAAAGGGCGTGCTGTCGGTGGCCGCATCATCGTGCGCCCTTACTTCCGCCGCGTCATGGGAGAAAAGTACGGCGAATTCGGGTTCTCGGTGCATCGCTACAGCGGTGAGTGGGATCTCAACTGTCAGGCCACGCGCGACGGTAATAGCTTCGGCGCGAGCACCCGGGACAAGACCTATCCCAGCAAGGCCGCCGCGCTCGCCGCCGTCGATGCCACCTTCGAGACCCAGCGCAAGCGCTACACCAAAAAATTCGCCAAGTAGTTCCGGCCAGTTAGCAGAAAAGAACGAAAAAGCGTTTTTTATTGTTGACTTCTTCGAGCCCCGTAGGCATACTAAGAACATGACGAACACAGACATCACCCGGCACGAAGGCGCGCTTTTCAATTCAAATCTCGGCATCGTCGAAGTAGCCAAGCTCGTCCGCAAGGCTCTCAAGGCCGCTGGCTTCCGCGCCTCTGTCCGCGTACAGCGTTACTCGATGGGCCAGAGCTTAAACATCCAGATCATGGAAGTCACCTCGACCGCGCTCAAGAGCGAGCTGACCCGCACCGCGATGCAGCACGCCGACGAGATCGCCAACATCCCCGGCACCCGCGACTTCGTTGGCTGCTACCGCTACGCCGCCGAGACCCTCGCGGCTTCGTTCGCGACTGCCTACCAGCGCAGCGAGAGCGACTCCCACACCGATTACTACTCGGCCAACTTTTCCACCAACACCACCATGCAGGCCAACTAATGACGACCCTCGAAACGCTCGCCATCCGCATCAACGGCATGACCCCCGGCCTGATGGTCTCAGCCGAGATGCTCGCGGCCATCGCGCAAGCGCTCGCGCTCGACGAAGACGCGCGGATCCTGTTCGTCGCCCAGATTCACAAGGGCCGCCCGCCCGAACCGAGCAAGCTCTGCGAAATCTGCGGCCAGTCCCCGTTCGGCTGTCACGGGCACGACGAAGACGACGAATCCTAGTTCAACGGACGCCAGCGAGCCGGATTGAGCACGCAACCGAAACACAGATGCGTGAACTCCTGCTCGCCGTGCTGTGACATGTATTTGTAGGGCGTACCAAGCCGTTTGCGCCGACAAGAACTACATCGAGCCATCTTGCCGATCTTCGATTCGATGTAGACTTCGCGCAGTTGCTTCGAGTGCACGCGACAGCATCCCGGGATCGAGTCAAGCGCAGCTTCGACACCTGACTGAAACGCCTCTTTCGTTTCGTCGTCGCCGAGCAGTTTCTTCACATCGGCGTTGAACTCATCGCTGTGAAAGAGTTTGTCCATGAGCATGATCATCGACAGCGGCCCTCCCTTGGGCCACTGCGCGCGATAGGGCTCACCGTGTCGAGCGCAGAACATCCGCTTGTGGTCGAGCCTGATTCCATTGAAGTCGTCAGGGAGTTTGTCTTCGTGTTCGCTCATTTTGGTGGACGTGCCGGGAATCGAACCCGGGTCCGCAAGCGCTTCTCGATAGGAATCTACGTGCGTAGCCGATGCGGTCGGCAACCGTACTGCCCGTGTCGTGTCGCAGTAGTTTCTGACGATTCTGTTCCGAGGCTCGCCAGAGCCCGATCCCTACGCAGCGATGCGCCGGGAAGCGCCGTCGACATTGTCGTTGGCAATTGTAGTTTGATCGGCTTGTTCACCCGGCCCGCCGATCCAACCGGAGCACGCATCCTATCGATCTACACCTCCGTCGAAACCATTACACGCCCATTGCTTTGCTACGCTATCACGATCTGAGGCTCGACCACCTCAACAGGTGCATCGGCGTACCACGGCCACGGACAATCGGAATCGCCGAGCGCATGATCGCGGGCAAGCTGCCGTTCGCGCGCGCGGTCATGCTCGAGATCGTAGTCGAGAATCTCTTGCTCCATCAGCGCATCCATCGTCGCGAACGACATGCCGGCCTCGACTTCGAACTCGGAATACTCACACCCGTGACTGCAAACGTAGGCCGGCTTGCTCATGGCAGATCCGGCATCGGCAGGAACTTCCACTTGCCGCGATACAGGTCGAGGCTGCCGCGCTGCTCACTGCCGTCGACTACGACGTCGCCATCAGCTGCGATCTCGATGTTGAACGGCTGGATCGTTTCGACCTCGGCATCATCCGTGTCGTAAGTCATGCCGAAGAACCACCACCACCCATCGCAGTCGGGTTGGTCGACCCATTCTTCGGGCAGATTGTCGGCCGGCTCCCAACCGTTGAACACACGACGAGCTTCAGACCGCTCGACTTTCTTGACCGCGATCTCTGCCTGCACCGTCTGCACCGCCGACTTTGCTTTCGCCAGCCACAAACGATACTGGGCTTGGCTCAGTTCGTTGACTCTGACCGCCTTGTTGCCGAGCGCGGCTTGCGTTTGGTTGAGGCGCGTGATCAGCGCGTCGTAGTCAGACTCGATGCGCTCTTTGTCGGTGCGCGCGCGATCGTAGTTCATGCCGTCTTCGAGTGTTGCCGTCATCGTTGCTCCTGTCGGTCGGTGCTGTTGCTGCATGTCACAGCGGCCTCGCTCACTGCGTTGATACGAGCCCACTCTAGTCGCCTGCAAACGCGGCAATGTTGAGATTGAGATGGATGAACTCCGGCGCAACCGGCGGGGCCATCTGGATCGTCACGTAGGGTTGTCCGGTTCTCGGATGACGCCTGCAATCGATTGCCCCCACGCGACAGCCGAGCATGACAAGAGTATTCGCCGCATGCGCGGCAGCGTGCATTGCGGCACGCCGGGAATCACGATCCATCTGTTCGCAGTTTTCACACATCGAGAGACTCTCCCTTTTCGAGCTTGTCCCACAGTGGATCGGTTTGCTGCGGCAAGCAAACAACCACGTTTTCCCAATCGACCGTGAGCGTCTTGCGCGGGATCTTGACAATCCGCCAATAGCCATCATGCGGCCCGCCGCCTACCTGTTGCACCCACTGCTTCCTGCGATCAAATCCTTCCTCTTGACGATGGATTCTCGGACCGCAGTCGACGCCAAGCTCGCGCGCGCGTTTGCGCATGAGAATCAGCGTCTCGACGTTCGAGTAGGCGTTCATGAACTCGCCAATCAAAATGCGCTCTGCGATCTGCACCCGTTCAGATGGCAGAGCAACATCAGGGATTTCAGACGGGCACACGCACTCAGTCTTGAGCCGATCGCATTGCTCGCACATCAGCGTGCTCGTGTGCGTAGTCATCGGGGCACCGGCAACGTGTCTTCGAGGATTGCATGCTGCTCGCCGACCGTCTCGACGTCGGCGCTGATACGACCGAGGTGAACCGCAAGTCGCAGCGGTATGTTGTTCCCCTCGCCAAGCTGTTGCACGAGCCAGCCCACGCACGGAATTTTGTGCGTCTCGTGGCACGCCATGATGTGAAGCGAACCGCCGTGGATTCCGGCCAACGATCCGGGCTCTGCGATCGTGCTCGATAGCGCGGCATGCTTGATCTCGCAGTAGTCGCCGGGGATCTCGCGCGGGTTGACGTCAGCGCGCCACGGGCATTTTCGGCATTGTCGTCTCACGGCCATCAGTTCAGATTCGCTCTCGCCTCACCGTGGGCACGCAACACGCATTCACGGCACACGTTGACGCCGGTCGGAAAACTCTCGCGCATCACCCTGATCAATCGCTTGGCAAGCCCCTCGATCGGCCAGTCGTGGATCTCGCACTCGGTGCCCGGCGCTTCGCGAATGCGGATTCTGTCAGCCATTCGCCGCTGTCCGTTCTTCGAGACGTTTCAGATCCGTATGTCGAGACCACCCGACATGTCCGCAGTCGAGGCACTCGTATTCCCGGCGCCGGGTCGAGTTCCTGCCACCCGCGTTGCCGTGTCGTGCGGCCCTGTGCCGGCCTGTGAGCGTCACCCGGTCTATCCACCCCCGTTCGCTACGGCGACCGTAGGCGCCCTCTACGAGCCTGCATTGGCTGCACCGGAAGCTGAGTGGCTGGCCGGTCCCCGCGTTGCTGCCGGGCATCAGATAGCCCTCACCATACGTCACCGCTCGTCGGGGGTTTTGGGCGAGCTTTACCACATAGACAGATAGGGGCCGACTCCACGAGTTCGCCGCACGAACAACGCCACGGCTGGCTCAGGAACTCACGCCGCTTCTCGCGAGCCTCGAACTGTCGTCGGCGTTTGGTTGCCTTATTGCTCATGGTGCCGCCTCGGGAATCAGCACTCGCTGCCGCAGCACGTTGCGCAAAGTTGACTTGTCGACACAGTCGCCCCTGCCGTGCTCGATCACGGCCTTCAGATCGAATCGCAAAAGCTCAAGCGCCTCGCGGTAGAGGTTCCGCCCGTCGCGCGGCTGCCCTTCGGCTTCAAGCTGATCGGCGACCTGTTCGTCGACGTAGCACCCCGTGCACGGAGCTTCGCCCTTGAGCTTCGGTGGGGTGCGATTCCACAACTGATGCCCGCACGCAAACCGCGTGACGTAGATCGTGCCGCCCCTCGGACCCTTGACGTCGAAGACGCGCACGACAGCTCGAAGCGGTCCGCTCACTCTTCGCCCTCGCGAATCTTTCGAACGATCGATCCGAGTTCGTCGCAGCATTCGCTGATGACCATCCGCTCGCCGTGAACGATCATCGTCGCCATCGCCCGAACGATCTCGATCTCTTTCTCGGTAGGCGGATCGAGGACCGAGAAGCCCTCGATCCCCACGTCGACGAGATGCTCGATCTTGGCTGCGCGCTCGCGTTCACTCATTGTTCCCACTCGGTATCGGTGTGCGGGTCGTGATGCTTGCCGTCGTGGCCAGTCGCCCGCAGACAGTGCGCGCGCTGGCCGCCCGAGAAATCGGGGATGCTAAACGACTCCGAGCACACGCCGTCGACGTCGTAGGTGACTTCGATCGGCTCGCCGTCGTCACCGGTCGACAACACGCCGGGGTAGTCGTCGTAAGGCTTGCCGCTTTTGTCAACCTCGGGGTGCTCGAACTCGTTGCCGTCATCGTCCGTATGAATCACGCCCTCGTGCGCCGCCATCACGCAATCGACATTCGGGCACAGCTTCGCAAGTCCATCGGCGTCAAGATGGTGCGCGTAGTGGTGGCCGTGCACCGGGCACCCGTCTTTGCCGACCGTCGTTTCGAGGCAGATGCAATCGGGATGCGGGCCGTCTTCGCCGTCAATGCCATCCGCAATCGAAAATAACTTACCGTTAGCGTCTTCATGCAAGCCCGGATGACTTCCGATAGCTATACACCTTCGAACAGCGCACATCGGACCGGTCGGGTGGTCGCCGGGGCCATGCAGCGGGGGCTTCGCGTCGGTCTTGTGCGCGATAGGCTCGTCGAACTGGTAACCGTCTTTGTCTTCGTGCCGACTATCGTGATTGGCCACCAATCGGCACGCCAAGATCGGGCATGGCTTCAAATCGTTGCCCGGCGCGTCTCGGGTGTCGACTACCTCAACGAAGGACATCAACGGGTCTGGGCGTGAGTGCCTGAACTTGTGATTGCCTTCGTGCTTGTCGGGTAGCGTGCACTCGGGTTCCGCCTGGCAGCGCTCGCCCTTGAAGTCGCGCCATTCGTCATCGGTCAGGTGCTTGATCAGGTTCCGCACGATGAAATACATCGGACCTGACGAGCAGTCATGACAAGTGTGAATAGCAATGTCGAAAATCTTCGGCCTGTCTTTGCGCTCGGGGATAACGTAGCGGGTCGCCCACGCCCATTTCGTCGACCAATCCTTCGGCATTGGACCCGTCGTGATCTCGTCAGTGCCGCAGGCGTTGCACGTCCACAGCTTTCGCTCAACTGTTTCAACTGTCATCAGATTCTTCCTTGGGAACTTCCAGCGTGACGGACTCAACCGTGATGCCAGGTGTGTCGGCTAATCGTTGGATTTCGATCTGGTAACGATCACGGTCATTGATCACTTTGCAATCATGAAAAATCCACGTCTCTTTACAGATCGAGCAATACGTCGTCACCGTGAACAGCCCCAACTCTGCGGGCTCGATGCTCACCGTCTGCATGTTTTTGCAACATGGGTTCATTCGGCTCGATCCATTCTGGCTTCGTCGAGCGCCATCTCGACCGCCTTCAGCGCTGCGCCATAGAGCGCGGCGAATTCATCGCCGGCACGCCATGTCGCCTGATGCGCGCCGACACAAACGCTCGCCTCATAGGAGACGCCCTCGCCCAGCCCTTGCTGAAATCTCACGGGCTTGATCGAGCCGGTCACCGTCTCGTTGTCGACACCGAGACACTCGCGCACGTCGTCGAGCACCTTGTCGAGCAAGTTTCGATCGCCGTCCCAACTGATCACAAATGTCTGCGACGGGGGCGCGAGCTTGTCGCGCATCTCGATCAGCGTGTTGCGCCGCGTCTTCATTTGGATCTGTTCGAGGGCGAGCGGCGCGTTAACCTGAACGAGCGCGGCCTTGTAATGAAATCGCGGATCGGCCTCGATCTTTTTGATCTCGGCCTCGCACCATTCGAGCAGCTTTTCAAGCATCGGCGCCACCTGCGTCGGCAAGCGCCTTCTGATCCGCCTTGATGCGGTCGCGCAGCACGTCTTTGAGATTCGCGCACAAGTCGCGCACGGCCGCTATTGAATCTTTGCCGAAGCCGGATTTGCCGCTGCCGGAGTCGTCGACGATCTTCACGCGCGCCATAACCGGAGGATCTTCGGACGCCGAATCAAACTGGCTGAAATCGATGTGGCCGCGCTTGTCCGAGAACCTCACGCGCTGTTCAAGCGCTGCTGCGCGCCGCATCAAATCTTCGAGAGTGGTCGTCATTGTATTTGTCTTCCCTTCACCATCAGGCGTTGGCTTGGCTTTTGACAGCCGTGCCTTGATCTTCCGCGCGATCTCGCGACCGCCTTCGTCTGCCACAGCACTGAGCAGAGCTTGCGCCGTCGCGCGAATCCCCTCCTGCCACCACTTCACTTCCCCTCGCCCCGGGCCTTTCGGATCTCTTTGGCGATATCGACAACGAGCGCCTTCTCGCGATCGTCCATGATGAAGCCCGAGTTTTCGCCGCCGCTATCGTCAAGATACTTCTGAACGACGCGGCTCGCGATCAACTCCGGCTTCGCTTTACGTGGCTTCATTCCCATGTGTATCAACGCCTCCGTGTGCAAGAGCCATCCGGGCCGTACTTCGTGCCATTCACGCATCGCCCGTCTTGTCGCGCTGTAGGCCCAGAAAACTCCCTGCGCCACGAAACCCCGGTTGCCAGAGTCGACCGAAGGCGATGATGATGCCGGGCAAATGCAACGTTAACGACGGACCAGTGTGATCGAAACTGAATCCAACGCTGAACCACCAATTGCGACCAAATTGTACATCCCAGCTACGCATCGTATTCGTCTTTCTTGAGGTTCCCCAGATCGAGCCACACGCCCCACAGATGAAATTGCAACGATGGATCGCTGTGATCAAAATGGACGCCAAGCCCTAGACGCAGAAGACGGCCGAACCGAATACCCCATTTACGACGTCTGCGTTTCATCGGTGATACCTCGCGAGAAGTTCCGCGCGCTGTTCGGCATATTCTCTTTTGATGGCGCGAAACTCGTCGGGCGACAACGCTTTCCACGCTTTTTTGATTTGCATCTTTTCGTTCCACGGTGTGTGCGCAAAGCACCTCGTGCCCATGATGACCGGCGGGCGCACGCCGCATTCGAGACACATCTCCATCGTCAGCCGAGCGGTGTCGCTATCAGCTTGTCGCGTGCCGACTTCGCATCGTCGACGAATGCTTCGCTGCATTCTCCGGCGAGCGAATCGCAACAGTCGTCGTCGAACAGGTACTTGTTGAGCACGTAGGCTGCCGCGAGTCGCTCGTTTTCGCCGATGGGCGGGCGCTGCGCTACACGCGCGTAGCGGCGTTGTAGCTCGATGCGCTCGATGATCTCGTCGATGTGCGCGGCGATCTTGAAGCCGGCAGCATGCGCGATCTTGAGAAGCTGATTGCTGCACTGGATCCGTCGGTTGTCGTGGCACACCGCGCACACGGCACCGTCGACGAGCCCTTCGCATTTGCATCCGATGTTGCTCACGCTCTAGCCGTCTTCCATCGGATTTTCGTCGGTGTCACCCGTGACCCAACGAAGCGCGGCGTCGACACCTTGCTCGAAGGTCATCGCCGGCCACTTGGCCTGACCTTTGTCGATGGACTCGGCACACTTGTTAAGAATCTCATCGATCTCTTCCTGCGTCCGTTCAACAATGACAACACTCATGGTTGCCTCCTTGGTTTGGGTGCCTTCGTCAGCTTGTAGTGTTTCTTGATCGTCTTGCGCGTGGTCTGCCGCACGGCGCCGCTGAAATAGTCTTCCATTTGCACGACGCCGGTCTTGGCGTTGACGCTGCGCACGAGCAGTATGTCGCCCTTCCCGTGCACGTACCATTGACCGACCTCGACCTTGGTGCGCGTCATCTACAGATACGCTTCCTCCGCAATGATGTGCATTCCGCGCACGATCCACTCTTCGGGCTCGCCGTAGAAAAACTCGCCGAGCGTTTCGGCTTCGAGCTTTTCGTAGAACCGGGCGGTCGCGCGAGTAACGCTCTCGCATTGCGGCTTGTCGTTGGGGATGGCGATATCGATCGCCGTCGAGTCGTGGCCGTCGTGCCCGACCATCAGGCGCCACACCGTGTACGTCATCTTTCCGCCGGGCAACAGGTCGTCAAGCTCGCCGTGCTCGTGCGCGGCCTCGGCTTCGCCCTTGGAAATCTTCTCGGCGAGTTCTTCGAGGGCAGCGCGCGAGCCGGAGCCGCGATCGTATTGCTCCGAGCGATCCTGAACGTAAGCGGCGAAGACGGCGCAACGATTCCGCACCGCGCCGCGCAGTGTACCGACCTCGGCGATCAGCGCGGCGATCTGTGTACGCAGTTCATCGGCTTCGTCGGGCGAGACCGATTCGGTGCTGATGGTCCTGATCAACGCAAGATGCTCATCGCGGCGTTTGACGTGACTCTCGTTGTCGTCGATCAAGTCGTCGATCTGCTGATGCAGGGTGTCGATTTCTTCGGCGATGATCGCTTCGTTGCGCTCGGGCGACAACCCAACGAGAGCGTCGCCGAGCATGCGTTCGACAATCTCGGCCGCCTTCGTGAGCGCGACTTCACTTGGCATCGGGTTTCTCCAACGCCGGATCGAGCGTGATCAACGGATGCCGATGTTGCTCGACGTGCTTGAGCGCCTCACCCATCGCGTCGAGATGCTTGCCGACGCGATGGCATAGTTTCTCTTCGAGATTGTCGAGCGCCACCTCGACCGTTAGGCCACGCGAAGCGAGAAAGCCATCGCCGCCCGCGACCGGAATGCCGCTCACCGCGGTCGCCTTGAAGCCATCACGACGCGTGTGAAGAACGACGCCAGCATCGCCGCCGAGCTTGGCCTTCATCAGCTTGCAGATGTTGTCGATCTTGTCGTCGACCGCAAGCGCGACGATCGCCGACTCGCCGTTCCGGTTGACCGCGCGCCAAGCCCGGCGCAACTGATTCGTCAGCGGCTCACCGAACGCCGGCACGTAGCCACTCTCGTCGACAGTGCCGAGACATTCGGCAACCACGTCAATCAGCATCTTGTAGCGATTGCCAACCTCGCGCTCCTCGGCCGCCGTCGCGCTCTCGTTGCGTTCGAGCTTCGTTTCGAGTTCGAGCGCGCGCTGTTGGAGTTCCTTGAAGGCGTCAACGATATCTTCGGGCTTGGCAGTGATCGGCAGTCCGAGCCGAGTGACGATCTCCGCAGCCGCGTCGATGTATGGCTGCTGAGCCTCCCAGTTGCTGGACATATTCAGCACAACGAGCTTGCCGTCGCAGCCGCCGGGGGCCAACAACAGGGGGCACAACTGACCCTCGGCCGCGCTCTGTGAATTCGTCGTCGTGCCGCATTTGTTACATCGAAACGTCATCGCCTACGCCCTTCCCGCCTTGACGTCTTCACCGAAGGCGTCGAGTTCATCGCTGATGCAATGCATCACCTTTTCGTCGTACTCGGTCACTTCGTCCGCGTCGTCGGTATCCGACAACGCGCGCATCATCATCGAGAGCAGACCACGAGCGCCTGCAAAAAACGCGCGCCGCATTTCTCGCTGCTGAGTCGCGCCGACTTCCCTGAGTTTTGCCGCCACGAAAAACGAGCGCCATTCTTGCTCAACTAGATTCGGATTCTTCATCGCTTCTTCTTTCGCTTGCGCTTGTTGCGGGCACTCTTGCGACGAGATGCGCACAACGGCTCGGACTCGCGCCGGATCGGGAACGACCGCACAAGGTCACAGTCGACGCAGACGCATCGGCCGAACGGGCGGCGCGGGTGGATCCACGTCCACCGATGCCCATTGTCTTCCCAGACGCGCTCACCGGGCTCCGGTTTGATCATCGCCGCCGCCCAATCTGGATCGGCCAAACTCGAAATAGGGCTCGGGATATTTCGCCTTGCAGACCTCGCAGTATTCCTCGGTGATGCGAACCTCGGTGCAGTAATTGCCCGGCGACAGCACGCACACTTTCGGCTTGAATTGGATCACGATGCCGAGCATCGGCAGCGGCAACAGATACAGCCGTCGGTGCCGCCGCTCCCAAAACGCGCCGATCCAAAAGTCGTACCACGCGAATAAGAATCGAATCTTCATAGCCCAGCCTCGATCTCCAGCACGCGCCGCGCGCGGTTCGGATGCTGAACCGCGTGCGGCTCGAACGGTCGATACAGCCAATCGCGCAGATAGGCGTAGTGCGCGAATCCTCCGATCAGGATCCACAGAACCACCGTGCGGATCATCGGCCACGCCTTCGGAAGACACGTTGTTCCGTGCCAACTCGGGACCATTCGATATCTCCCTCTTTTTCCATTCGCGCCAACAAGCCGAAGACAACGCTTCGACGAAGGAACACCTCGCTGTTGACGGGTAACCACTCATCCCTTTGCGATTGCCTCACGAGTTCGAGCCCGGTGAGTGCGCCATGCTCGTCAAGCAACTCCAAAATATGTTTTCGCCGCTCGATGCCGAGCAACTTCTTCGCGGCTCGCTCCCCGTTCGTCACCGGCCGCGACTCCCCATTGAAAACGATTCGAGTCGCGCGCAGTCGTCGCCGCAGACGTAACCGCCAAGCGCGTGCGGGCGCCACGGCAGGGCCGGGGGCGTGAAGTGTCCATCGGGCTCTATGCCGCGAACCGTCGCCGAGAAGCCCTGGATCGAGCAGTCGACCGTGATGACTTCGGTGCAACCGATGCGGCGACAGTGGATGTTCATTCGTCACCTCGCCTGTCGTCAGGATGAACATGAACCGGGCAATTCGGATGTACTTCTATGAGATCGCCCCTTCCTGTATCCCTGCACAGACATCCCGCGAGCGCTTCACCAAACGGTCTCGCCGGAACAAAGCTGCCACACGCCTCACACAGCCCCGTCACCCCGAGCGGTTGTTCACAGAGGAAGCCAAGGCAAAATCCATGCGGCGCATCGACACCGCGCTTCCAGATCAGATCGCCATCGATGCGCAGCGCGACAGCGACCGGCGGATGGTCGATCACCGTGCGAAAGCCAATGGCCGCGAGCACCGACCAAAACGAATTCCACGACTGGTTATCGAGCCACTCGCCGAACGCGCCGTCGGAAATCATGTCGCAGTCAACGACCGTGTGCGTGCCACCGTGCGAGGTTGTGGCGAAGTGAACGATAGGCTGCGCCATCAGCCGGCTCGGGGCGGATTGCGGCGCGAGTCTCGATTCGGCAACAGCGCGCGTGCTCGTGCGGTTCCGATCTCGTCGCGGATCTTTTGCGTGACGACAACGATATCGGGCTGACCGTCTTGCCACTCGCTGTACGCGAGCTTATACGCGGCGCCCGCTTTGCCGAGCACTTCCATTTCCTCGTACTCCTTGAGCGGATACTTCTCGTCATCCCACGCGCGCTCGACGAGCGTGCGCTTGTAGTCCAGCATTTTCTCTTTGGTCAGATCGATGAACATGCGTGTGCCGACCTCGGGGATGTGGCCCGGCTCGCGGTAATCGTTCTGCCAATTGACGTGCGACATTTCGACGCCGTCGACCGAGTGCAGGATGAACGGAGTTACGCCGTCGCGCGAATTCCACAGCATTTCCTCGGTGCTGCGATCTTCCGACTGATACTTCATCAGCATGAACGCTTCACCGTGCAAATATTTTCCCTCGTGTAGCTTCATCGTTGTCATCCTCCTTGCACGTCGCCATGATCGCCGCGCGCACCATGTCGGCCGTAGACACGAGCAGCGCGCGGTAATAGTTGTTGCCCTGCGTCCCTCGGAACTTGTAGGTGTAAACCATCTCTGCGCGATGGCCCTGATCGGTGAAGTGCCATTCGTCTTGGTTTTTTCTACTCACCCGCCGGGTGGATGCAAGCACCGCCGGTCAACCCGCGCCTTTGCCGTTGACGTAACGAGCCGACGCTTCGCCGCACAGAATCGGCGTGCCACGCTTGGCGTGGTAGAGAAGCCGGGCACGCTCGTCGTCGTTGCAGTGGGCGAACGAGGCTTCAAGAATCTGTCGCGCCTTCGCCTTGTTCATCGCTGCACCTCAAGTTCGCCGTAAAAGGAAATCTCGGGGCCGCCACCGAGCGGGCGACAGATGACGCCCTCGCTGCCCGCGTGCGCGACAACTTCGAGCCTCGTGGGGAACGTCTCGCAACCGGGGATCGAGAACGACTCCCAACCACGGCCCGGCGTGATAACTGATCCGATCGATGCGTCTTTGAGTTTCATGATTTCGTTTCCTTCTTCTTCTTCGCCCCCTCTTGAGCGCCGTCGAGGACCTCACATACTTGGACAGTGGCCTTTAATTCGTCTAGCCCGGGGTGACCGCTTACGTCTCCTTTGTCCCTTGCTGTTGCCTCAAGCCGTTCGCTGAGCCACGCCGATCGCTTTGCGAGCGCCTTTCGAATCTTCCCCGGGCTTAGTTTTTTCGCTCCCCGCAGAATCTCTACCGAGTGGTTCATTGGAAAAAAGCGCTCACTCATGGTCGGTGCTCTCCGGGTCCTAGGCGGTCGGGACGGTAGTAAATCGCATAGCGTCTCAGATGGAACGCCAATGAGAGCGCGCGGATGATACGGATCAGTGCTTCGAGATCCCAGTACGGAGCGCCGGGCTCAGGCGTATTCCACGGTACGCCCGCGCGACAGTCGATACACTCCATGCGGCCGGCGATGACCCCGCTGTGACGGCACACCGGGATGATTGGCCCATCGGCCAGCAAGACGGCGATACAGTGGAACCCCCATTCGTTCATGGCTGGCTCCTTCTCGATCACGACCGTAACCACGTGACGAAGACAGGGCAGCGGGGCGCCGCACACGAGCTTGGGCTCGTCGCGATCGGGCTTGTCGCACATCGGTCGCGGCTTGCGCTTCGCTCGCGGCTTGAGCCCCATCAGACCGGCTCCGGCAAGCGGGCATCGCAATCACAGTCGCCGTCGACGAACAGATTCTTGTTGCACAGCTTGTGATGGTTGGGGTCTTGCTCGTCCGGCGGATCGGGCAACGGCTTGTGACCGCGCGCTATCTCGCCGGCCGCAATGAGCAGTCGACCGAACGCCTCGCGCGCGGTCATCCCCATCAGGCGCACGCGCTTCATGCCGGAACCTGCGGCAACGGCAGAGAGACAGCCTCGAACCCAAGAAGGCGAAAACGGATCGCCGCCGCCGTTGCCTCGACACGGCGAAGCCGCTTATTACTTGCCTGCCACAGCCCGGAGTGGCAGCGAACCCACACTCGATGCGTCATGTCGTCACTTTCTCGGTGATCGGGCGCATGACGTGGATGACACAATCGATGCAGCCAAGGCCGCCGTCGCTCGTATCGAGCTTCTCAATCAGCTTGACACCGCTGATCGAGAAGCCACCACAGACCGCGCGACCACCATCGATGAAGTGCCAGATCGGATCCTGTTGATACCATCCGTGACCTTCGTCGGAGACGAGCCAGCCGGCCGCCGTCGCGACCTGTTCCCAACGAGTATCGATCTCGACCGCCTCGATGATTTCGCTGTGCACCGACTCAAGCGCCTTCATCAGCGCCACGGTGAAGCGCACGGTCGTCTCGGCTTCATCGCACAGCGCGTTGACGACATCGGTTCCGACAGAGCAATCCGAGTCGGCCGATGCGCGCGCCTCCGCGATTAGTTCCTGGAGTAGATCGGTGTCAGGCATTGGCTTTCTCTAGATCAGCACGCGCACGATTCGCTTCGATCGCAGCGGCGAAACGCGAGTCACCGGCCATCGACGCCTTGAAGTCCTCTACCCAGATCAGTTCCCATCCGTCGGGATAGTGCTCATCGTAGCGCTCGTGTTTCTGCTCGCTGTTGAAACCCATGTCATAGCCAGCGAAGCCATGGCTGCTGCAAACATGACCACTAATGCCCGCGCCATCTTCCGCGAGCGCTACCATGGTGTGCCACTGATGGGAGCAACTGTTGCACCAAACATAGATCCGGGGCGGATCCGATAGCTCGCCCTTACGACGTTCCATCTCGTAATTCACGAGGCTCGCAGTTCGTCAAAAGTCAGCAGATGCACCGGTCGCCCACAGTTCTTGCAACAGTAGTTCGCCATCGCCGTCGCCTTTCTTACTCGAACGGGTTGGGCGGTTCCGGCTTGTTCGCGCCGCAGTCCCAACAGAAAGAGCGCCGCCCGCCCGACTTGAAGAACGCCGAGCAGACCGCGCCGCAGCTATCACACTGCCAGCCGTCTTCGACGTCGCCCTCGATGCCGGTCGCGACGATCGCTTCGGCCTCGATGCCGCATGACAGGCAAGTCGACCGGCCGTAGCTGTTGACCGTCCCGCAATTCCCGTTGTGACATGTCCACGGCTCCGGCTTGGAGTCGCTCGGGTTCGGCAATGGATCGGCTTTTACCTGTGGCCGACCGCCGCCACAACTCAGACAGAAACGACGTGGCTTGGTGCGAGTCGGATCGAGATGTGTTCTGCTCGAAGTGGCACAGGGTGCACTCCCATCGCACGCACGCCGCCTCGCCGGGTGCAGGCGAATGGCATCGCCAGCACGACAGATACCCGGCGTTGTTCGCAGCACGACAGGGCTTGTTGGCGACATTCGGACTCGGGGCCTCGCAGCGCCACGGTTTCGGCCTCGGCTGTTCGTCGAGCTTCTCTGTCGGGCTAATCTTTCTGCCAAGCGCCGCGAAGCCGCCACACTTCCAGCAAGAAACGCTGTCGGCGCGATTGCCCGCGTCACACGGACAGCGCCACGCGCTGCCGGACTGGCGAGCATCCGCCGCCGTCGGCCGAGGCGCCTTGCAACGCCAACACAGATCGCCGGGATGATGACCGTTGAGCGCGCTGCATTCGAGCTTCGTCGTCGGATCGAGCGCGCGACAGGTCCACTGATTGCTGAGAGCATCGGCGACCTTGGATAGCGCGGCAGTGTCGCCGCCAGACTCGGGCCAGCGCCACCGCGTCTCGCCGTTGGGGTCGAACACTATGTCGTCGACGTCGCCCTTGTCGTCGATCGCAAGATCGCCCGCGCCCGCCGCAGGCACCGCTTTGTGCGGGCGAGGCGATCCGCAGTTGTAACAATAATCGCGGACATCGCCCGAGCCCTTGAACCTGTGCGGGTTCGTCCAGTCGCAGCCGGGGCACGCCCAATCGTCGGGCTCGCCGCCGTAGCGGGTCTCCCATTTGCGCGGGCACGACTGAGGCCCACGGGCCGCGTGCGTCTTGCCAACAGACCGCTGACCGACAACCGCCTCGGCAACGGTGGTGCCAACGTCCGTCACCGGAACCCCTACAGCGGCAGCAGCGGCGTGTGTGGCCGCATACGCCGCTGCCTGCGAGTCACCGCCATAGGCCGCCACACGCCGCGTCTCGCTGGCCGCCGTAGAGATCCTCTGCATCGCAGCGGCCTTCGCCGCCGCCTCACCGATCTTCACCAACGCGGTGCCGAGCTTGCCCAGCGAGCCCACGACCTTTTCGGCAGCCTTCTCGGTGCGCTCGTCGTGAAACTGATGGGGCTGGCCGATCGATGCCGCGAAGTCAGCGATGCGCACGTCATCCATGCGAGCCGCCTCGGCCGCATTCGTCTCTTCGCACAACTCGGGCAACGGGTCTTCGCTCTCAGCGGCGATCAGAGGAATGTCGGCGGGGTTCGCCTTTCGTCTTTCTATCTCGACAGCGATCCGAGCCTTCGCGCGCTCGGCCGTCATCGGCAGCGGACCGCCGATCAGTGTGCGCATCCGTTCCGCGAACATAGTGACCTCGCGCTCGATGTCAGGCGCGTTGTCGCGAGTGAGTTCCAGTAACGACGCCTCCGAGATCATAACGCGCAGGGCCTCGGAGCCTTCTCTTGGTTCACGATGCACGGTGACGCCATGAGGCAACCGATAACGAAGACGCCATGCGAGCTTTACCCAATCGATATCGAGCGGCTCGTGCTCCGTCGGCTCCGCTGAAGGGCTGTCTTCGAGCAGTTTCTTCGCGTCCACAAACGCCCCGAATGAACCGGCCTTGTCGATTCGATCGGCAACGCGAACCGCTTGGGCGCGCAGCTTGCTAAACCTCTTCCCGTCGAGGCACCTCGCGACGTCCCGCATGAACAACGCCATCGGCCCGAGACTCCCATCAATCAGGGCGCCCGCCCATTCGACGCGGTTGAGGTGCTCGACCATGCGGCGCAGTCGCGGGCGATCCTTGACCCAGCTCGGGCGGTCCGACAGACGCGTCAGGAACTGAATGTCGGTTTCATCGGCCTTGATGTGGCCGTGCTCCTTCTTCTCTTGCAGCACTTGCTCGTTGTCGTCGAACAGGCTAGCTATGCGCTTGAGCCGATCGCGATCTTGGCCCAACGGAAACGACAAGCGAGACAGCCGAAACAGAAATGCGCTCACCCGCTCGGAGCCGTCCCGTGGATCTAGCTCGCTACGCAACGCGGTTTCGAAATCGGTTTTTTCCGACATGGCTGCCTCCTGAATGTCGAGCCCCGTCGCAGAGTGTAGCCGCGACCTCCGACTCTAGTGTTTAGTAGCACAGTCCGACGGCCGGGCGAAAGCACGAAATCGAGTTTCTTTGTGCTTGCACTCCCGGGGTAGACCACTTCACGGCGCGTGAGCGAAAGCATAGGCATTTATGGCGAGATCGCACAGGTCTCGAAGCGCGCACCGCATCGTAAAACCGGACGCGAGTAAGTCGTCGCAGTCTTCCGAGTTGTAGACTTCCCACATCTCGCAGTTGGTCCCGGCCATCATTCGATAGATGTGCAGCGGCGTTTTTGTTCGCGAGATCCAGTAACCAGCGCGGACGCATTCCCATGTCGTGCCAGCGAACAAGAGCGTCTTCACGGCTAAGCCTTGCGCTTGTGCTCGCCGCGAATGAAACCCCGCTCGTAGCCAGCTTCCCAGCCGACATCGAAAGCGGCCAGCATCTCGTTGTGCAAGTCCGCGAGTTGACCGATCGTGAGCTTCGGATATTTCTTCAAGAGCTTTCGCTGCGCACGATCAACGGTCTTGGTTCGTTCGGTCATGTCTAGTCCTCCTTTGGCCCAAAGGCCTCTTCGACCGCAGCGATATACGCGCGGCACGCGGCCTCGGTCTCGCGCATGGGCGGGATCAGTTCACCCCCCTCCATGCGCTCGTTGTTGAGGGTCAGCGCGTCGTTGAGTTCGTCATGCGCCTCCCACACCGTGAGGCCTGCCGCCTCGGCCGCCTTCTCTATGGCTTTGCGTGCTTTCTCGCTCATCGGTTTCCTCCTTGTGCTACACTTTTGTTTGAGACTGAATCCCGCCGGCCAACTCTGGCCCTCCTTGACGCCCTGTGCTCCCCAAGCACGGGGCGTTTTCTTTTGTGGAAAAAACGGGAAGGGCAGGGATCGAACCTGCGTAACCTTTCGGCTGCCTCGGAGACTGAATCCGGCCCATTACCACTCTGGCACCTCCCCCTATGATTCTAAGTATGCCAGCACCGCTTCGAGAAGTCAACACAAAAGAACGTATAATCGTCCTTTTCTGCTAACCACTCGAAACGGTTGAACGCAAAACGGGTGCCTGACGATTTTGCGTCAGGCACCCGTTTTCAGTGCTGGGGGAAGGCTAGCCGTTCAGCGAGGGCCGAACGGCTAGATCCAAATCCCGACCGCGCCGCTGTCGTCGAACAGGCCACTGTGGTCGTCGGCGTCCATGTCGTAGAGGGTCAGAGCTAGGTTGGTCTCCTGTACGCCGATGCCCATCCGTATCGCTAGCTGAGCAACGAGCGTGTGCCGGTCGAATCGATAGGCGTCGGCGACTCCGCGCTTGGATGCGCGTTCGAGGCAATCGACGTTCGCGACGTCATCGATAACGTCGACGAGAACGACCGTCATGTCGGGCATGTCGATCGCCATCGTCAGCACACTCGGCGAATCGACCGCGCGAGCCTCCGTGCTTTCGATCGTCGAGTGGTCGTCGTATGCCTGTGCGGATCGGTCGGCGCCCAGCGTTATCGCTAGGCCGAGTAGTAACAGCAGCAAAGTTCGGTGCATGAGTTTTCTCCTTGATGGCCTTTGGCCGTTTGTGATTGCAGACAATACATCGAACCCCCGACAGTTCAACTGTTGTTGTATTCTACGGCTCGGTCTTTAGGTTGACCTGCGGCCGTGACGACAGATCGATCAATGGAGCCGTTTTCAAACCAACTGGCGCCAGGGCCTTATCCAGTTCGATGACGACCGCCCGGTTCAGTCCGAACATCGGATCGCGAACGTTGGGCAGTTCGTCTAGCAGCGTGTCTAGCGCGATCTGGATACGGTTGATCGACTCCAGTTGGGCGCGTTCTCGTTCGGCGCTCACCAAAGCACCTTCGTCGCTCTCTTCATCGTCGTCTCCTTGACCCCCTTGGCGGGGCAGCATGTATAGTACCGCTGCGCGGACGGTGATGCACAGGGGCCTCCATTCCATACAGGGCTTGAGCAAGGCATCGCTGTCCGCGTTTTATTCGGCCGAAATTCTGTGAAGGGGTGCGAGATGTTCTCTCTCTGGGAAGCGATCGGGATGGTTGTGGTAGGTGGAATTGGCGCATGCGCCGCCGCGTTGATCATGACATGGGGAGTGGAATCCAAGGATGGGACTAGCGACGGCGACGGCGACGAGTGAAGTGCTAATCGTCTTCGTCGTCTTCATCAGCCGACGCCATCACGTACATCGCCACGGTCACCACGAGCAGTACCAACGCGAGCGGCACCGTGATCGACGCGTCGACCCAATGGTTCCGCAGATGCTCGATGTAGCCTTCGAGCCCGACCGAATCCTGAAGCAGACTGCGAATCGCAGTCGACAGAAATAGTCCCGACCAAAACGCCATCGTCGTTCTCTTCATCGTCGATCACCTTTCTTGCGATCGTATCCACCCGGTGGAGCGTGATCCGCCAAAATGTCTAGGCCGGCTTCCGTCACTTTGACGACGACGCGGTTGCGAGCCCCACGCGACCTGACCGCATAGCCCGCGAACGCGAGTGCCATGGTGCAGCGATCCGCGTCCCTGCGCGAGAGCCCCGAGAGCCCCGCCACGTCATCGACGGTTCGCGGCTCGTAGTCGAGAGCGGCGAGCGCTTGGCGTTGAACTCGGCCGAGTTGCTTTCGCATTACAGCGGATGCCGTTCGTCGACGATAATCGACCACTTTTTCAACTTGTCGAGCTTGTCGAAAAACTGATCGAGTCGAGCGTGCGCGCTCTTGCGCACCGTCTCGACATCGAGCCCGCGCCTGTCCGTGCCTGTTGCCGCGAGTTTAAATTTCGCTCTGTCCATCATAGTATGACAAAGGTAACACGAAATGACGATATTGGGAGTGTTTCTGTCAAGAAAAATTTTCCCACCGTATATCTCTCATGCTCCTAGGACGGCTGATAGTAACCAAAAGTTCACGGGGGATCGAGGCCACACCCTTCGGTTGGGGTACCCCCTCCGCTCTCTGTGAAGCGAAGGGGGTCTTCTTTTTGCGAGCGAGTCGAACACACCGCCGCCCTCTTTGAATCCGCCACGCTCGACGCCAGCAAACAAGAGCCCGCTCGAACCGAGCATGGTCATCGAGTCGAAGCCGAACACACCGGGCGCCACCCGGTAGAACAGGGGCATGGTACCGCCAATCGACAACGCGGCAGTAGCGTTCCCCGTTCGGCACCGATGGCCCGACGTCTTCTCGCTGCGTTGGCAGAACTGAATCGGGTCGAACTGCCGAGTTACTCTAGAAGCGGCAGCACGTTGCTGTTGGTTCGACAGCTTCCTTCCAGTCGGACAGAGGGGGCTAGTGCAGGTTCACGCTCTCTTCAACGAGCACGCCCGCCAATGCCGCATCGACCTCGATCGCCTTCTCACGGATCTTCGTGTGCGTGCGTTGCAAGTCATCGAGCGTGAGCCCGCTCTCCCCGTCATTGCCTAGCGCGCCCTGCTGCTCGATGTACGCCTTGAGCCGGATCGCAATGTTGAAGTCGCTGAGGCTGTCGACCTTCACCTTGTTCTGTTCGAGCAGCGATTTGAATTTCAGCAGCCAGGCGTCAAGGATGGCCGCGCCTTCCGATAACGACAGGGCTCGGGACTTTGCGACTTCTTCGGCAACGTTCTTCGCTGCCATGCGTTCCCATGTCTCTCGCTTATCCTGCCACATACGTTTCTTTGCGTGGTAGGCAACGAGTGATGCCTTGCAGTTGAAGCGTCGGCCGACGTCGCTATAGTTCGGCTTCTTCCTGATCAGGTCGCCTGCCTTGCTACGCTCGACGATGATTTCCCCTTGGATGTAGTACGTTTCGGCGAGTTCCCAATCGACGTCGACACGAGCGTACTTGCCCGTGTGATTGCGTCTCGTTCCCTTGGGGACTGGCTTGACTATCTCGGCCATCGATACCCGAACAGTCTAGCACTGAACTACCGATCGAATCACTTATCGACCTCTGGCCCATATAGAAGGGTCAACGACGCCATAGATCATCGACGACTAGCTCACCCTTGTTGACCTTGATCGCAGCGCTGTGGATGCACAGCTTGCAGGGATTCTCGGTGCCGTTCATGTCTCGCGAGTGCGACAGTGGGAGCGAATCACACAGTGACCACAGGCCATTACCGAACGAGAAGATGTGGACCTTTGCCGAGTTCCTCGTTCTCGAGCGTCCCTTGCTCGCTCGCCAGAAGCCCTGCATTCAGATCCCTAGCTCGATGCACACGTCGCGGGCGATGTCCTCTGGGCTCTTGCCGCTGTTGGTGTCGAACGTCATCCACTTGCGAACCATGTCGTCGTGTAGGTAGCGTGCATGCCGATAGCGGTCGCGCAATTTTTCGAGATGGTCAACGCTATCCGACTGGTACAGGCTTCCTGTACTTCTCTCCTTGCGTCGGCCATTACGTCGCTCAATGGCAACGGCCGCATCGCATTCGAGCAGCACCACCACATCGATGGGAGCAAACAAGTTCGGCGGGAACGTTCGCAACACGGTTCGCATGCTGTGCTGTTCGCACTGGTAGACAGGTCCGCTGATCACGGTGTGCCTGTCCCTCACGACGTGACAGCCCATGCGGAGCTGTTGTTTCGTGATCATCTCCTGATCGATCTCGTCAGCGATGAACAGGTGCATCATCGCCATCGGGTTGACCTTGGCCTTGTCATCGAAAATCTTGCGAATGAGCAACCCGATCGGACCATCGTAGGAAGGCGCTTTGAACAACGCGGCGTGCTCGCTGTTGTTCGCCTCGGTGATTCGGTTCTTGATCGCAACCGCTGTCTCGCTCTTGCCTACCGCGTCGATGCCCTCGACGACGATGTGCTTCCCTTGCATTAGCCTTCCTCAAACGTGTTGCAATCGCTGATCACGACGTACCAGCCATCGCGGAACAGTTCAGACGTGTGCCGTCCTACCTCGCACACCTCGACGTGACCACACCCGATGCACAGGTGTTGCTCACTGTAGCGCCTCACCATCTCGCCCTTGTTCTCGGCCTGTGACGGCCTGCCATCGTCTCCAGGCTCGGAGCCTTCCTCCTGTGGCGGAATAGGCGAGGCATTCACGTCTTCGATCTCAGGCTCAGGCTCTGGCTCTGGAGCGACGAACCGATGACGGAGTTTGTGATTGTGTCTCGGGTTCCCACAGGAGGCGCATAGCTGTTGCGCTCGTTCACGTTGTTCCTCGTTCGTCGTGTGAAACTCCTGACAGCCAGAGTCGTTCGGGTGATTGGCTCTGGGTTGTTGACAGCCGAAACACAGCTCGTGGTCTCGCGGGGCGGGCATTCAGGAAATTCCTTTCAGCATGACGAAGGGTTCAGAATTCTTGCAAACCTCGATAGCGATCGTCGCGTCGTAGGCGTGCTCGCGCCTGGACTTCACGGTCACTGACATGATCAGCGTTGCCATCACTGGATAGCGTTCGGTGATCTCTCCGTGCAATTCGGCGTCGGTAGCGCTCACGCGTCCGCACAGCTTCTTCTTCAGTTGGTTGGGGCTCACCTGAACCATCGGAATGCCTAGCTGGCTACAGATGCTCGCCAGCACTCCCCACGCGTATCCGAGCATCCTGACAGTCACAGCGTTGCGTGGTGACGACATTCCCTCGGCAC
>SDBU01002702.1_pt1 | contig 23262 bp, 19 predicted proteins | sample 2277071 | NCBI WGS metagenome assembly SDBU01 (sample SAMN10397929, study PRJNA504765) | marine sediment metagenome | isolation source: marine sediment core GS08_GC12, 126 cmbsf | place: Arctic Ocean: Gakkel Ridge, Loki's castle | collected 2008 | reverse complement strand
TCTTCTTATCGGGATCTTCCTGGCGGAAAACCTGGCGAATTTGCTGCAAAAATACTATTTTGCCCGCTTTGAGCAGGAGGTCACCCTCGACATCCAGAAGGACCTGCTTGATCATACCCTGAGTCTTCCAAAATCATTTTTCGACGATAACCAGACTGGGTACCTAATGTCTCGCCTGTCTTCTGATGTAGAAGGGCTGCGATGGTTTTTTTCCGGCACAATTGTTCACATCTTCAGCAATGCCATTCGCTGTATTGGTGGATTAGGGCTTTTGTTCTATCTGGAGTGGAGGCTGGCCATAGGTGTCCTGGTTATCCTTCCTTTTATAGCTATCTCTGTACGTTACTTTTCCCGTAAGGCTCACGTCTTGAGCCATCAGAGCATGGAAAAACAGGCCGTGGTTTCGAGCATGTTTCAGGAGTCATTGTCTTCAGTCTCTTTGATCAAGGCATTCTCTTCCGAAGCCCGAACAATAGGGCGGTTGATGTCCGGTTTGAAGGGTACATTTCAAATCTCGATGGAACAATCCACAGTGAGTTCAGTTGCTAGTTTTATAATCAATTCCATGCCTGCTGTAGCCCGGGGTGTCGTGCTGGCACTGGGCGCTTATTTTGTGATCAACGGCCAATGGACCCTTGGCTCTCTACTTGCTTTTCAAGCCTACTTGGGATACGTGTTCGGTCCGGCCCAATATCTAGCCTCAGCTAACCTTGAACTGCAAAATGCACGAGCATCGCTGGAAAGAGTCTCGGCTCTTTTTGACATCGTTCCAGAAGAAAAAATAGGGATTGGCAAAACCGTCGACAGACTAAAAGGGGAGATTGAGTTCAAGAACGTCTCCTTCTCCTATGATAACCGCGAGCCTGTACTCGAGGATATCTCCTTCCGTATCCATCCCGGAGAACGTGTGGCTATTGTGGGGCCCAGTGGCGTGGGCAAAACTACCCTGATGAGTCTTATCCTCCGGTTTTACAGACCTGCCTCAGGAGAGATCTACTTCGACGGCAGCCCAGCACGTGACTATGAAGTGGGTTCTTTACGCCGCCGGATCGGATATGTTTCCCAGAGTACACTCCTCCTGTCCGGTACTATAATGGAGAACCTCCGCTATGGAAATCCCGAGGCAAACGAAGAGCAGGTCATGCAAGCTACAAAAGCGGCTGGCATCCACGAGTTTATCCAAAGCCTGCCAGCAGGCTATAAAACTGAAATCGGAGAAAAGGGAGTCAACCTCTCGGAAGGACAAAAACAGCGGCTCTCGATTGCAAGGGCGCTGGTGAAGAATCCAGACATCCTGGTGCTGGATGAGCCAACCTCCGCACTGGACAGCAAGACGGAAAAGTCGATCTTCAGCACACTCCCCTCTCTCATCCGGGATAAGACTCTGTTTGTGGCAGCACATCGACTCTCTACTATCAAGAACTCAGACTCCATTCTACTGCTAAACGAGAAACGTCTTATAGCCGTTGGCACACACCAGTCGCTCCTGAAGACAAACGAATACTACCGCTCGCTGGTTGCCTTCCAGCAAATATAGAAAGGGTAAAAAGTAGCCTGTCCCCTTTTTCCTTTGCTTAAGATGGTGAGAGTAAATCATCTTTTTAGATGAGAAGAAAAGAAGAAAAATCATTCGAAAAATCATCTATAAAGGCTATTTACTATTATGAAGATCTAGATTAATTGTAATTAGACCAACAAGTTAAGGACCAATGATGCTCTTTTTAAACATTGAAATTCAAGAGAATGGTTTTCTTTTTAGGAGTACGCTTACGATTATTCAAGGAGTAAAGGATTAATATGCGGATAAACTGGCAAAACCCAAAGCTTGGTTCTATTATTGCGGTTTTGGCAGTCATTATTATTGCTATTTTCCTGGGTAAAACTATTACCGGATATTCTTATAAAATTGCCATCGCCCTAGCTTTAGGCACCCTAATATTTTTTGTAACGTTAATAAATACGGATGCGGGACTTGCCATATTGATTTTCTCTATGCTCCTTTCTCCAGAGGTAATTCTAGGCCAAGTTCCGGGCAGAGATGTAGTTATCCGCTTCGACGACATTTTGCTCGCAATTATTACTTTCACTTGGTTTGCAAAAACAGCCATAAATAAAGGATTAGCTTTATTCGTAAAAACACCCCTCAATAAAGCCATAGGTTTCTATATACTGGTATGTCTAGTCTCTACCCTGAGAGGTGTTGTTTTAGGATTTGTGATTCCCGAGAAAGGACTTTTTTATATCATAAGATACATTGAATATTTCTTACTTTTTATTTTAGTGGTAAATCATATTCACAGCAGAAAACAGATAAAATTTTTTCTTACTTCTTTTTTTGTAACTTGTGCTCTTGTATCTATCTATGGAATAATGCAAATTCCCCAGGGCATTAGAGTAAGTGCACCCTTTGAGGGAAAAACTGGAGAGCCAAATACTTTTGGTGGATACTTACTCTTTATACTTTGCCTAGCATTGGGTATCTTTTTAAAAAATGTTCCCCACAAAACAAAGCTAAGCCTGTTCATCCTTCTTGCTTTAATTTTCTTTCCATTCTTATATACCCTTTCTCGAGCATCATACGTGGCGATTATCTTTTCTTTTCTTGTATTTGTAATAATGAGCAAGAGAAAATTGGTATTGATTACAACGATGACGGCAATAGCTTTCCTAATAATTGTGATAAGGCCCGAAGCGATTGTTTCAAGGGTGGAATATACATTTCAAGAAAGAGAGTCGAATTTAGCAAAATTTTTCGATACCTATCTCGATCCATCTGCATCGGCAAGAATTTTTAACTGGCAAGACAGCCTTGAATCCTGGAAAGAGAAACCTATTTTAGGTCGTGGAATAGCAGGGCACGAATTTGTAGATGGACAATATTTCCGCACTCTTCCCGAGCTAGGCGCTATTGGTTTTTTAGCTTTCTTATGGCTTTTGTGGTCAATTTTCAGGCACTCAATTATTGTCTATAGGAAAATGGATGAGGAATTATACAAAGGTCTAGTACTCGGTTTTATAGCCGGTTTCATTGGATTAGTTTTTCACGCAATCACAGCTAATACTTTTGTTATGATTCGCATTATGGAACCTTTCTGGTTTGTGACGGGAATAATTATGATGCTCCCTAGACTGCTAGATTCTACTGAGGAAGAGACCATCCCCGCGAAGTTCTAACACCAGTTCTAATATGTAGAAGTGCCGTTTGATCATTTGCAGATTAAATATATTTCTACTTAGGATTTTTAATGGAATATGTGAAATGTAATCTATGCGGATTTGATGATGCGAAGTTCATTTTTCGGGCAAGATCCAGGGTTACGAATGAAGGGAAAGAGTTTTTCAAACTCGCAAAATGCAGGAAGTGCGGCTTTGTCTACTTCAACCCTCGCCCGGAGAAAGAAGAAATTAAAAAATATTACCCTCTCTGGTATCACTCCTGCCCACAAGCAAAGGTCACCGATATAACGAAAACGAAAATATGGGGAATTCCATGGCGAGAGGCTATGAAGTATAAAGCTGAGCCAATTCTAAGATATAAGAAAAAGGGAAGAATTCTGGATATTGGATGTGGTGACGGTTCCTTATTAAAATTCTTGAAGGAATCAGGCTGGCAGACATACGGAGTGGAGCTCCGAGATTCTTCTTCTCTTTATGCACGGGATGTACTAGGTTTAAATGTTTTTTCTGGAAGATTTGAGGAAGCAAATTATCCGCAAAATTCATTTGATGTAATAACTCTTTTTCACGTTTTGGAGCATCTTCCCGACCCTTCAGAAACACTGAAGAAAGCCCGCATGCTTCTCCGCAAAAACGGATTTCTGCTTATTGCAGTTCCCAATTTCCATAGTTTTGAGGCAAAAGTTTTTAGATCCAAATGGGCAGGAATATCTGCTCCACTACACCTTCACCATTTTACACCGCGGACTTTACGGATGATGTTGAAAAGTTGCGGATTGATCCCTGTGGAAGTGGGATTTATACCAGAACAAGCTAAATATATAGTAGGATACTCCGAAAGTTTGCGCTATTGTCTGATGGATTTGGGTTTGTACCCTTCCAGAAGGAAGGGAGCAGATTTAAATAATGGAGAAGCTGGTTGCAACTCAAGCCCCTCATGGTTTAGTTCCTTACATCGCCTGGAATACTTGATTTTCTCTCGTGTTTCGTATTTTATGGATAAAATAGGAAAGGGTTTAAACTTGCTTATTGTCTCCAGGAAAGAATGTTAAGTCATATCATGAGGTTAAGAAATGTGTAATGCCTATTGTATTTCATTCGGTGCGATTAATCTAAAACCAGAAGAAGTTAAAGGGAAAAGGGTGATAGAAGTAGGTTCTTACGACGTTAATGGAAGTCTAAGATCCCTGGTAGAGTCTTATTATCCTGCGGAATATATAGGTGTGGATATAGCGGAAGGTCCAGGGGTGGATGTAATAAGCAAAGCTGAGGATATACTGGAAAGGTTTGGAAAAGAAAGTTTCGATATAGTAATCTCAACTGAATTGCTTGAACATGTATTGGATTGGAAAGAAAGCATACACAATATCAAAAATATCTGCAAAGCGGGCGGAATAATCTTAATTACCACGGCATCGTACGGTTGTCCTTATCATGGACATCCCTATGATTTCTGGAGATATGAACTTGAAGATATGAAACATATTTTTTCAGATTGCGTGATAGAAGAATTGGAGAAAAGTCCTTCAAAGGGCGTTTTTGTTAGAATGAAAAAAGCGCACAACTTTGTGGAGAAAGATTTGGCGGACCACAATTTATACTCCATACTCCTTAATAAAAGAGTAAAGGAAATAGCCGAGAAAGATATCAAAAAGTATTCTATGCGCTTGGCCTTATGGCAGAAAACTAGAAATATCTTATCAAACATAAAAAAACTCTTCTCATAAGAGACAAGTTAATAATGAAAATACTGATCGTCCGTTCCTGGGGAAAAACTGGATTTGAACTAGCGGAGTATTGTAAAAAAGCCTTTGCAGAAATTGGTCACGATGCAGACTTGTTTACATACAACGATGAACGAATTTCTTCGCGACTCCCATTTCTTAGGAACATAGAGAGGACACTTGTAGGAAAAGCCCTGATTAAGAAAATTTCAGACTTCAGACCTCAATTTATTTTGGTGATTAAAGGAGATAGAATTCCTCTGGAGATTATTCGTGAAATAAAAGGGAAATTCAAAATCCCTGTTGCCAATTACTGGATAGACGACCCGGATTCAATCGATGTTTCTCAAAAGATTTCACCCAACTTCGACTATTTTTTTACTAACGATCCCGATGCTGTTCAGGTTCACAAAGAATCAGGCTGTCCCCATGTTAGATTTCTCAGTTTCGGGTTTCTGCCAGATTTGCATAAAAAGATACAACTTTCTGAGGAAGAATATAAGGAGTATGAAAGCGATGTATGTTTTGCCGGCTCAGTATCAGAAGGAAGGATAAAAGTTCTGGAGGAATTGAGCAACTTTAACTTGAAGATTTGGTCGCCAAGGTATGTTTATTCTTTTAAGGAAGAATACCAAATAGAGAAAAGCAAGCTTCCCACTTCTTCTCCACTTTACTCAAAATTTACAGACCGCGCAGTCTGGAATGAGGAGTTGGTTAAGGTTTATAATGCCTCGAAAATTGTCCTCAACATCCATTCACCGCAAACGGTTCCGATTATGCGTGATTTTGAAGTAACCGGATGCGGTGCATTCCTCATGACCGACAAGGCCAGGAGCCTGGAGACAATGTTCAATCCTGGGGAGGAGATAATTATTTATAAAAACATCGAAGAACTAAAGGACTTGGTGAAATTCTATCTGTCAAATTCTTCGGGAAGAGAGGAAATTGCAAGAAAGGGCAATTTAAGGGCGCATCGAGACCACACATATGCAAAGCGTATGGAAGAATTGATTTCCTTTATAGGAAAATAAAAAACATGAAGGGAATAACAGGAAAGATTATAGGAAATACATTCTGGCTCCTGTTGCAGAGGGCAGGTGGAAGGATCCTTACCCTCTTACTGATGATCTACCTTGCCCGCAGACTGGGGAGTCTAGGTTTTGGGAAATTATCTTTCGCCATTAGTTTCACCTCTCTTTTTTTAATCCTGTCTGATCTGGGAATCGCCACTCTCACTGTAAGAGAAGTAGCTAGAAACAAAGAAAGAGGTCCTGAGTATGTAGGTAATACCGCAACCTTAAAGCTTTTCCTATCAATCTGTACTTTCCTGGTGATATCCATTTCTGTTTCTTTAATAAATGTTCCTTCTGATACCAGGCTCCTAATTTACCTAATTGGAGCCTGTATTATCTTTGAAACCATGGGAGGATTCTTCGGGTCTGTTTTCCAGGCATATGAAAAGATGAAATACATCATGATTTGCGAGATGATTGAAAAAGTCTTTCTTCTATCCCTGGCACTTGTACTGCTCCGCCTGGGCTATGGGCTTATTTCTGTAGGCATTCTCTATCTTCTTTCCGGCATCTTATATTGTTTGTTAAATATAGGCTTTGTTCACCGAAAATTCCTGAAGCCCCGCTACCGTATAGATTTGCGGTTCTGGAGTAAGAGTTTGAAGCAAACTATTCCTTTTGCCATCGTGGCCCTGATATCCATGATCTATTACCATACCGATATCGTAATGCTGGGAAAGATAAAAGGAGAGGAAGTTGCTGGATGGTACGGGGTGAGCTATCATCTTTTCTTTGCCCTCTCTATGATTTCCGGTGCTTTTCTTTCTGCTGTCTACCCTGTCATGTCCCGCCTTTTCAAGGAATCAGGGGAACTGCTGAAGAAGGCCTTTCACAAATCCTTTAAGGTGTTGGTTGGGGTGGGGATTCCGGCTTCTGTAGGAACATTTTTACTATCGGAAAAAATCATCCTCTTCCTATTTGGTTCTCAATATGAACATTCGATCACAGCCCTTAGGATTTTATCTTTCATCATTGTTTTCAGTTATCTCAATAGCCTGGCCACCTATTTCCTGACTTCCATAAACCGGCAGGCACTTACGGCAAAGATAATAGTCGTAACCACTGGCATCAATGTTTTTCTCAATTTCATTCTTATTCCCCGTTACAGCTACAGAGGAGCAGCGTATGCCACAGTAGTTTCAGAGATTCTGTTTTTTGCTTTGATTTTCCTGTCCGCTCGAAGGGAAATCCCTTCTATCCCCCTGATGAAAATTGTAAAACCGGTTATATCTTCGGCAATAATGGGTCTCCTTATAATAGTCCTGATTAAGAATGGCTTTAATCTTCTCCTGATCGTCGCCATCGGAGTTATTACCTATTCCTTCTTCATCTGGATTAGTGGCTTCATTACAAAAGCAGAGAAAGCAAGATTGAAAAATATCTTTCTGGAAAGAGAGAAAGAATGAGAAAGAAAATCGGAGTTAGCGTCGTCATCCCCAACTGTCATCATGAGGAGTTGTTATGGACTTAATCATAGGGCCCATGTTTTCCTCTCAATGGAGTATGAATGGCCTTCATGATCCTCCTGCAGTATTTGCCAGACAAGAAATTTTGGTGATAAGGCAAATGTTTGGCATGGGTGGTTAAGAGGAGGAATGATGGTGGGACACGAGGAGAAAAGAAAATGTGCAAATAAAGGTGGCAGGTTTGTACCATGTCCCTTTGCCGCACACCGGATGTGTTTAGATCTGATAAATGAGGGGCGAACCGTGCTAGATGTGGGCTGTGCCACCGGTTATTTATCTTTTAAATTAAAAGAAAAGGGTTGCAAGGTTATCGGTCTTGAAATAGACCCGGAGATGGCCGAGGAGGCAAAGCTATATTGTGACAAGGTTATCGTTGGGAACGCCGAGGCTATTGAATTACCTTATAAGGAATATTTTGATGTAATCCTGTACGCCGATGTTTTGGAGCATCTGAGGAATCCTTTAGAGGTCTTGGTCCGTTTCAAGAGCTATCTCAAACAGAATGGATACATCGTAGTCTCAATTCCCAATGTAGCTAACTGGTTTGTTCGTCTTTCTTTATTATTTGGCAAATTCAACTACAATTCAAAGAGATGTGGAGTGCTCGATTCAGGACATTTGAGATTCTTTACCCTAAGGACCATCAGAAAAATGCTTGATGAGGCTGGCTTTAAAATCGTTCACTTGGATATTACCGTTGATTTACCTGGTCTTTCACGATTTCCTTTTATTAGGACTTTAGTAAAACTCTGGAAGAAACTGTTTGCTACCCAGTTCATCATTAAAGCAGTAAAATATAATTAAATAGAATGAGGAAGAAAACCGGAGTTAGCGTCGTCATCCCCAACTGGAACGGGAAGAAACTGCTCGAAAGAAACCTCCCTCCTCTGATTAGGGCAATGGACTATTATGGTGGAGAGTACGAAATCATAGTAGTGGATGATGGAAGCGTCGATGGAAGCCCCCAATTCTTAAAGGATAACTTCCCTTCCATAAGAGTTATAAGATTGGAACGCAACCGTGGATTCCCTATAGCTGCTAACCGAGGTGTGGGTAAGGCAACACATGATTTGGTCCTCCTCTTAAATTCCGATATCAGAGTAGAGAGGAATTTTCTGTTACCCTTATTAAGTTACTTCGACGAGGAAAGGACATTCGCAGTTTCAACGGCGATAATGGAAGACAATAACACCGTTGTAACCCGGCCGTATGTCCTTGAGTTTAAGTACGGCTTCTTAAGGGAGGTATTTGCGACAGAAAAAAATGGACCAGGTCTTGCTTCGGGCGCATCAGGAGGACGTGGGCTTTTCGACAGGAAGAAGTTTATGCAGCTGGGCGGGTTCGATAAGATATACTCGCCTTTTTATTATGAGGATATGGACCTTTCCTATAATGCCTGGAAACAGGGCTTTCGGATGTATTATGAACCGCAGAGTATTGTTCATCATGCCCGTCAGGCTACTATCGGAAAGGCTTTCAGCAAGGGATATATAAAGTTTATCTTTGACCGCAACAGGTTAATATTCACATGGAAGAATCTCACAGACTTCGATCTTCTCTTTCAGCATTTTCTTTTTCTTCCTTTTTTTCTTATTTGGAATTCGATAAGAAATCCGCTTATATTCTTATCATTCCTCACAGCACTCATGAAAGTACCGACGATATTAAGTGCGCGGAGAAAAGAGAAAGCTTCCATCCGGTATGGAGATAAAGAAGTCCTCAGGTTAATCAGGGAGAAGTAATGGCCAGAATATCAGTAGTTATTGCAACAAAAGACGAAGAAAGAAACATAAGGGACTGCCTTGAATCTGTGAAGTGGGCTGATGAGATTGTGGTAGTTGATGATGAAAGCAAGGATAGAACAGTCGAAATTTGCAGAGAATATACTTCGAACATTATTCCGAACGATAGTAAAGGTGATTTCCATGTCAACAAGAATCTGGGGATTGAAAGGTCAAGCGGGGATTGGATATTGAGTATAGATGCCGATGAAAGGATTACTCAAAAATTATCCCGCGAGATAAAGGATGCAATTGGAAAATCCGACAAACTCGGATACTATATCAGCCGTAAGAATTATTTTATGGGCAGGTGGATAAGGGGAGGTGGCTGGTTTCCCGACTATATCATCAGGTTATTCAGGAAAGGGACAGCGCGCTGGCCTTTGATGGCTGAGGATTTCCATGGTACACCGAATATAAAAGAGAAGGCACAAAAAGGTTATCTGAAAAATGCAATGCTTCATTACACGTATTTTTCCTTTACCCAGTTTCTTGAGAAGTTCAATCTCTATACTTCCGCTCTTGCCAAGCAGGAGTACAACCGTGGAAAAAAGATGAACTTCCTAGTCTGTTTTTTGCTCAGACCCTGCTTTGTGTTTTTCCGCAAGTATTTTTTTCTACGCAGTTACATCGATGGCTTCCGGGGTTTCTTTATAAGCGTCTCGTCAGCGTTGACAATATTTATGACTTACGCCAAGTTATGGGAGATGCGAAGGAAGGATTTGTAATGCACAGGGTTCTTTATATTGATAGTGGCGAAGGAATATTTGGAGGGGGACAAATAAGTTTGCTGGAATTACTGGCACATATAGACAGGATAAAATTCCAGCCTCTGGTTATCGTTGGTGAAGAAGCAAAATTAAAAAAAGAAGTCAAAAAATTGGGAATAGAATGTGCGTTCCTTCCTATGCCCAGGTTCCAATGGCTTAATCCATTCCCGTTTCTTGCCGGATTTTGGGGAATTTTCAATTTTGTTCGCAAACAGAAAATCAAACTCATTCATAGCAATACATCGCGGGCCGCCCTCTATGCAGGTCCCCTGGCGAAAATTCTGGGTATTCCTATGATATGGCATGTGAGGGTCCCGCCTCCGGATAATTTGCTGGACAGGTTCCTTGTATTGTTCTCGTCCGGGATAATTACAGTTTCCCGGGCTGTAAAGAGAAGGTTTGTTTGGCTTAAAAAGGACATAGTTGAAACTATCTATAACGGCGTAGATGCACGAAAGTTCTCACCTGGTTTTGCTCAGGATGATTTGAGAAAAAAAATTCAGATAGACAGTGAAGATATAGTAATTGGAGCCGTTGGAAGGCTTTCACCAGAGAAAGGTCTTGAGTATCTAATCTCAGCCGCTAGAGACGTTGTAAACGTGTATCCGCGGACGAAAGTTCTTCTAGTGGGAGATGGAGATGAAAAGTACCGGCTCTCGCTTCAAGAAAAAGTGAAAGATTTAGAATTATCGTCCCATATTATTCTTGCAGGCTTTTATGAAGATGTCCCCCAGATTTTAAGGTGCCTGGATATTTTCACTTTACCTTCTTTGTTTGAGGGATTCAACAGGAGTTTACTTGAGGCAATGGCCTGTGCCTTACCGATTGTTGCCACTGCTGTGGGCGGAAATGTTGAAATTGTTCAAGATGGAGTTAATGGTCTGCTCATACCACCTAGTAACCCTGGGGCACTGGCCTTCGCAATTATAGAACTGCTGAAGCATAAAGAAAAAGCCCGCAAGATGGGGCTGGAGGGAAAGCTGCTTGTGGAGGAAAATTTTAGCATAGATATAAATGTAAGGAAAATTGAGAAACTTTATTTGCAAATTCTCGAATAACGCTGGAGTCCATCTCCAGAAACTTAAATGGAAATGAAAGCTCATGCCAAATAAAATATTCCGGAGTTACAAATGCTTACCCTAGATATGCTTGATTGCCTTGCCTGTCCTGAGTGCAAGAATTTTTCGATGGAATTGAAATCCTCCACAATCGAAAACTACAAGATTATTAAAGGAGAAATTGTCTGTCTTCGTTGTCACCGCCAATACCCTATCAATGAAGGCATTCCTAATATGCTTCCTGATGAGTTAAGGCTAAAAACGATTCCCAAAGAAAGTATTTGGCGAGAATGGGGAAAAAGATTAGGTTCGTATAAGCACAGGAAGAAGGGCTGGACGGAAGAGAATAGTCGAAGTATTATACCCGTATACGAAGAATCCTTTTCGTACTTTTATCCGATTAGGGGCTCGGTATTAGAAATTGGATGTGGAAATGGAGTTGTTCGGCATTTCCTTAAGAGGGATGTAGAATACTGGGGCACCGACCCCGATAAAGACTGGATACTACATCCACTCGATTCATATACACTGGATATTTTCCGTTGCTTAAATGAACCCTTTCCTTTTATTCAGGGAATAGGTGAATCCCTTCCATTCAAAGACGAGTCCTTTGATAATGTAATAATTACCGCCACCTTGGACCACGTGAATTCGCCTTCACAAGTTTTTGAGGAGTCTCACAGAGTTCTAAAGAATAAAGGACAAATGTTAATTACAGTTGCCATAGGCGAGTGGGGTGTGGACAAAAGGAAAATCTTTTCGATCTTGACAAATGGATTTAAAAGATTATTAAAGGGCGAGCTAATCAGCTTAACTAAAGGTGTTTGGCGCAGGCTTTTTGTCCATGCAGAACCTGACCTGTTCTTCTCTCTGGATGAAATTATTCATCTTTTTCGTCGATTTTCTGGCCTGGAAATCAAAGACTATGATGGTTGCTTAAAATTTTTCAAAGCAAAAAAGAAACAAGCCTCTTCTAAATCAGAGGTTAAATGATCTGTCATGAAAATAGGAATTGACGCAAGAGAATTTGTGGCGGGACGAATAACAGGAATCGGAAGATTTCTGTGGCATTTTCTGCAGTATGCAACAATCTCTAAAGATCCGCACGAGTACGTGCTATTCTGTAACCAGAAGACGCAAATCCCTCATGACCTGTCGAGACTAAAAAAAGTAATTATCACTGAAAATATAATACAAGTATGGGACCAAGTCCTTTTGCCTCTAAATATCGCAAGAGAAAAGATAGATGTTTTCCTGACGCCCTATTTTAAGGCTCCGCTTTTCTTGCCGTCTAAAATGGTACTCATAATTAACGACCTGATACCGCTGTTTTTCCCAGAAGAGCACAAGCTATTAAGAAAGCTCTACTTCAGGTTCATGAGCGCAGCGACCGCCAGGCGAGCAACAAGGATTATGACTATCTCAGAGCACACAAGAAGCGATATCATCAAGTTTCTCAGGTTGCCCGCTGAAAAAATAAAGGTTATTCACTTGGGAGTAGAGGAAAGATTCAGGTCGTCAGATATAAGGAAAGAGGAAATCAGAAGAAAATATTCACTTCCTCAAAAATTCATCCTGTATGTTGGAAATCTATCTCCCCATAAAAATGTTCGAAGTTTGATCAAGTCATATGCATCACTTCCGGTTAGCCTTAGAGAAAATTATAAACTTGTGCTGGGAGCGCTCAAGAGCGATAAATACTTCTCAAACATTGATACGGTTATCCGGGAAATGGAATTAATCCAGGATGTACTTTTCACCGGGTTTATTGAGCCCGAAGATTTACCTTCAGTGTACTATATGAGCTCCGTTTTTGCCTTTCCATCTTTCTATGAGGGATTTGGGCTTCCCCCCCTTGAAGCAATGGCCTGCGGCTGTCCTGTGGTGAGCTCAAACACTTCATGCATGCCTGAAGTTCTTGGAGATGCGGCACTTTTTTTTAATCCCCAATATGTTGAGGAAATTACCCAAGCCATAAGACATATGTTAGAGGATGATAATCTTAGAAACAAGTTTCGCCAGAAAGGACTCGAGAGAGCAAAGCTTTTTACAATTGAAAAAATGACGAGCAGAATTCTCGACGTTCTTGAGAAGGTACATGAGTAAAATTTTTTGCTCTGTATGTGAGAGTGAAAGTATTCATAGTTATTTTAAAGATGAACCATATTTAAAGGAATGTAGGGATTGTAAAACTGTTTTTACTTATCCCTTACCTGGGGATTTAACCGAAGCTTACGATGAGGAATATTATAAAATCTGGCATGAAAAACAGTCTAGACAGAGAGTGAAGCTGTGGAGAAGAAGACTTAAGATAGTAAAAAGGTACTGTAAACCTGGCAAATTATTAGATGTAGGCACTGGGGATGGCCTTTTTCTAAAGGCTGCAAAAACAGCGAACTTCAAGATTTGGGGGACAGAGATTTCCCCTGCTGCAGTGAGAGCAGCAAAATTTCTACATGACTTGGATATTCATTTAACAGAACTAGAAAATGCAGATTTCGAAGAAAATTCTTTTGATGTAATCACGATATGGCATGTTATTGAACACGTTAAGAATCCCCTTGAGCTATTTAAGAAGGCACATAATTTATTAAAACCTGGTGCTTTAGTCTTTGTTGCGACTATAAACCTAAATAAATATGTATCCCGATCACTTTACAGATTGAAGACCAACAAACCCTATCCTTTTTATAGTCCAAAAGGAGAACAGCACTTGTTCCATTTTACGCCAAATACGCTAGAAATGATTATTAAAAAAGCAGGATTTAATATAATATACTCAGGAGTAGACTTTGCAGGCCTCAGGTTAGAATTCAAGGTGTTAGAATACGCATCGTTTATTCTTTCTGCCATTTTTCATAAAAACTGGAATGAAAACATCTTAGTAATTGCGCAAAAATGAATAGAAGTGAAATCACAATTTCAAAAAAACGCATGCAGTTGTTTGAATTAATGTATAGAGATTAAAAATGTGCGGAATATGCGGCTTTATCGGGGGTATCAAAAACAGGGAACTTTTAATTAAAATGAATGATCTTTTATCACATCGTGGTCCGGACGGGGAGGGTTATTATTGTTCATGGGAAAAAACTGAACATGAAGATTCTCAATTGTATGTGGGTTTAGGAGCAAGAAGATTGGCAATCATTGATTTGTTAACAGGAGACCAGCCAGTATACAACGAAGACAAAAACATTGTGACTGTCTATAACGGTGAAATATATAATTTTAAAGAGCTAAGAGAGACTCTTATAAAAAAAGGGCACAAATTTTATACCAATACAGATACGGAGATAATTGTTCATTCATATGAAGAATACGGTGATGACTGCGTTAATTATTTTAGAGGTATGTTTTCTTTCGCTTTATGGGACAACAGACGCAAAAAGCTTATGCTTGCCAGAGATAATACGGGCCAAAAACCGCTCTATTATACAAATATTAACGGCAGTCTTTTTTTTGCTTCAGAAATAAAATCCCTTTTATGTATTCCGGGATTTAAAAAAGAAATAAACAAAAAGGCATTATACGATTATATGACATTTAATTATATCCCTGGGGAAGAATCAATATTTGATGGAATAAAAAAAGTTCCTGCCGGATATTTTCTTACCTATAAGAACAAACAAATATCCTTAAAACAATACTGGGATATAAAATTAGACGAGACAGAAAATTTATCAGAAAAACATTATATCGATAACCTCAGGGATTTACTGGAAACATCTGTTAGACTCAGGATGATAAGCGATGTTCCTTTGGGAGCGTTATTATCGGGTGGAATAGATTCAAGTATCATAGTAGGACTTATGTCTAGAATATCGAGCAGGAAAATAAATACATTTACAGTAGGATTTGATGCGCCTTCTTTTTATAGCGAGGCAGATTCTGCAAAAATTACAGCAAACCATTTTTCAACTGATCACAATGAATTAATAGTTAAAGCAATTGATATAGAAAAATATTTGCCGAAACTTGTATGGCATTTTGATGAACCTTTTGCAGACCCTGTAGCATTACCTACATATATCATTTCAGAGTTTGCTTCAAAACACGTGAAAGTTGTTCTTACCGGAGATGGCGCGGACGAAAATTTTGCAGGCTACATTAGATATAAAACAGATAATTTTGCTCATATCGCCAAAAACGCTCCGTTAATACTGCAAAAAAACATACAGAAAATAGTCAATGTTTTTCCTCGTTCTAAAAGAATCAAGAAACTATTTAGAGGTATTTTTATTAATTCACTGCCTCAAAGGTATGCCACTTGGATAGCGCAACTGTCAGATAAACTGAAAAATGAAATTTTTACTGAAGATTTTGATGCGATGAAAGAAATCTCTTCGTTCAATACTTTTGAAGAAATGGCTAATAAATCGAATATTTCAGAAGATATATCCCAGATGTCTTATTTAGATTTTAAAAACTGGCTGGGATATGTTCATCTAATCAGGCTGGACAGGATGTCGATGGCAAACTCATTGGAAGCACGATCTCCCTTTTTAGATAAAGAATTGATCTCGCTCTGTTCTAAAATGCCGCCTGATTTAAAGGTAAAACGGTTTACCTCAAAATATATTCTCAAAAAGACGTTTGACGGATTTATTCCTGATGAAATACTGCACAAAAAGAAACATGGATTTACAGTCCCTGTTGAAATCTGGTTCAGAAAAGAATTAAAGGACTATGCAAAAGAAATTCTGCTTGACAGCTCTTTTTTAGACATTGGTTTTTTTAACAGAAGCAATTTAGAAAATCTATTGTCGAGCCATTTTTCTGGAAGAGAAGATTTCGGGACCACTATCTGGGCACTGATTAACTTCGCCTTGTGGGAAAGAATGTTTATAAAAGATATTCCCGTATCAAAAGAGCATCCTGTTGAACTTGAAATTAAAGATAAAATTCTGCTTGTTACCGGTGATTTTTTTCCCATAAAGGGAGGAATTTCCACTCTTTTCTTTGAGATAAGTAGTAAAATCCCTCAGATCTTGGTTCTAACAAAAAAAGTCCGAAATGCTGAAGTATTTGATTCCTTACAAAAAATTAGCATCAAGAGAATAAAGGCTTATAATAAATATATTCAACCTTTTGTTTTTGTTATAAATGCTCTTAAGACTGTAAGAAAAGAAAAAGTTGATAAATTGGTATGCGGCCAGCTCTTAATCCCCGGTCTCGTTGGATACTTCGTTCATAAATTATTAAAAAAACCTTATTACGTACATACGTATGGACCAGAATTTAGAGAGCATAAACTCTGGTTTCCTCTGATGAAACTGATACTGAAAAACGCAACTAAAATTATTACAATAAGCGATTTCGCTAAAAGCCAGCTTATAAAACAGAATATACCATCTTCTAAAATAGCGGTACTTACTCCAGGAGTTAACACCCTTAGATTTAATCCCAACCTGAATGCCGAAAAGATACTCAAAAGACACAATCTTTCTGACAAAATAGTCCTTCTGACAGTCTCTCGCTTGGATGCGAATAAGGGCATCGATAAAATGATAAACCTGATGCCTGAAATTCAAAAAAAATACCCTAATGCAGTCTACATGATCGTTGGCAAAGGACCGGATGAGCAGTATTTAAAAAAACTGGCAAAACAGAGATCAAAGAAGAACATTATATTTGTAGGAGAAGTCTCTGATGAGGAACTTCATTTATATTATGCTTCATGTGATGTTTTCATACTTCTTACAAAGGAAGTGCCAAGCAAAGGATTTGTTGAAGGCTTTGGAATAGTTTTTCTCGAAGCAAGCGCTTGTGGAAAACCCATAGTTGCAGGTAAAGCGGGTGGCAGCGAAGAGGCAGTCAAAGATAAAATTACAGGCCTGGTTGTAGACCCTCTGGATGATAAGGAAATCCTGTCTTCCATCGAAAAACTGTTAGAAGACCACCAAGTCAGGAAAAAATTGGGTTCAAGCGGAAGAAAAAGAGTTGAAAATGAATTTACCTGGGATATAAAAAGAAAGCAATTCATGGATATAATATCATGAATGCTGATTTATGAATTGTGATGAGTAATTTTCTGTATTCAGTTGCCGAGAAATTAAGAGAGAAAAATATAGAAAAAAAATTAAAAGCACTTCAAGAAACCCAATACTGCTCTCCTCAGGAATTAAATGACTACCAAAAAGAAAAACTCAAAGTGCTGCTCTCAACTTCAAAAGAAACTGTCCCCTACTTTGGAGAAGTGATTAAAGATTCAAATCCAGATAATATAAATTCAATTCCGATCTTAACCAAAGAAATCATCAGGAAAAACATAAAAAGAATGTTCAATCCAAATATTCCAAGGTGGAACTTTATTAAATACAGTTCAAGCGGCACGACAGGAGAGCCAATTGTTTTATTCCTGGAAAAAAATACTTTAGGTTATTATCATGCTGCTCAATGGCGTGGGTTTTCCTGGTATGGAGTAAAATTGGGCGCAAGAGGAATAAAAATATGGGGTGTACCTCTAAGTTTAAAGTCAAAAATCATAGAAAACTTTAAAGATAGAATAGCCAGCAGAATCCGAATATCCGCGTTTGATATGGAAAAATTAGAGGTAAAAAAAATCTGGGATAGGATATTGAAGTTTAAATCCGAGTATATGTATGGCTATGCATCTGCCTTATATCTGTTTTCCTGCCTGCTTGAGGAAAATAACCTGGAAGGAAAGAAACTGGGTCTAAAATTAATAGTCTCCACAGCAGAAGTTTTGTATGAATTTCAAAAAGAAAAACTAAAAACTTTCTTCGGGTGTCCCGTCGCCAATGAATATGGGGCATGCGAAGGAGGTATAATTGCTTTTGAATGTCCAAGAGGTTCGATGCACATAACATCTGAGAATGTCTATATTGAAGTAGTTGATGAAAACAATGTTCAAAGAGGGCCATCAGATGAAGGGAAAATTCTAGTCACAAGCTTAAGAAACTTTGGCTTCCCGATAATAAGATATGAGCTTGGAGACATTGGAGCTCTGTCAGAGAAAGTATGTACCTGTGGCATTAACCTTCCACTCCTTAAAAAAATAAACGGAAGGACAAGTGATTTTGCCCTGACAACTTCAGGAAAAAAGGTACACAGTGAATTTTTCAGTTATCTCAACAGAGAATTAATAACCCGCGGACATGTATTGAAGGAATTTAAGATAGTGCAGAAGAAGAAAGATGAGCTTATAATCTATTTGCTTAAAGACGAAAATATGGACAAAAAGGTAAAACAATTCATATCGAGCATAGTAAAAAAACATATAGACCCATCTGTGACAGTTAAATTTGAGCAGGTGGAGAAAATAGATGCTGAAGCATCTGGCAAAAAAAGGTATTTTGTAAATGAAATCTCCGGTTAATCTGGTTGAAGTTAGCTGTAATATATGCAATTCCAAAGCAGAAGAAATAATCTCTAAAATAGGTGTTGGCAATATTGTTAGATGCAAAAAATGTGGATTACTCTACAAGAATCCAAGATTATCTGATAAGGATGAAATAGATAGGTATAAACATCAGATTTATGACGACTCACATAGCCTCGTTGAAAATAAATCTAAAAAAGAGATATTTGTCTCAACCTTGAATAAACTGGAGCATCATAGAGGCAAAATACTCGATATAGGTTGCGCAGATGGCTATTTTCTCGCATTAGCCAGAGAGAGAGGCTGGGAACCTTATGGAATAGAGATTTCAGATTTCCTTTTAAGGAAAGCAAGAGAACGTTTAGGCTGGAAACAAATTATTGGTGTTCCTTTAAAAACGGCTAACTTCCCACCAAATTCTTTCGATGTTATCTCCATGTGGGATGTCTTAGACCATCTTACGGACCCTTTAAGAGAATTAATCGAAATAAGAAGAATCCTCAAGAAGAAAGGACTATTAATAATAAGAGTTCGTAATATGGCATTTCACGTACTTATGAATAAGTTATTTAAAAAGAACTTATTGGGAATAATAAAAAGGCCAACTATTATTCATTTGTATGGATTTAACAATAAAAACATAAAAGTTCTACTGGAAAAAACCAATCTCTCGAAGCTAAAAATAGAGAACTCAAAACTTAGTTTAGGGGATCCATATTCTCAGATAAAGTTCTTGGATGGATCCAGTATAAATTTTTTTAAAAGTATTTATTATGCCAGCTCTGAATTAATAAGCTTTATTTCTTCAAAGAGTATATTCATTTCTCCTTCAATGATTGTCTATGCAGAAAAAAAATAAAATAATTCATATTATTACCCGCTTGGATAAGGGTGGTTCAGCAGAAAATACACTCCTTACTGCTTTAGGAATAGGTAAGAAAAAATATGAAGTCGTATTGGTTAAGGGACCCACTTATGAATCCAGAATGAGTAATAAAGAACATGCCACCATTAGTGCTGACCTAAAAGAAGCTCGATTAAAAGGAGTAAGAATAGTTAATCTCCCCTTCCTTTTAAGGCGAATAAACCCGGTTTATGACTTATTAGCCCTCTTTTCTCTTTATGTATTCCTAATAAAAGAAAAACCATCAATTGTTCACACCCATACATCAAAAGCAGGACTCCTGGGTAGATTAGCAGCTAAATTTGCAGGAATCCCGATTATTATACACACACCCCATGGCCATGTCTTTTTTGGTTATTTTGGAGTTGTTAAAACAAAGATATTTATTATTCTGGAAAATCTTGCGTCTCGGATAACTAATAAAATGATAGCCCTTACAAATAAAGAAAGAGATGATCATGTATTATTCAGAATCACGGATGAAGATAAATTTGTCGTTATTCCCAGTGGCGTAGAGTTGAATAAATTCAGGGAATTGCCTTTTAAGGAAAAGCAAAATCTTAAAAAAGAACTAGGAATACCCGAGAATTCTTTAATTATAGGCACAGTAGGTCGTCTCGAGCCTGTAAAAGGATCTGAATTTCTGATTAAGGCTGCTGGAAACATAATCTCTAAATACCCTGATGCCTTTTTTATATTCACTGGAGATGGATACCTCAAACAATATTTAGAGAAGAAAGCTTCTAACCTTGGCCTCAGAGAGAATATTATTTTTATGGGCTGGAGAGATGATGCAGCTAACATTATCTCCGCATATGATGTTTTTGTTCTTCCTTCCCTTAACGAGGGAATGGGGAGGGTGCTAGTCGAAGCGATGGCTCTTGGAAAGCCAATTGTGGCCAGCAATATCGGAGGAATACCTGATCTAGTTATTCATGGGAAGAACGGTTTTTTAGTCCCCCCGAAAAAACCAAAAGAACTGGCAAAATATATTCAAATCCTTTTAGAGGATGAAAAGAAAAGAGAAAAAATGGGACTGGCAGGAAAAGAAATGTCTTTAAATTTCAGTGCTGAGAACATGGTCGAAAAGATAGAAGAATTATATGGAGAATTATTAAAAGTGCGGGCTTGATAAATCAAGCCCCTACAAGAAATAATTTATACTAAGATAAAGGTGGAAGGGTTTGTTGTTTACTTACTAGGTAATTTTCTTCCGGTAATCATTAGAATTACGACTATTATAAATATAAAAAATGCCTGAGTTAATTCAAAATAGATCTTTAAATTCTCTGATGCTATAAGATTAATGCCACCTATTCCCAGGCAGGCTGCTATAAAATAAATTAACAAAACCGTTTGTGTTTCATTAAATCCTAAAGCCACCAAACGATGATGAAGATGGTCCTTTCCTGTGTATTCAATCCATCCTTTAAAATTTCTGACCCTGCCGTCCCAAACTCGAGCTATCGTTATATAAATCATATCAAAAATAAACACACTTAAGATTATAATCGGCAAACTTAAGGCAACTTTGGGATCTTTCTCAGCCCAATTACCCATTACGGCTATTCCTGCTAGAGTAAATCCCAGAAAAGTGCTCCCCGCATCTCCTAAAAATATGGATGCCGGTTTAAAATTAAACTTCAAAAACCCCAAACAACTTCCAGCCAAGGCTATTGTTAAAAATGCCAAATATGATTGCCCGGTTATCTCAGCCACGATAAAGAATGATAAAGAACCAATTAAAGTTAAACCTGTGGCCAATCCATCCATGCCATCGAAAAAATTAACTGCATTTGTTATGCCCACTACCCAGATTACGGTCAGGAGTACCTCTCCCGCGTTGCCCCACCAGGTATTAGGCAAAAAACTTAATTTCACTCCATGCAATATCAAAATACTTGAAGCTAAGACCTGAGATATTAGCTTCCAAGTTGCTGGAACGTGCTTTATATCGTCTATTAATCCTATTATTAATATTATTGTGCCACCAATGACTACTCCTTTTAGCTCTCTCGAGAAATTAAAATTAAAAACTATTGTTCCTACATAGGAAACAAATATGGCCAGCCCTCCCAAAAGAGGTATAGGTTTTTTGTGAATTTTCCTCTCATTCGGGTGGTCTAATATTTTTAGTTTTGCTGCAATGCGTCCTATAACCTTAGTCGAGAAAAAAGCTATGCTAAAAGAAAAAACGAAAAGGAATAACCACTTGGCTGGCACGCCATATAGGAATAAATGAATAGCCTCTAGGATATTTCGCATATTTCCAGCACTATACTAAAAAATTTCCTTGACTACAGCAACAATTTTTTCAATCTCTTCCTCTCGCAAAGAAGGGTAAAGCGGGATTGAGATTGTCTTATGCCAGGCTTCCAATGTATGGGGAAAACCAGGTAGATTTAAATAGATATGGAGAGGAATATAGACAGGCCGCCCGCACATAACTTTTTTTTTATGAAATTTTTCAATATATTCAGAAGCGCTGTCTTTTGTTTTTAGGACGAATCGATAATATATATGATTTTTTTCTTTTTCACGGATAGGCAAGATGAAATCACACTTTTTAAATTCTTGGAAATAGCGAGCAGCAATCTCTCTTCGCCTCTCAATGAACTTTTCTAAAAAAGAAAGCTGGCTTAGCCCGAGGGCTGCTTGGATATCAGTCATCTTATAGTTATAACGCAAAATATAATCATCTCTGTTATCATATTCTCTGAGGTCATTTATACGGGAGATCAAATCTTCTGAATCGCTTAAAACCATACCTCCCTCTGCTGCGGCAATTACTTTGGTAGCATAAAAAGAAAAAACAGACAGAATACCAAAGCTGCCCGCTCTCTGACCTTTAAAATTTGCACCGATGCTTTGGGCGCAATCTTCAATTACAGGAATATCCAGCTCAGACAATTTATCTATTTCTGCCGGACAGCCAAACATATGAGGCACAATGATAGCCTTTGTTTTCCTGGTTATTGCCCTTTTCGTAGACTCAACTGACATATTGAAAGTAAGGGGATCTATATCCGCGAGGACGGCGGTTGCTCCTGTGTAATTCACAGAGTTAAGGACAGCAGAACAAACAAAAGATGGGATTATGACTTCATCGCTTTTCTTTACATCCAAAGCCAATAAGGCTAAATGGAGTGCTGCAGAGCCAGAGTTAACCGCCACAGCCTTTTTTTTGCCAATGAAACGAGCTAATTTGTTCTCGAATTCTCGTACTTTTGGTCCCTGAGATAATTGACCAGCCTTTAGCACAGAGATGACAGCTTCTATGTCTGAATCAGAAAGTAAAGGACGGGAATGGGGAATAATCTCGTTAGGCATCATAGATCACGTAAATATCTAAAAGCCTTAAAGCCTTCAGCGTATTTAACTTTTCCTTGAAATCCTCTGAAATTAGCTATAGCTTTGACACTTTCAACCATATCTAATTTAGTCGGATAAGCTTTGGCAACTTGGGAAGCATAGATTTGAATCAATTTTTGTTTCTCTTCCAGCACATCTCCAATATCGACAAAAATATCAGGTTCAAAATTATTGGAAGTATAATCTTCATAATAAAACACTCTTTTGACATATCGAGTAGCGGCTAAAGTACACTTAGCCAGCATGCGGTGATCTTGATGGATATCATCAATGTAGTTTACATACACTTCCTTTGGGTTTATTTCTCCGATAACGCTATCAATATGAGAGATTATCTCTCTTTCGTTAGGCAGCTCAGTATCAACGTATCCACCCCAAAATATCTTCTTTACGCCCAATAATTTCATGGCTTTTTCCTGCTCTTTCTGCCTTTTTTCTGGCTCTCCTCCGTATTCTCCCCTGGTCAAAACCATAAAATATATCTTTTCCCCTTTCTTGGCAAATTTAAGAAAAGTGCCTCCGCACCCGTATTCAATATCGTCTGGATGTGCTCCCAAAGCTAAAATATTCAATTCATTCTCCTTTTTTTAAGATT